>Ga0187893_10006683_pt1 | contig 19533 bp, 14 predicted proteins | sample MA1701074metaG_FD_139574 | JGI IMG/M metagenome (GOLD analysis project Ga0187893, IMG submission 139574) | White microbial mat communities from a basaltic lava cave in the Kipuka Kanohina Cave System on the Island of Hawaii, USA - MA170107-4 metaG ... | reverse complement strand
TTGCTCCGTGGAAGAAAAGGTTCGATCAACGCCCATTGCTCATCCGTGAGGTTGCTGGGGTATTTGGCTCCATCCATACTCCCCAAGATCGGCAAAATGAGTGGTTTTCATACACGTTCTTAGCAAAAACGAAGCGATTGTCGACAGTGGGTCGCAACGCGAACCGATACTCATTGGGACCAAACGTAAGCTCTCCAATGACCGATCGGGTTACTCTGGGTCCGACGTACAGATGTTTGTCGGCGCCGCCCGCCTCAGCAATTGCCAGTTGAAGTTCTTGAGCAACGACTCTGCTCAGCAATGAGAAAAAACTGATGAAATTGCTCTTGCCAGCCCCATTCGGGCCGATGAGAACTGTAAGGTCCCGGATTTCAAACGCCTCCAAGGCGCGGATGGACTTGAAGCCTCGGATGGTAAGCTTAGCGATCGGTCGTGCCATTACATACCTCTCCCTTGCACGTCATCGTCGCTCACGCCGCTTCCGCCATGGTCGGCGTTTTTTCCAGCAGTTCGCGGAGCACGTCGTCCGTGCGGATGCCTTCGGCCTCGCCTTCGAAATTCAAGAGAACACGGTGGCGCATGGCGGGCAAGTAGACCTTTTTGACGTCGCTGAAACTTACGTTGAAGCGGCCGTCGAGAAGCGCGTGGAGCTTGCCGCCCAACGTCAGGGCCTGTACGGCGCGAGGGCTGACACCCCAACGGACGTACTTGTTGGTTACGTCGAGCGCGAAGGGGCCCTGCGGGTGACTGGCCATGGCCAGCCGGATGACGTAGTCCTGCACGTGCGGGGCCAGAACTACGCGGCGGACGAGATTCTGGGTGCCGATGATCTCGTCGCCGGACATCACCGCATTGACGTCGGGTTTGTAGCCCGTGGTCGTTCGGTCGATGATGGTTTTCATCTCGTTCTTGCTCGAATACTCAACGAGCAACTTGAACATGAAGCGGTCGAGTTGGGCTTCGGGCAGCGGATACGTGCCTTCCTGTTCGATGGGGTTCTGCGTGGCCATGACGAAGAAGGGCTCCTCGAGAACATGCCGCGTGCCGCCCACGGTGACGGAATGTTCCTGCATGGCCTCGAGCATGGCGGATTGCGTTTTCGGCGTCGCGCGGTTGATTTCGTCGGCCAAAACGATCTGGGCGAACAGAGGCCCCCTCTGAAACTGAAAGGTCCGGCGGCCCGTGGCGGCGTCTTCGGAAATGATCGTCGTGCCGATGATGTCCGCGGGCATCAGGTCGGGGGTGAACTGAATTCGAGAAAACTGTAGATGAACGGCCTGAGCCAGGGTGCGGATCAGGTAGGTCTTGCCGAGGCCGGGCACGCCTTCGAGCAGCACGTGCCCTCCGGTAAACAAGGCCGTCAGCACACCATCGACAATGTCGGACTGCCCGACGATGGCCTTGCCGATCTCGGCGCGAAGGGACCGGTACTTTTCACGCAGTTCTGTGGTTGCCTTTTCCACATTGGGGTCGATGGCGGTGGTCATGGTATTCTCCTTGCGATACGGAATTCGGTTCGGTTCATTTCATATCCTCTTCCCACGTCTGACGCTTGCGTTGCTTGGCGCGCAACAATTGCGACGTGGCTGCTTCGGATTGGGAGGTTCCGCCCGGTGGCGAAGGTTGTTTCGGTCCCGTCGGCTCGGCGGCCTTGGCTCCTCCCAGGGCTTCTTGAAGATCTCCGGCCCGTTCGAGACCCTTCACGTTACCGACATCGAAACGGCGTTTCGCCAACGGTGGATCGAGCGGAGCGATTTCGTCAACGGAACCGCCGGCCGGTTGACCGTCGTCGACATCCATTTTTTCCTTGGCGCGGTCCCGAGCGGTCTTGAGGTGGCCCATGGTGGTAGCGCTTCGCTCGCCCGCACGACCGAGAGCAACAACGGTGTGTGTCACCCATTCAAACAAGGGACCAATGTATTGAAAGCGAATGGTCCAGCCAATGAGTTCGGCGAGGACAAGGGCACCAAGTGTTCCCCACCACGGTCCGTAGAGAATCCCGACTCCAAAAAGCAGCACCACGAGAACAACGGCTTCCACCGCCAGTGAAACCGCCAGCCAGTTCGCGAGGCGGCGGGCACTGATGTCCAAAAGGAATAAGGGGAGTACGAGCCATGCCAACACCCATTCCCACACCGGGCGCTTGCTCTCCAGGGGCCTGGGTCGGTCGTCGAAAACCCGGGCGTCGCGTCCCGGCCGATCAAGCCACCGTCCGCCGGTTGTGTCGCTGATTCGGCGAAGCTCGGCTTCGTTGGTCTTCAGATCCCGATATTCCGGTGAAAAAGGAATCGAAATCCCGGTGCGAATGGTGCCGCGAGATTCGCCGCGATCGAAAACCTGGATGTTGGCGAGATACTGGCCTGCCTGATCGGCATCGATTTCCGCTTCGTAATGCCCCGGCCCTGTTTGCGCGAATTGGAGGGGAATGGTCTTGTTGCCCGGTCCCACAACCTTGCTTTCGAGCTGAAGAAGGTTGAGAAACCCGGCGTCCTTGTCCAGCGCCTCGACGACAATTCGGGCGCGATTGCCGTCCACTCGCGCGTAGGTGTCAAAGTTTGCGGGGGCCTCTTGTCGCATGGTCCAGCGGACGATCTGGGCCCAGAACTTGGCGAACTTGTTCCAAGTGGTCCAACGTGCACCCCAAGCGGGCCAGTAGCCGCTGGTGAAGGCCACGGTTTTCCCCAGCTCGCATTGCCAGTGGGCGAGCACGGGGTCATCGCCTTCGTCCGTGGAACGGACAAGGGGAAGCATCACGTGGGGACTGTTTTTGGGTGAGGTCAGGACGAAACCGCCGAGTTGCGGAACGCCCTCGGCGGCGGGATCGATCCCGGCGAGCAGTTCGCTCTGGGCATCACGGACACGGGGTGGAAACCTCTCCTCGACAATTAAGGGACGCCGAACCACCTTGGACTCCTTCGAGAAGATCTGGGGCAGTTCCTTGGGATTCCGCGCGGCATAGAAACTCCCGCCGGTCGTTTGTGCGATGGACTGCAAGGTCTGGGTCATCACGTGGGCCCCCCAGCCGATGCCCACCGTGCTGACCGTGATTTTTTCGTTCACGTACTTGGCGAGGAGCTCGGCCGACGGGGCGGAGGGATCGCCGTCGCTAAAGACAATAACGTGTTTTTGGGCGGCATCGCGCCCCTTTCCCGTGCTGAGCTCGTTGAACGCCATGCGCATGCTCGACTCGAATTCGGGCATGTCGCCGATGGCCATGCGGTCGATCCTCGCTTTCACCGCGGCCTTGTTCGTGTTTTCCCCCAAGGGCACCTCCCACGACGTGCCCCCGGGCGAAAACGTGTAGGCGATAACTCCGAGCAAGTCGCGGGAACTGATCGTGTCGACGCTCTTCTTGGCCATTTCCTTGCCGTAATAATTGCCCCGCGGAACTTCGCAACTGTGCATGATCAGGACCAAGGCGCCCTTCGGTATGACTCGCTTATGCTTGATCTCAAACGAGACGGGCATGACCTCTTCCACCGGCGTGCCGATCCAACCACCGGCGCCGAAGCTTTCGTCGCCGCCGAGCATGATGAGTCCGCTGCCCATGTCCTTTACGTAAGCGGCCAGATCCGTCAGTTGCTCGTCCATGAAGGTCGCCGCGGGGACGTTGGCGAGGATGATCGTGCTGTAGGCGGACATGCGCAAAAGGTCGAACTCGCCCAGATCGGCCGCGGATTTCATCTCCACCCGGACGTTTTCACTTCGCAGGGCATCGCAAAGTACTTGATCATGCTCCGGGTTGTTCGACAGGAGCAGAGCCCGGCTGATTCCAGACACAAAGGTAAAGGCTCCGGCCGTGTTGTTGAGCGAGTTCGTGTCCAGGGCCTCCGAATCCGGCAGGAACGACGCTCGGTAGGTCTGCACGCCGTCGGCCTCGATGGGAAGCTTCACAAAAAGCGTGTTGCTTCCGGGCTTAAGCTCGACTCGGGCCTGCTCCTCGGGGATCTGGACGAGGGCGTCGTTCTGGTACAGCGAAATCGTCCCGCTCACCCGCTTGTCCGTATGCAGCACCATGCGGAGCGGAACCTGTTCCCCCGACTCCGCGTAAGCCGGGGCGATCATGCGGTCGAAATACACTTCGTTGCGATGTTCGTACTTCAAAGGGACGACGTCGATCGGAATTCCGTCGGCGCGGGCACGACGAGCTTCGGTGAGCACGTCCCCCATGTTGTCGTTGCCGTCGGACAAAAGGACCATCCGTTTGGATGTGTCTGCCGGAAACATGGCCATGGCCAACCGCACGGCCGCGCCAATGTCGGTGCGGTCGGGTTCGGGCATGGGAGGCAATCGTCCCGCGGGAATGTGCAGCCCACCTTGCAAGGGAAGCTGCCGCAGGTAGGCATGTCGCCCGAAATCCACCAGGCCAACGCGGTCGTTCTTGCGAATCGCCTCGATCGATTCGCGGACAAACTGTTCCTGAGCATCGACCAGCGTGGTCACGCTATGCGAGCGGTCCATCAGGAACATGACCGTCAGGGCGTCGTTTCGCCGGACCGATTGAATGCCGGCCAGGCAGGCAGCCATCAAGACGATCAACGCGCTACGAATTAATAGTGCCAGCGTTTTTCGCAAGGGGTCCAGCCCGGCGAGGCTGCGCAGCGAAGTTAGGATCAGCAGCGGGGTCAACAGGATCAGCCACAGCCATCCCGGCTGATCGAATCCGAACGGGAGTGCCATCGCCGGGGCCGTCATGGTTGAAGGACCTGAATCCGACTGTTCAGCGAATCACAAACGTAGATGCACCCGCCGGGACCGTAAGTCGCTCCCCAGGGCGCAAACAATTCGCCGGGCTTGCGGCCGTGGCGCCCCCAGAGTCTTACCGAACGCCCGTCTTTTGTGAACCATTGGAGCCGGGCGCCTTCGTATTCGCACACGAGGAGGGTGCCGTCGGGAGACATGGAGAGGTCGTAAGGATAACGCATCTGGCCTGGGTTGTCACCGAATTCGCCGAAGGCATTCAGGACTCGGCCTTCGGAATCGAAGCGGACGAGTCGGTGGTGGCAGGCATCGGCGACCCAAATGGTTTCTTCGTCGTCGACCACCAGCCCGACGGGGCGGCTGAGTCGCTCGCCGTGAATCGGTTCGTCTCCGAAAGCCTTGATGAACGTCAAATCCGGTGACCACTTCGTGACCCGGTCATTGCCGTAGTATTCGCTGACGTAGATGAACCCAGCGCGGTCAAAGGCGACGTCGGTGGGAAGCTGAAACTGTCCGTCGCCCATGCCTTCCGAGCCGAACGAGCCGAGAAAGTTTCCGTCGCGGTCGTAGATCATAATCCGGTGATAATGCGTGTCGGCCACGAAGATACGGCCGTCAGGATGAACCGCCAGGCCCACCGGTTTTCCTTTGGCCGTCTCGGGCATCGACCAAGAAGTCTCGAACCGACCGTCGCGTGCAAACCGCTGCACACGACCGGATTTGTCGACGACGAAAACGGAGTCCGTTCGTTCGGCGGCGATCGCCCGGGGATAGCTGAAGAGGCCATTGTTCAGACCCACGCCCCCGAAAATTCTGACGACGTTGGACGGCGGCGAAGCCGCGGGATCGCAACCGCATGGCACCGCAAGTGCCAGGGTGAAAGGAAAGATCGTTCTGCGGATCATTGCCGTATAGCTTATACGAACGAGCGTGGGCTGTGGATCGCGTGAAAAACATCATATGGACAAAAACCGTGTGGCGGATCGAATTTGTGGGGGAGACCAACGAATCTGGCGCTATCGACCACACGCTTCTGGGTTGGTCGGCCCGGTGGAGTTGCCGGGCTGAGCCTGGTAGGGCGGTTCCTTGAAACCGGCCTTCACCACCATCGTGCAGCGGCACGTCATAGACCAGCCGGGCGATCCGCCACGTGCGCGAACCGCGAATGGTAGAGGTCCCGGCGCGCCGGGACGAGCACCTGCGCTACCGGGCTTACCGCGCCCATCTCGGCGGACTCTATTTCGCCGGCGGCGCGAACGCCCGTTCCGAATGCGAAGCATGTGCTCCCTGCGCTGGGCGGTCGTATCAACTTTCGCGGCCGCGGTCCAGCCAATGTTTGTCGACTTGCTCGAACGTCGATCGGGAACGGCCACCAGGGCGTCTGTCGCTTGATTCTCGCGAAGAATCGGTCCAGAATCCCCGTTTGAATGGGAAACGGCCTCAGAACCTAAGAGAGGAAGAATCATGAGCCTGCTTACCGGCCGAAAAGGACTCGTTTTCGGGATCGCCAACGACCGCAGCATCGCGTTCCACATCGCCCAGGCAATTCTTAAGGAAGGTGCCGCGTGTGCCTTCCCCTATTTGCCCGGGGAGAAGAATGAGCGCCGCGTGGCCAAGGCTCTGGAAGACGCTGGAATCACGAATCCGTGGCTGATCCCCTGCGACGCTTCGCGTGATGCCGATCTGGATGCGGCCTTCGACTCGGTCCGCGGGCGGTTCGATTCCATCGATTTCTTGGTCCATTCCATCGCCTTCGCGGATCGGACGTATTTGAAGCCCGGCAAGTTTCTCGAAACTCCGCGTGACGTTTTTGCGCAGGCCTTGGACACGTCTGCCTATTCTCTGGTGGCCATGGCCCGCCGTGCTAAGCCGTTGATGACCCGCGGAGGCTCGATCGTGGCCATGACGTACCTGGGCAGCGAAAAGGCCATTCCCGGTTACAACGTCATGGGCGTGGCCAAGGCCGCTCTGGAGGCGTGCATGCGCTACTTGGCGCTCGAACTCGGCGAGGCCGGCATCCGCATGAATACCATCAGCGCCGGTCCGGTCCGCACGCTTTCCTCGATGGCCGTCGGTGGAATCGACGAAATCTTCGATTGGGTAATCAAGAAGGCCCCGCTCCGCCGCAATATCGATGCCGCCGAAGTAGGGAAAACGGCCGTGTATCTGGTCAGCGACCTGGCTTCGGGCGTCACGGGTGAAAACATCTTCGTCGATGCGGGATACAACATCGTCGGACTGTGACCAAGACGCCACATCATTGACCGAGCTTCCAGTTCCGAACGCCTTGTCAAGTCCAACTCCGGCGGCCCGAACCGTGTCCGAGGAGTCACGCCACGATTCGGGGATGGATGAACCGCGTCCGCGCACCGTCTGGCTTTTTCTCGAATCGGCCGTCGTCTTCGCTTTCGGCGCGGCCCTGATGCACTTTGCCTATTCGGGCGCCGGAAGCGTCCCCATGCGGGACATCGGCGTTCCCGGCCACGATTCCTTTTATCACATCAAGATGGCGGCCATGCTCTCCGAGCACGGGCTGGTGAGGGAATTTCCCTGGCTCAAGTTTGCCTACTTCACTGGCGAAGGCCCCGCGTTTGTCAGTCATCACTACGGGTTTCACGTCTTGTTGTGGCCGTTTGTCGAGGCGGCGCAATGGCTCACAGGCGACCCTCTTACCGGAGGACGATGGGCCACGACGGCGTTTTTCGGTGCCGTCGCGATGTTGTTCAACTCGCTCCTGATTCGTGAGCGCGTGCCGTGGCGGCCGTTTTGGATTTTGTGGTTCGCGCTGCTGCCCTATCAGTTCTTCACGCGGCACGCACTCGTCCGGGCGATTACGCCGTCGTTGGCGATGATGTTGCTTTTGGTGTGGCTGCTTCACGCGCGCCGGTATCTGTGGTCGGCGCTCACCATCGCGGCGTTTACGCACTTGTACCTTGGGGGGGTCATCTATGCCCCGGTGGTTGTCTTTTGCGTAGCGGCCGCACAAGTGCTTGGACCCAAAGGCGATCGGACGATTCCCATTCGATTGGTGTTAACCTGTGTTGCGGGTTGGTTGATCGGAGTCGTCACGTACCCTTACGCTTCGGGAACCTGGGAATTCCTAAAGCTCCAGGTGTTTGGCAGCGGACTTTCTCCGGATATCGGGGTCGGCCAGGAATGGTATCCCTATGAAAACGTCTGGTGGTTCGCGCGGATGTGTGGGCCGCTGCTTTCTTTGTGGGCGGCGTCGCTGCTGGTCCGCCTGCGCTGGGGGCCGACGATCCATGCCCGGGAGCTGTCGATGATCCTCTTGACGCTTGCATTTCTGATCCTCAATCTTAAAGCACGACGGTTCATAGAGTATTGGCCGATCTTTGGCTTGTTCAGTTCGGCGCAGCTTTTTTCGCCTCAGATTCGCAAATGGGCCGCTGCTTCGCCGGAGGGCCTCATCCGAAGGCGCACCCTCTCTTGGCAGTACGCTGCTGTGGTTTCGCTCGTTTTCTTCACCTTGGTTTGTATTCCCTTCGTTTATATCCGGCCCTTGGAGCGTGTACGCGACCTGCTTCCGTGGTGGCCGCTCTTTGGTGCAATCGCGGCCATCTATCTTCTTTTCTGGTTCGCTGGGCGACGTTCAATGAAAACGCAGGCATCGCTATGGTGGGATGCGGGTGGCGGTCTTGCGGTGGGTGCGGTTCTTCTGTTGACCGCGACGACCTTGGCTGCGCCGCTATGGCAGGTGATTCGCCGCGATAGCCGCTGTCAGTTTGATCTTCCCGCGGTCCGTTCGCTGATGGATTTCCTGGTCGCGAACTCCGATCCCGGCGATGTCGTGTTCACTGACGACTGGGACATATTCCCGATCTACTTTTATCACAATACACACAACCATTACATCGTAGGGCTTGATCCCAAGTTCACTCACGGCCGCCGCCCCGAACTTTGGGAACGGTATGTAAAGATCTCGCGCGGACAAGTGCCTGTGGATGCCACCGTCGCCCGCCGTACTCCCGAAGGTCGGACGCAGGAAGAAACGATTCATGTGCGGCTCGAAGATATTCGCGAATACTTCGGTGCACGCTTCGTAATCACCGATCGGGATCATCACCCCCTGGCCGCCAAACTCGTTGCCGCTCCGCACTTGGCCCAATTGATCTTTCCGTCCACCGATTATTCCACGGCCAAGGATCAACCGTTTCTTCTGTTCCGCATTCTCAGGCCGGGAGAAGAAACCACGAGCACGTCTTTGCCGTTCCAGGGCGAGAACTTCCTTTACGTAAGCGCCTTCCGGCCCATCAAAGCCGAACAGGGCTGGGGAGACCTGTCCTTCGACCGCTCAGTCACCAGCGGCCCGATCCAGTTGGGCACGAAGTCATTCGCTCGCGGACTCGGGACTCATGCCCCGTCGACCATCGAGTATCGAATTCCCGACGGGTTCGACCGCTTCGAGTCGGTCGTGGGCGTCGATCGTGGAGCCGGCGGCAACGGTTCCGTGAACGCCTCGGTCTTTGTCGATGACGAAATTCGTGTGACCTCACCGCTCCTTACCGGCAACGGTGATCCGTTTTTCATTTCCGTGGACATTAGGGGCGCCCGCCGGTTGCGGCTCCAGGCCGATCCCACATCCGACGGTCAGCGGTATGATCACGTCGATTGGGCGGATGCGCGGCTGGTCCGTGATTCCGTACCTCGGAAGCCCTGACTCATGGTTTGGCTCTCAAGCGTAGTTCATCGGTTGCGCGTTCGACGTTCTACCGCCCTTCTCATTCTCGCTCTGTTCCTGGGAACCGTTTTGCGCGGGGCCGTGCTCTCTGCGCCGCGAACCGGGCATGATGCCGATCAACAGATTTTCGTGAAATGGACTCAAGCTTTTCACGAGCACGGCATCGGCGGGTTCTACCCCATGACGAGCTTCTGCAACTACCCCCCGTTATTCCTGCTTGCGCTCTGGTTCGTCGGACAGGTCGTTTCGGTCTTCGACGGAGTGCTCATGAACGAAACGGCCATGCGCATTATCCTCAAAATCCCGGCCAACCTGGCCGACTTGGCGATCGCCCTACTTCTTTATCGTCACGGAAAGTGTTTCCTCGGACCTGCCCGGAGCCTCGGGGCCTGCTGTCTTTACTATTTCAATCCCGTATCGATCTACATCTCCGCCTACTGGGGACAGGTGGACTCCATCCATGGCCTGTTCCTTCTCGCCGCCCTGATCGCGGTCTCTCCAAGAAGGTGGGTTCTTGCCGGGCTCTTTTGCGCCCTGGCCGTCTTGCAGAAGTTTCAAAGCGTGGCGATTCTGCCCTTGGTTCTCTTCGAGGTATATCGGATCGGCCGATGGAACGCGGTGGCGCGATGGCTTGTCGGAGCCGTACTCACCATCGCGGTTGCTTTGCTTCCTTTCTATAAGTGCGGCGTCGCGGAAACGGCCTTGCGTCGCGGTTACGTCGATGTCATCGGACAGTACAACGATTTGTCGCGTAATGCCTACAACGTTTGGTATCTCCTCGCCTCACCCAGCACCGCGGACACGAGCGTACCGCCCTTCATTGCCCGCATCGTAGCCGATGGTCGCCTCTCGTTTTCCGCGGACGAGTCATGGCTTCTATGGCTAACCTGGCGACACATTTCCTTGATGGTTTACGCAACCGTTGTTGCAGTGATCCTCTCGCTTTACTCTCTGCGCCCGAATCAAATCCGCCGTTTGGCGGCCGGCGGCGCCCTCGGGCTGGCCTTTTTTCTCTTCCCCACCGAAATGCACGAACGATATGCGTATCCCGCGATCGTTCTACTCCCCCTTTGGGCGGTTTCTTCGCCGTGGCGTGAGCGGCTTTACGTTGCGTTGTGTGCGATGTTGGCGCTCAATTTGGCCGCGGTCGTGCCCGCCGAGGAGTTCGCTCCAGCCATAGCCGCCATGACCCTCGCGGGGTTCTTCCTTTTGCTTGGGTGGCTGGCGGAGTCTCGGTGGGGGAGTACCGCTGCGCCGGTCGAGAATCCTCCCATGGAAAATGTTGCAGAAGGGGATTCGATTCCGAAGTCGACTCTCATCACGGCATTTCGCGGCATGACGGTGGGGGCCATTGCCTGCCTAATTGTGTTGGCGGGGTTCGTGGGCGTTCGAGGGTTCCTGGCGCGGTCGCCCGATCGACCCGCCAACACCCTGTTCCTGAGTGACCTAAAGCCCACGTCTTCTTCCCAAGGCTGGGGGGAATTGCGGAAAGATCGCTCGGTCAGCGGGGAATTACTTCAGATTTCCAACACGTTTTACCTCCGCGGTCTCGGTGGCCACGCGCGCTCCATCATTTGCTATGCCATTCCTTTGGGTTGCAACGAGTTCCGAGCCGAGGTGGGGATCAACCGTTCGACCGTGGGCCGGGGAGGAGTAGTGGCTTACGTGGAGTTGGACGGAGCCGTCGTGTTTGAAAGTTCATCGATCAAGGGCTGGTCTGACCCTATTGAGGTCCATGTCCCAATTTCGGGCGCCAAGGAGCTTACCCTGCGGGTTGAACCGACCCGAGACGGTACGAATTGGGATCACGTTGATTGGGCATTGGCCCGCTTTGTCGTTGAAACACCAGAGAAAGATTGAAAAACGGGCGAGTTCATTCCGACCGCCGTTCTCTCGCGACGACGCATATTTCGGGCAGCGAGGCGGGTCTGAACGGCAAGGGAGGGGGTTGCAGGTTGCAAACCCGGAATCGTCAAGCTATACGATTCACAGCGGAATCCGAAGGCTGTTGCCTCCGGCCCGAAAATTGGGGTTTCCGGGAGATCAACGTTGTCCACGCTGACCAAGGTGTTCGTCGTTCTTTTGGTCGTGTTCAGCATCGCCTTCACGGCCATGACCGTGTCCATCGTCGCTCAGACGACCAATTGGAAAGGCAATGCCGACAAGTATGCCGAGCAGGCACGAATCGCTGACACCAACCTGCGCAACCTTATTGCCGGCAACGCCGCGGAGCTCGCCGCGGCCCGCGATACGCTCAACGGCCATCTCGAGCGCGTCGGCGAATTGGAAAAACAGCTCCAAACCACGAAGACCGAAGTCAGCCAATTGACCACCGATCTTGCCAAAGTCGCCGCGGAGAAGACCAGCGCCGAGGCCATGAGCCGCGGGCTGCTGGCCCAGCTTCAAGTTTCCGAGGCAGGGCGGACCGAGTACCAAAAGCAGCGTGACGAACTCGAAAAGCAAAGCATCGACCTCCAACGTCGGAATATCGACCTCAATGACCGCGTCAACGAACAGACGGCGCGCATCGCAGTGCTGCAGCAGCGGCAGCGCCACTCCGAGCAAACGGAAAATATCCTCAAGTTGGAAAACGAAAAGCTCTCGAGCGAATTGCGAAGAATCCCGGCCGGTGCGGCGATGGAGGACACGGCCGGGTCGGCCATGAAGGGCGTCGTCGCCCTCGCTCCGGTCGCCGTCACGCCCATCCGCGGTCAGATTATCGAGGTCGCCGGAAACATCGTGACGGTTTCGGTCGGCTCGGCCGACGGAGTCAAGAAGGAAATGGTTTTTGTCATTTACCGGGGCGATCAGTACATCGGTGATTTGAAGATTACCCTGGTGGATCCCAATCGTGCGGCCGGGCGGATGATCCAGTCGACGGCCACGCCGCAAGTCGGTGACCAGGTGAGCGACGCCCTGCGTTTCTCCGGCTCGCGCGGAGGGTGAGAGTGAGGCGATGGGTTTGCCCGGCTATCGCAGGCCGTACCGTAAAACAAGTCTTCGATCGCTCACCACTCAGCGGAATGCAGCGCGTAGGCTTGGCTCTCCGAATGCAGTGGGACGCGAAACGCTATTTCGACTGGCGGGCGGGCGAATCGAACCGATGAGGAAAGAAACCCCATGAGTGAAGGGCCGATCAGCAATCCCGATCACGATATTTACACGGTGCTCGCCATGCTGGCGACGCTTATTGTGGCCGCCGCGACCGTCTTCCTCGCCGTTCGCAGCCAGCAACTCTTCGGAAGCTGGAATCCTTTCACGGGCGCGTAGCGTCGTGTGAGTCGAGTTCGAGTCCCGGTGCGTGGGGACCGGCAAACCGCGGCCTCGTGGCGCGAAACCGTCACGTATGCCAATTGACTATCTGTCTCACTTGGTCTGAAACACTACACAAGTAGGATGATTGGAATGCTGGATCGCCTACGGATTCGGACCCTTCGTGATGCGGATCATACGCTGAAGGAGATCGCCGCCACAGTCGGGGCGGGGAAGCGATCGGTACAGCGCATCCTGAAGGAACCGCCGATCACGCGCCTCGAAGCGGCGCCGACCCCGAGGTCGCGCGGCATCGAGCGGCCGAGGACGGTGGAGGTTTATCAGCCCGACGCGCAGCGTATCCTGAATGAGGATGCGTCCCTCCCGACCATGGAAGTGCTCAGCGGCCTGCACGCTTTGAGCTACTCCGGCGGCAAGTCAGCCATCGATGAGCTGGTTTGGTCGATTCGGCCCCTCAAGATCGACGCCCCGCAGGTGCGTTTCGAGGATGTTCCGGGTTTGAGAAAAGGGGAGTGGGATCAGCGGCCTTCGAAGAGGCGCGTGCCGAGGAAGTCATCGAGCTCCGGCGTGTCGTAAATCTTTCGTGCGGCTTTTTCGATGTCGTACTCAAGGCGCACAAACTCAAGCGTAAGGTGGTATTCGTCCTCGCCCACCGGCGGCTCATAGTCCGGCGGCGACTCGCCCGCTTCGTAGCACACGACGAAACACAACCGCGGGTCGCGGTCGCGGGGCTGGCCGACGCTGCCGATGTTGATGATCGCCTGCTCATCTTCGGTGATCGTGTAAATATTCTCGTCGGGCAGCGCATCCGGCGGATCAAAACACGGATCATCCAGAAACACGCCGGGCACGTGCGTGTGCCCCACCAGGCAGGCCCGATGCCGGCTTTCGAGCCGCTTGAAATTGTCGAGAATCTTCCCCGGATTGGTGTAGACGTCTTCCGGAAAAAGATATTCATTGACCGGACGGCGCGGGGAGGCATGCACCATCAGCAACCCATTGACCTCGTGGTACATCGGCAGGCGTCCGAGCACGCCCCATCGGCGGTCGCGTTTCGCCTTGTCGGGTTCGTCTTCCAACACCTGGCGCGTCCAGTAGGCGGCGCGCTCGGCCCCCACATTAAAGTTGGTCGGCTCGTAGAACACGGCGTGGTCGTGGTTTCCGCAAAGCACCGTCTCGCATCGTTCGAGCGTCAAATCGAGGCATTCCTTGGGACTTGCTCCGTAGCCGATGACGTCGCCGAGGCAAAACACCTTTTGGATTCCGCGGCGCCCGATTTCTCCAAGCGCCGCCTCCAGCGCTTCCAGGTTCCCGTGAATATCCGAGATAACGGCGAACATAACGTCGAGTACCTGCCAACCCCGTTACGGGAGGCCCGCTCTCATTCGGGGCTCCGCAGGGGTGCCGAATCTAGGGTCCCTTGGAACGCTCGTCAATCAATGGGACCGCGCGATGAGAATCCGCGTCGGATTGTCTCGTCTCTTGCACCGTTTTTCGAACCATTTCGAGGAATGCCCTCGAATCGTGATCCTCGGGCACGAGTCGGACCGCTTCGGCGGCGGCCGCCGCGGCCTCGTCGAGACGGTCGGCCATAAACAAGGCCACGGCCAGGTTGTAATGGGCCACAGCCAAACCGGGCCGGAGTCGAACCGCCACCCGCAGGGCCGGGATCGCCTCCCGTGTGTCACCCCGTTGAAGCAGCGCCATCCCCAGGTCGTAATGGGCTTCCACCAGCCCCGGTTCTATTGCAATGGCCGCGCGGAGATGTTCCAACGCACGATCTGTTTCGTGGACCGCGCCCGCTTGCAGGATCATCACTCCCATCGCCCTATGGGCTCTGGCGGAGTTGGGCTCCGCGGACAATAGCAATTCCAAGGCAACACGCGCCGGTCCGATCCCGCCGGTTGAACGCAATAACTCTACGAAGGTCAGCGCCCAGGAAACATCCACCGGTCGATGGGTCAAGGCGGCCCGGAATTCGGTCATCGCTTCTTCCACGCGACCAACTCCGATCAGCAAGGACGAAAGCTCCGTCCGCGCCGCGTGGAAATCCCCATCGATCTCGATCGCGCGGCGGTAGGCGGCCACGGCGTCATCGATACGATTCTGTTTGCGGAGCACGCCGCCAAGCCCGCGGTACACTTCCGGTTTTTTCGGATAACGGTCGATCAAACGGCGGACCAATCGCTCCGCATCCACCACGCGATTTTCCGCAAGTCGGATCCACACCAGGTCTTGAACCACCGAATAAGTCGTCAACATTCCCCAACGGTCGGCACGTTCCAAGTGGCTCGCCGCCGCGGCCAGCGCGTCCCGCTGAGTCGCGGAGGCCGAATGCCACCAATCGAACGACGGGGACCAGACTTCGTCTCCCACGTGGGCGCGGACGAGGTATCCTCTCCCCTGCCATGTGTTGTACTGCACCACGCCGCTGTGCGCCGTGACGGCGAGAACCAGAGCCATGCCGACTCCAAACAGGGCACCAACGCGAGTGAAACAATTCCCTTTTTTCAGCGAGAGATTCTGGAGTCGAACGTTGGCATCGCGAATCATTCGGATCGACTTCATCACGACGAATGCCAGCATCGCTCCCAATCCCATGGCCAGCAATAGCGGTATCTGGTCGTAAAGCCCGCGAAAGATCAGCACGCCCGCGAGGCCCACGGCGGCCATGCCCCATTCTTCGCGCTTGCTGAAGTCGTAGGGCACTGGTTTCGGCGGAGCGGAGGGTTTTAGACCGATCGCCGGCCTACCCAGCCCGAAATACAATGCGTCATTCGGGCAGACGCTCACGCAGTCCATGCACTTCATACAACCGGGATCGACCACCATACCGTAAAGGGCGACCTCTTCGTGAACTCGGACATTGGACGTGCAGGCGGCCGTGCAGTGTCCACAATGCTCGCAGGCGTCGGTCACGCGAATTCGCCCGATGGCCAGCTTGTCGGCCGGGGCGAAGACGCCGCCGTAGGGGCACGCGTACGTGCAGAATCCTTTCGACCCCAGAAAATAGACGATGCCCATTCCGGCCAGCAGGATCGTGCCGATGGCCACGACGGGCCCGGGAAACGTCTCCCAGAACTCAGATTTGGCGAGATGATTAGACATCTCCGGGAATGACCCGCCCGCCCACCATCGATAAACCGAAGGCCAGACGAACATGTAGAGCGCCAACGCAGCCGGCCCCCACAGCAGGAGTCGCGATCGAAGGGGCTTGGGTTTGATGCCCGCCTTTTTCAGGAGCCAGGCACACAGATCCTGGTACGCGACAAAATGACAACCCCAGCCGCAGACGAAGCGGCCCAGGAGCAGCGTCGCCACGATCGCCGCGGCAAAAAAAAGGAACCCCGCGTTGAGCTCCCCTCGGTTCAGCGTGTACATCGCCTCCGAAGGTTCCACGGGTGATACGGTTCGACCGGCCAAGAGCCAATGGACGATGTGCGCCGCGATCAGGAGATGAACGCCGATCAGGACGCCCGCCCGCCACCGGCTGGTGCGCGAAGGCCGCACAGCCGGCCGCACGGCAGGAAGAACGGGCAGGGCGACGCGCGTTTCGCGTGGCAAGAGTGTTTTGGGCACGCACTTATTTGCGATGGGCACGTCGCCGGCAATGGTCCTTTTCTTCTTAATCGGTCATGGCTCCTGAAGACACCCCGACCATTATAGTATAGCGCACGCGGAGCCAATTCGGCGCCCACGCTTGCTATGCAGAGTCGCCTTCGCCAGAATGTCCCACCCATGGCATGGGAGGGGAATTCGAGGTCTTTGTATGTCCGTGGAACCGATCGGTCCGCCCGTAACCGCCTGTCGACTAGACGAGCACCTGCGCCTTCGGCCGGAATTGTCCGCCCGAATTCATCGCGAACTCCTCATGGAGCTGCATCGCCGCGAAATCGCCACGATCGATCGGATTCACGATGTTGCCCGCTCGCGCATCGGGCGACCGGCCTCCGCCGCGGAAAGCCCGAATCAGGCCGAACGCGATCGCTGGGATGCGGCCGAGCGTGTCGAGGTGGAATCGATCACCCGCGAGTTCGTATCCACCCATTTTTCCCCGGCCGATATCGACGAGCTCGTCGGTGTCGCCCTGAAACGGGATGAAGTCCACAACCTCGAGACCATTGCCAACCAGCCGAACGTCACGTTCCGCGAATTGGCCGACAAACTCCAAAACTTCGTGGAGACGCCGTTCGGCGAGGCGCGGCTGAACCCGGCGGAGATCATCGGCACGCGCGTCGCCCTCATTCGCCACCTCATGTCCGACCAGTACGAGTGGATCGACATCGCCAAGAACCACTTTCATGTTCCCCATTTCGCCGAGCTCACCCGACGAATGATCGGCAGCGATTCGGGCATCGGCCGCATCGGGGGTAAGGCCGGTGGGATGCTGCTGGCGTACCGCATTCTCGAACCCACGGAAAAAGGCGAGCGCGAGTTTCCGCTGGCTATTCCGGAGTCGTTCTATCTGCGCAGCGACGTTGTGGAGGAGTTCCTGCGGCTCAATCGGTTGGATGAATATCAAAGTCAGAAATACAAGTCGGTGGACGACCTCACTCGCGAATACCCGCTCATCCAGGGTGTCTTCCGCAACGGCGAGTTTCCCATTCGCATCGTGCATTGGCTACGCAGCATCCTGAGCAAATTGGGCGACGATCCTTTGATCGTCCGTTCGAGCAGCCTCCTGGAAGACCGGTTTGGAACGGCGTTTTGCGGAAAGTACGCCAGCTTTTTTCTCGCCAACCAGGGCACGCTCGAACAGCGCCTCCGGGCCCTGCTCGGGGCCATTGCCGAAGTCTATGCCAGTATCATGGCCCCCGACCCGATCCTTTATCGCCGCGAACACGGGCTGATTCACTACGTCGAGGAAATGGCCATCCTCATTCAGAAAGTCGTCGGGTTCCGGTTCGGAGATTACTTTCTTCCTTCTTTCGCCGGCGTCGCCTTCTCCCGCAATGAATACCGTTGGTCGCCGCGCATCCGGCGAGAAGACGGCCTCGTCCGCGTGGTGATGGGTTTGGGTACCCGTGCGGTGGATCGCAGTGGGCCGGACTATCCTCGCATGGTCGCCCTCGGCGCCCCCACGCTGCGTCCCGAATCCTCCGTCAAGGAAATCCTGCGTTGCGCCCAGCACACCCTCGACGTGATCGATCTCAAGAAGAATCGCTTCGAGGCGGTGCGCTTGTCCGATGTTCTCGCACAGGGCTCCGCGTTTCCCGCACTCGATCGCATCGTTTCGGTCTATCAAGACGACGAATTGTATACGCCGGCCGGTTCCCATGTCGATGTCGACCCCTCGCGCATGGTCATCACCTTTGACAAGCTCCTGCGCAATTCGTCTTTTGCCCGAGAGGTTCGAGAGCGGCTCAATCGGCTCGAAGACGCCTATGGCCGCCCGGTGGATTTGGAATTCGCGTGCGACGGAACGAAGTTTTACCTCCTGCAATGCCGCGTCCAATCGCAAAAAGCCGACGCCGGGCCGGTGCGAATTCCCGCCGACGTTCCTCCGGAAGATGTGATCTTCGATGCCCACCGCCACGTTCGCACCGGGTTGGTTCAGCGCATCCAGTTTATCGTCTACGTCGAACCGTCGGCCTACGACGCCGTGCCTACCCGCGAGCGCCGTCTCGATATTGCCCGCGTCGTCGGCCGTCTTAATCACAAGCTCGAACGCCGCTCATTCATCCTGATCGGCCCCGGGCGCTGGGGAAGCAACGATATCCGCCTCGGCGTCCCGGTGCGTTATGCGGACATCAATCGCTGCCGAATGCTGATCGAAGTTGCGCGGCTGAAGAACGGTTTCGTGCCCGAAGTGTCGTTCGGAACGCATTTCTTCCAGGACTTGGTCGAGGCTGCGATCGATTACCTGCCGCTGTACCCGGATACGGAGGGAATTCGTTTCAACGAGGCGTTCTTCCGCCAATCGGCCAACAAACTCGCCGACGTACTGCCCGACGAATCCGACTTCGCCGCGGAAGTGAAGGTGATCGACATCCCCGCGACGACGTCCGGCCGCACACTGACCATCGCCATGGATTCGGATTCCGATTCAGCGCTGGCGTACTTGCAATAGACGGTGTCCTTCCCCTTGGATTGATTGGGCAGTCGAACGGGCGGCCTTCGGCGACCCGCCGCGGTTCGGGTCAGCTACTGTAGTGTTTCAGACCAAGCGAGACAGATAGTCCGTTGGCATTCGTGACGGTTTCGCGGTAGGCCAAAGGGGGGGAACCAGGGTTCCCAGGTTCCCCCTCACGCTCCCCCTCCTTCCTTCTTTCCCCTCCGGCGGGAAGGCGCGGGGTTCATGGGTATCATGGCGTGAGCGTAGCCAGGAGGATCGCGCATGAACCCGAAGCGAAGACGTCGTCAGTGGACCCCGGAGCAGAAGCTCCGCCTGGTGATTGAGAGTCTGCAGTCCGAGAGCCGTACGGCCGAGATCTGCCGCCGCGAAGGACTCTCGCCCAACCAGATCTACGACTGGCGCAAGAAGCTGCTGGGCTCCGCCCCGGCCATCTTCGCCCGTGCGGATCGTGACGGCCAGGATCCGCGCATCGAGAAGCTGGCGGCCGCCAACGCGCGCATGCAGAGCGTCATCGCCGAGATCACGGCCGAAAACCTGGAGCTAAAAAAAACGCTCTCGGATTGAGCGATCACGCGCAGCTGCCCGCTGAACTGCAGCGCGAGGTACAAAGCCTGGTGACCACCACGCGACAGCGCAGCGGCTGGCCGGCACGCCGGACGCTGGCCGCCCTGGAGATTTCGCCCGGCAGTTATTACCGCTGGGCGGCGCAGCGCGGCGCTGCGCGCCGTCTCGCGCCGCTGCGCCGCGGTTCGCTGTACGAAGTGCTGCCGGCCGAGCGCCGCGC
>Ga0187893_10006682_pt1 | contig 19537 bp, 16 predicted proteins | sample MA1701074metaG_FD_139574 | JGI IMG/M metagenome (GOLD analysis project Ga0187893, IMG submission 139574) | White microbial mat communities from a basaltic lava cave in the Kipuka Kanohina Cave System on the Island of Hawaii, USA - MA170107-4 metaG ... | reverse complement strand
GTCGCCCCGAGCGAGTACATGTCCGAATAAAAATCGGTCGCGCTCCCCTGGGCCTGCTCCGGTGACATGTACAGGGGCGTTCCGAGAACGGTGCCGGCCGTCGTCAATCCCAGGACGCCCTCGACTTCCGCCGGCTTCGCCAGCCCCAGGTCGCACAGCTTGACGGTCCCTTCCTTCGACAGCATCAGGTTGGCGGGTTTGATGTCTCGATGAACCAGGTTGTTCGCCGCCGCGTGGTCGAGCGCCCGGGCCGCCTGGAGACCGATCCGGACACACAGATTCTCCGGCAGCTGCTTCTTCGACCTGATCAACACGTCCAGCGTCGAACCGTCCACGAATTCCATGACCAGGTAGTGGGATTCGCCCTGGCTTCCCGCGTCGAACGCCGCGACGATGTTCGGATGGTTCAGCCTTGCCATCGCCCGGGCCTCGCGGATGAATCGCTGGACGTAATTCTCGTTGCGAGCCAAATCCTCCGAGAGAATCTTGACCGCCACCTTCCGGCTGGTGCCGAGCTGGACCGCCTCAAAGACCTTGCCCATCGCCCCGGCCCCGAGAAGCCGCACAAGCCTGAGGCCGGGGAGCTCCGGGGTCATTTTCGCCTCCGGCACAACTCGCCCCACCCTTTGAAAGCGTTACGAACTCAGGTCCGACCGATGATACCTGTCAAGGCAGCTGATCGAGCGCCTTTTGAGCCTCCTCCGGAATTTCGAGGGTCGCCTTGTTCACGTCCGAAAATGTGATCACGCGGGACAGCTTGACGTTGGCATCCTGTCCCTGGATCTTCCCGGTGAAGGTCCCCTCAATTTCAATTTTAGACACGTTCCCATCGCCGTCCACCGTGACGCGCGCGGTGATCTTGGATTCGCCCTGACCGCGGAGCCTGCTTTCCAGTCCGCTGAGAAGGTAGGCTGCGCCGGCGGCCGTCAGCGCTCCGCTGTACACCTTCGCGCCGCCCTCCTCGGTGCGGGTGACGGTCTTGAGGTTCTTATCCAGGTCCTCCAGGAACGAGCTCGGCGACTCGATCGGTTCGGGGCGCGCTCTCGCCCTCCAAGTTCCATCCCTGCGGGTCGACGCCCTCTTTCCTGCCACCGTCACGGACTGGCTGGTTCCGGACTTGGTGTAGAGCCCCTTCGCCTTGTCGTAGGTGCCCTCCTCCGGATCGCTGCCTTTTTTCCCGCCTTCCACGGCCTCCGTGATGGAAAACTTGCAAGACGTCCAGCCGGCGGCCTTGCTTCCCGCCTGTCCCAGTTCGGCCGCGGCTTCATTCTGCGCCAGGGCCGCGAGGGGAGCGAGGCCGATCGCGGCCGCCGCCAGACCCGTCAAGAGACTCTTCATGGCCTTCTCCTTCAATGTTTGGATCACTCTGATTCCTATCGAACAAGGATTAAACCAACGTTAAGCGCGGCGCCGATCATTGCGACGCCTCGGGAACGCGAACCCGGACGAGCACACCCTTGAGCTCCCCGGCGACCAGACGGACCGACAGGTTTTTCTCCCCCGCCGGAATCGACACTTCGAGCTTATCCCGGTCGAAGACGGTATGCCCGGCCAGACGCGCCGCCGGATCGACCACGGCGGTCAGCTTTTCCCAGTTGCGGGTGCCGTTGAAACGAACCTCGACGACGTACGGCCGCTCCGCACGGTCGGTCTCGTCCGCTACGCCCCGGATGTCGATCCGAACCTGCTGCGGACCGGAAACCCTGACGACGACCGTGTTCCCCGGCGCGACGAGCCACCACTCCTGGTGGGTGTCGTTGATTTCGACGGCCGTCGGCTTGGCCCCCGCCGGGCGCACGAGCGCCCACGTGGGGCCGGTAACCCCCGAAAAGTGCCATCCTCCCGTGAAAAGCGCGGCGGCCGCGAGGAGAGAGAGGGCGACCTTGCGAATCAGCGTGCGGCGCACCCGACGGCGGTATCCGACCGCGCGAGTTCCTTCGCGATTCTGAATCAGCGGCCACACGCTCTTTCGGGCGTGCTCCAGGTCGTACGGCGAGTCGATCTCGACCCAGGGCAGCCCCGCGACATCCACCCCGTTGAAGGGAACTTCTGGAAGCGTGGACCGGATCGCCTCCGCCAGAAACGCGTTCTGGGCCCCGGCGTCCGAAAGCTCCTGCGCCTTTGCAAAGGCCAGGTAAGTGGCCTTTTCGCTCAGGGTGAGCAGTCCCAGATTCTCCCCCCCGGCCTTCTCGCTCGAAACTTCCTTCGACATGTCCATGATCCGCCCGGCTTCGAGCGTGACCTTCATGTGCTCGCGGCCGTCGCCGGAGGTCGAATCATACGCGATCGAGGGGGCGCCCGACTTGAGGACGCGCTCGAGGACCTCCATGTCGAAGAGGACATCGCTATTGAGGACGAGCAGCGGACCGCCCTTCGCCCATTCGCGGGCGAGGAGGAAAGAGGCGAGGCTATTGGTGGCTTCGTACCTCGAATTGAAGACGTATTCGGCGCGAGCGCCGACCGTTTCACGGACCAGGTCCGCCCCGTACCCCACGACCATCAGCACCGGGCTCACTCCCGCGTCCGAAAGGCATTCGAGCTGGTGGAAGATGAGCGGCTTGCCGCCGATCTGAAGGAGGCACTTGGGCAGCCCGTCGGACGCCGCGCCCAATCGGGTGCCCCTACCCGCGGCCAGGATGACTGCTCGCATCCGCCACCTCCTTGCCCGTCGCGTCGGGCTGGAAATCGCCCGGCGAACCGAAATAGGTCACGCGGCCGGACTCCAGCACCAACAGCCGGTCCAGCCTTGCTGCCAGCGACGCGTCATGGGTCACCCAGAGCGTCGTGTGTCCCTGCGTCGTCTCCAGCAGGGTTTCCGTCAGCGCCCAGTGGCTGGCCGCATCGAGCCCATTGGCCGGCTCGTCCAGGAGCCACATCCGCCCGTCCCGCGCGAGGGCGCGCGCGACCGCGATCCGCTGCCGCTCACCGCCCGAAAAGATTCTTCCGTTCCTGGATACGCGGGACTCGATCCCGTCCCTCATTCCCGCCAGCAGCCCCTCCAGTCGGGCGCCCTCGACGGCGGCCGCGGTCGATTCCGGATCTCCCCACGCGAGGTTGTCCCGCAGGGTCGACCCCACGAGCAGGGGGTCCTGATGCACCACGTTGAACTGCCGGCGAAGCCACGACAGCTTGTATTCCCGGACGTCCCGGCCATCCAGCAGGATTCGGCCCTCGGTCGGGTCGGCCAGCCGGGCCATGAGGGCCAACAGGCTCGATTTGCCCGATCCGTTCTCCCCCATGACCCCGACCCGCATACCCGCGTCGATTCGGATCGAAACCTCTTGGAGGATCCGCCTCCTCGATCCGTGCCGGCTCCGGGGGGCCTCGACGCCGACGCCTTCGAATTCGATCGAACCGGAGACTTGGGCGGGTTCGAGCGCCCCCGGTCGATCCGTCAGCGGTTCGCGATCGAGGATGGTGAGCAGCCGATCGGCGCAGGCGGCCATCCGGCCGACCTGCGCCGACTGCTGCGCCGATTGCGCCAAGGGGCGGTATAGGTTGAGTAAGTAGGTCAGGAATAGAACAAGATCTCCCGCCGACAAGACGCCCGCCTCGATCCTCCAGGTCCCTACGACGACGGCGACACCGAGGGCGAGGGTCAGAAGCAGTTCGACGCGGAACAGCATCCCCGCCTCCAGCCGCCGCAGCTTTTGCTCCCCTTTCAAGGACTTCGCATTGCTGGCCTCGAACCGCGGATCGATCCTTCCGAAATTAAACGTCTGCACCTCGCGGACGGATTGGAGATTCTCCTCCACGACATCGGCGAGCTGTCCCTCCCGGCGCCGGTTCTTTCGCGCCGCGCGCAGGATGCGGCGGGCGCCGAGGGTCATCGTGCCGACGGCCAGAATGCCGGCGGCCAGAACCCCGCACGCCAGACCGGGATCGATCACGAAGAGAACCGCCATGACGACGGCGAAATGCCCCGTGCTCTGGATCACCTTCAGGATGATCCCCGCGATGCCGCGCCGGATGCGCGCCGTGTCGGAAACGGCGCGTGTGAGCAGCTCCCCGGGGCTCTTTTTGTGGTGATAGGTGATCGGCAGCGCCATCAGGTGGCCGAACAGGCGAAGGCGAAATCCCGCGACCGACTTGTTGGCGAGCGAATAAACGACGAGGCCCTGAAAGGCTTCCATCCCGGCGGCCGCGATCGTCAACACGATAAACGCGGCGGCGAGTACGCTCGGGGCCGGCGCGAGGGGCGCCTCGCCGCCGGTCAGGCCATTGAACAGCCACTTGAGCGGCCACGGTTGCGCCATTCTCATGGCCAAGGCAGCGATGCCGAAGATCACGATCCCCGAAAGCAGGCCCGGATAGGGACGGGCGTGAGGCCATAGGGTGGAGCCCATCCGCCCGATCATCCGGGCGTCGCGGACGGTCTTTCGAAACGCTTTCATCGACTCAGGCGATGGAGGAACCAGTCCACCGCGACCTCCGTGGCGCGACCGGGGTTGAAGAACAGATCCGCCGCGACCCGCTTTCGGACCGAGCTTCGATGCGACGGGTGGTCCAGGAACCAGTGAATGAATGAAACAGCCTGGGCCGGCCGACGGGCGACGATCCCGGTCTTGCGCCCGTACGTTTGAAGGTCGAGCATCCCCTTCTTCTTGCGGGCGGCCGCGATCAGCTTGGGAACGTCCAGGAACACGATCGGCCGGTCGAGCGTCGTGAATTCGTTCGCGACCGACGACGCGTCCGACACCAAAAGGTCGGCCGCGTGCATGTACGGAACGATGTCGAAATCTCGGATCCAACGCACGCGCGGCCCTTCGAGTTTCCTGAGCAGGCCGATCCCGTCGAAGGCGCCGTTGCGGGGATGATCGTGCGGCTTGATCATCAGATCGAATTCGCCCTTCCGCTTCACCTGCTCGATGAAATCCTCGCCCATCGTTTCGAGGGAGTTGTTCACCTGGCCGGTCGGGGCGTAGAGGACCACCGGGCGGTCGCCTTTCAACCCGACCCGGCGAAGCGTCTCGGCGCGCGACAACGATCCGTCGAAGAGCCGATCGAGCTTAGGCATCCCGACGGGGACGATGTTTCGGCTCAATATGCCGCGACGGCGGAGGGCCCGCCGCTGATAGGGTCCGACCGCGAACACGGTGTCGTACTGCCTCTGCGACGTGCGCACGGCGGCGTTCCGGAACGACACGCCGTGAAAGATCTGGAGCCGGTGGCAGCGGCGACGCGGGAAGAACCCGTTCGTATGCGCGCTCACCGCCAGGTCGAAGCGGCGGCGCTCCATCTCCTCCATCCGAAGGATCCGGTCGGGCGGGACATCCAGACCCCGGTACAGCGCCGCCGTGTCATAAGTCAGGGTTCCGTTGTCCTGGACCTTTCGGCCGCCGGAGAAGTAGACCTCGATCCCCTTGATCCGCTTCAGCCGTTCGTAAATCGGACGAAAGCAGACATAGTGCACCGGGGCATATCCTCCGAAGACGACCCGCGCGTTTCTCATTCCATCCCTCACGGCAGCGGCCCGATTCCGTCCGGAACCGGGCCGCCGCGATCGCCCCTCAAGGTATGAAAGGCGAATTAACTTAACGTTAACACGCCTGGGGTGGGTTATTGCCCCCCGGTCAGAAGATGATTCGCCTCCTCCGGAATCTGCAGCTTGGTCGCGTTGAGGTTCGAAAACGCCAGCGTCCGTGTAACCCTGACGCTGGTTTCGCTGGATTTGGACTTGCGGACCGCCGAGCAGGTCAGCACGACCTTGATGATGGCGCCGTCCCCGTCCACGGTGATCTTGGCCGAGCACTTGAGTTCAGGCTCCACCCCTTTCGAGGTGACGTCCTTGAAATTGCCGGCCAGCAGAGCCGTCGCGCCCGTAAGATCGGGCGTCGCCGTGTAGACGGTGTTCTTGTCCTCCCGGGCCGACGAGATATCGGCCAGGGTGGAGCCCAGCCCCTCGAACACGAGGTGGGGCGCCTTGTCCCCCGAACCCGCCTTGCCGAGCTTCCAGGCGCCGTCCCGGTTCTGCGACACCGACTTGGCGCCGACGCTGATCTTGAGCTTCCTCCCCTGTTTCACGGAGAGGCCCTTGTCCCTTTCGAACACGAATTCGAAACGATCGGTCGACGATTGCCCTTGTCCGTCGGACTCCTCTTCGACGATCTCTTCGAGCGTGGCCTGGTAGGATTCCCACCGGGCCGCGCGGTCCAACGCCTCGCGGAGGCCCGCGGCGTCCTGCGCCGCGACGCTCACCGATACGATCAGGGTTACTAGGGATCCCCGGACCAGCAGCTTGATCATTCCTTTTCTCCTCTCAAACGATCGCTGTGCTCATTCTGTCGAATGAGCGCGTCGGATTATTGTCCCGACTTGGGCTCCGCCGGTTTCGCTTCGACGTTGAGCGAGCGGATGACGAGCGGGATCAGCGCGTCGTTCCGCTTCGCGAACCGGGTGCCGCCGTACCTGACGGTGATCTCCGTCAGGAGTTCCAACGCCTCCGCCTTCTGGCCGGTCCCGACGAGCGCCATCGCGCGCTCGAACAACTCGGCCGCGCGAGCCTCGTCGTCAGAGCTCGGCGACGGGATCCTGCTCTTCGCCTGGAGTTCGCCCACCCGGGCGAGCACGTCCGGGTCGGTGGCGGCGCCCGCGGATTTCGCGTAAAGGAGATAGTGTTTGAGCGCGAGATCCTCTTTCCCTACGAAACCGTGGTCGTACACCTCCGCGAGCAGCCGATGGGACAGTCCGTCCTCCGGCCGCAGCTTGAGGCAGTGGTTCATGAGGTCGAACGCGGCGTCGCGGTAGCGCGCGACGCTGGCGTAGGCGAGCGCCCGGTGGTAATAGGCGTCGAATCCGAGGGGGTAGATCGAAATCGCCGCGGTCAGGTCGTCGAATGCCTTGGAGGTCTCCTGCAGGTAGTGGGCGCCGTCGGCCCGGTCGATCTTCCGAAGCCGCGCCTTGGCGCGCATTCGATAAGCGTCATGATTCGACGGATTCCGCTGAATAGCCCTCGTGAACGCGGAAATGGCATCGTCGTAGGACTTGGCGTGATACGCCTCAACCCCCTCCTCGGTGAGGAGCCGGGAAGCCTCGACTTCAAGTCGTGCTCGTGCCGGGGCCGCGGACCCGCACCCGACCAAGGCCAGCGCAAAGAGGACTGGCGCCCCGGCGGCCCTCATTTGTGGTCATCCCGGATAAAGCGCCGCCACTCCTTCCCCTTCACTTCGATCAGCCGGGGATCCAGCGCCTTGAGCTGTGATTTTTCAATCTCCGTCAGTTCCTCCAGCTCCTGATGGCTGTACACGATATGCGGGGTAATGAAGATCATCATTTCGCGCCTCTGCCGGACCTTCGAAGTCCGCGAGAACAGGAATCCGAGGAGCGGGATGTCTTTCAAGATCGGGATCCCGGACTCGACGTCGTCCTCGAACTCGCGGATGAGTCCGCCCAGCACGACGGTCTGGCCGTTGCGCACCGCCACGGTGGCGTCGGCCGCGTTTCGATTGAAGGTGGGGGCCTTGACGCCCTCGGAGACCTGGACCGACTCGGACGCGGAGGCGACCTCGGACACTTCGGGGTGGATGAGCATGGTCACAAGTCCGTCCTCGTTGATGTGAGGCGTGACTCGAAGCACGATCCCCACGTCCTGATATTGGATCGTGTTGATGATGCTTCCCTCCGGCGTCTGTCGCGACGACTGGATGAACGGCACGAGCTTGCCGGCCGTGATCGACGCCTCCTGATTGTCGAGCGTGAGGATGCGCGGCGTGGCGAGAACTTTCAGCCGGCCTTCCTCCGCCAGCGCGCGCAGGCCGATGTCGAATTCGTCTCCCACGAGGCGGTAGCTGAATCCGCCCACCTGTCCCCCGAAATCGGTGGTAGCGCGGCCGCGGGAGCGTTCCCGCCCTCCGGGATTGATCCCGTTTTCCCAGAATCCCTCCACGCCGAACTCGGTCCGCTTGTCGAGCGTGACCTCCGCAATCAGGGAGCGGATCAGGACCTGCGGGCGGAAGGTGTCGAGCTGGGCCAGCATTTTCTGAAGGGCGGCGTAATTTCGCGGGGAGGTACGGACGAAAAGGCTGTTCGTCGAAGGGTCGGCCTGGACGTCGATCGGCCCGACCAACGGGGGCCGTTCGGATTCGTCCTGCCGGCCCGGTGGAGGTTGGGCGGAAGGCTCGTCCTGGAGCTCGTTCGGGTGAGGCCCCAGATTTCGCGGGCGCGAGCCGCCGCCTCCGCCGCCGGGAACTTGCGGTCCGGGCAGCTCAAAACCGCCCTGGTCCTGCGGCCGATTCTGCTGGGGGCGATTCCCCTGAGCGGGCTGACCCGGGATTCCCCGCCCCCCCTGGAGCACGACGCCGCCCCGCTGGAATCCCTTGATGATCTCCTGAACCTCCACTGCGTTGGCGTTCTTCAGGTGGAAGACATACGTCGCCTGATCTTCGGACGGCTTGCTGTCGAGAGAAATGATGAGGCTGTCGATCAGCAGCAGGTTGTCCGACGAGGCGACGACGATCAGCGAATTGGTCCTGAGGTCGGTCTGAACGACCACGGTTTCCGCCGTCACTCCGCTGCTCGCCGGAGCGGCCTCACCCGAGCGCCCTTCGAGGCGCCGGGGGATATCGGCGGTGAAGAGTCCGCGGATCGTGGCGGCCATCGTGATCGCGTCGGCGTTGCGAAGGGTGTACACCCGCATCTTGAGAAGCTCGTCGACATTTCGATCGAGTTCATTCACGAGAGCGTCGATGTGCGGGGCCTGGACCTTGGAGCAGTAGACCACCACCGTGCTCGTTCGCACGTCCGGAATCGCCCGCACTTCGACCTGCTGGGCCGCGGAATCCTGGGCGGACTGGAGGATCGCCATCCATTCCCGTTGCGACATTCCGGAGGGTCGGCTGCCGCCGGATCGCGACGACTTTCCAAAAATGTCGGTGATCGTGGAGGCGATCTTGGCGGGGTCGGAATTCTTGAGGTGGTACGTCCGAAGCTCGACCGTCTCCAGGAGATTGTTGTCCAGGTCCTTCACGAGCCGGGCGACCGCGGCGAGTCTCTCCTGGGTCGCCGTCACCACGATGGAATTCGTCCGGCCATCGGTCGCGACGCGGAAGGTCTCCGCCGAGAGCGGGTCGGCATCCGGAAGGCGGGGCTGCCGGCGGCTCGATCCCCCTCCCCTCGGGGCCGGCGGCTCCTTGAAGGTGTCCATGAGCACCTTCGCCATGTCAGCCGCCGAGGCGTTTTTGAGGCGGAATATCTCGATGCTGAGGCTCCCCCCCCCCGCTTTGTCGATGTAGGCCAGCATCTGCAAAAAGCGCCGGATTTCCTGCGAGGCCCCCCTCATGATGATCAGGTTGTTGACCGGATCGATCAGCGTGTCGACGGCCCGGGGATACAGCCGCCGCAGGTTCTTCTCGAAATCGGCCGACTTGAGGTTTCGAAGCGGAATGATCTGGGTGATGATCTTGTCGGTATCCTCGACGCCGGCGGGGTCGGCGCCCTCCTGGATGCGGAAGTTCTTGTTGATGGCATCCTCGATCCGGAAGATGGTGACGACCTTGCCGACCGTGATGGTCGTCAGCTCGCGCACCTTGAGGACGGTGTCCAGGAACTCCAGGACCCGCGAGGCCGGTACCGGGGTTTCGCTGTAGGCGTCCACCGTCCCGGTGAGCTTGGGCTTGGCGTTGGTGTCGATGAGGAATGTGAACCCCGTCTGCCGGCTGACGTACTGGAGAACGGCGGAAATGTCCGCGTTGCGAAACTTAAACTCGAGCTTCGTCTCCACCGGCGGGTCTTGAGCCGCGGCGATCCCGCCGACGAGCAGGATCAAGACCGCGAGGCGCGGCCACCGCCCCATCGAGCTCATCATTCCAGACCCTCCTTCCGTCAATCCTTGCGGCGTTCGTCGCCGCCCTTGTCATCTTCCGCCGGCCGCTCCAACTCGGAGATCCGTTGCTCTACGGTCTGCGACTTGTTCGCCGCCTGCACCTTCATCGCGGCGCGGACGCTGTCGATTCTCCGCTGCAGCGCGTCAAGTTCTTTGGACCGAAGGAGCTGGCGGAGGTCGAACACCTCGCCGAGAACCTTGCGAAGGTCCCCGCGCGCGATTTCCTTCTCACTTCCGTCCGCGAGCTGCCGCAGCCGGGTTCCGAGCTCGCCCGTCTGCCGCTCCAGCGTCTGGAGTCGCACGACCAGATTGAACTCCACCGGGTTCGTGGCCTGAAGGTCCCGGAATTCCTCCTCCTTTTCCAGGGCATGCTCAAGGATTTCGCGGTACTTTTTCCCGTCCATCTTCCGGGCCGAGGCGAGCTGTTCGAGGATCTCCGGGTAGGCGACCTGCAGGAATCCGCGGAGGAGGTCGGCGACGCGGTCGCAATCGGCGAGTGCCTCCGGGGCGCGGTCCATTTTTTCGAAAGACCCCGCGCGGTCCAGGAGGGCGCCCCGCAGGCCGGCGTCCAACTTGAGGGCGGCCGAATAGTCGGCGACCGCCTGCTCATAGCGATTGGGCGCCTTGCGGTCGCGCTCGTGGGCGACCCCACGGAGCCAGAACGCCCTTGCGGACGAAGGGTCGAGCGCCGACGCCGTGGTAAAGGCCTCCCGGGCGGCCGAATACCGCTTTTCCCCGAGTTCGAGCTCGCCGAGCGCCATCCAGGCCGCGAAGTTCTTCGGCTGGAGCTCGACGGCCTTCTGCAGGTCCTTCGCCGCCTCATCCTCCCGATCGAGATCCTGCAGCGCCGCTCCCCGCTTGACGAGGGCGGAGACATCGGCGGGATTCTTCTCCAGTCGGCCCGAAGCCTCGGCGACCTGCTGGCGGAGCTGCTCCTCGCGTTTCTGGATCGATTCGCGGGCGAGCCGCTTCCAATGCCGCTTCGCCTCGTCGCCGTCATCGGTTTGCACCGCGGCCGCCGCGACATGGAGGGTCAGGATCAACAGATGGATCATATTTCTTCACTCCTCTTTGAGGATCATCTCCTGCCACGCAAGCTCCTGGTCGATCTGATCGAGCTCGTCGGGAATCGACCGTTCGGCCACCGACGGAGACTCGAAGGGAATCGTAGCGGCCGGGGCACCCCCGCGGGGGATCCACAGAATCGCGAGCAGCGAAGCCGCGGCGGCGGCAGTCGACAGGGCGATCCACCGGAGCCTGCGGCGCGGCGCGAGTCGCCGGGCCACGCGATCCGGGAGGGATTCCCGGCTCATCGCCTCGTAGGAGACGCGGACCGAGCGGATGTCCGCCAGCGCGGCCCGGCACTCGGCGCACCCGGGAAGATGCGCCTCGAACTCCGGCCCCGCCTGCTCTCCGTAGGCGGCCAGGACACACTCATCCCTGAACTTGCCGCAGCTCATACGTTTCTAGCCTCCCTTGACACTTTTTTTTTAATACCTGGATCGCCGCGTGCATCCGGGCCAGGACGGTCCCGAGCGGCGCTTCGAGCATGTCGGCGATTTCGCGAAACGTCATCCCCGACTCCTCCCGGAGCAGGAAGACCTGCCGCTGCTCCAGGGGCAGCCGGGCGATCGCCTCCCGCAGCCGCTCTTGCTCCTCGCTCTGTGCCAGGAGATCGATCGGCTCGGGCGTGGATTGCGGTTCGCGGGAGAGGAATTCCAGCTTTCGGGCGCCGGTGTCCTGCCGCCGGATAAAGTCAATGCAGACCCCGTTCGCGATCGAAAACAGCCAGGACACCTGGTCTCCTCCCCGATACTTGGGCAGCGCCCGGAGCGCCCGCAGAAACGTGTCCTGGGTCAGGTCGTCCGCCCATGCCGGGCCGACGAGTCGACGGATGAACCGATACACGCGATCTCCGTGCTCCCGGACGATACCCTCATGCATCGCCTTATCTCCAGCCGAACGAGGCCCTCGATTTATTGAGTCAAAATGGCGCCCGGACCCTGAAAGTCGACTTTAGCCTATCCGGGGCTGATTAACCCAACGTTAAGTCGCCCGGGGCCCCGGGTCCCGGATCCCACTCCCCTTTTTCGGAGGCAGGGGGAGGATCATCGACACCTGGCGCCGATACCGCTCGTAGGGCTCCCCCAAGTGCTTCCGAAGGTCGCGCTCTTCGAGCAGGATCCCGAGGAAGATGTATCCGGTCGTGGCGATCGCGAATATCAGATGGCCCAAGGTCATCTTTGGGGTCGCCCAAAAGGCGATCAAAAAGCCCAACATGATGGGGTGGCGCACGACTTGGTAAAGGCCCGTCGTCTTGAACGGAAGGGGGGTATTCTCCAGTCCGCGCAGATGGAGGTACACCTGCCTGAGACCGAACAGGTCGAAGTGGTTGATCATGAAGGTCGAGAGGAGCACGACCCCCCACCCCACCACGGAGAGGCCGCGAACGATCCCTTCCGCGCCGCCCCCGGTGAAATCCCAGATCGCCTGCGGCAACGGCCGCCACTGCCAGAAGAGGAGCAGGAGCAGCAGGCTGGCGAGCAGGACGTAGGTGCTTCGCTCGACCGGTTTTGGGACAACCTTCGTCCACCGCTCCTTGAAGCCCGGCCGGGCCATGACGCTGTGCTGAATCGCGAATGCCCCCAACCACAGGGCGTTGATGGCGAGCGCCGCCGCCGTCGAGCTCTCGGGCCCGGAATTGATCGTCTTCGGAACGAAAAAGTCCTCCACGAACCCGGCCGCGTAAAGAAAAGTCCCAAAGAAAATGAGATAGCAGATCACCCCGTAGGCAAAGGCCACGATTCGACCCATGGCGGGCCATCCTAGATTGTCATGGTTGCAACCATCAAGGCGAATATACTCTTCACAAGGATGGTCCGCTGGATCTCGATTTTGACTCTGGTCGGCCCCCTCCTGGAGGCATGCCACCCGTCGTCGGATCCGCAGCCGAATCCCTCGAGCGGCCTATCGACCGGAGTCGCCGTTACGCCCAGGCATTTCCCTGATCACACACCGGCCGAAGTCGCCGATGCCTTCAAGCTCTCCCGCACCGTCGCCGACCACGCCGTCTTTATCTTCCAGTGGGGCGAATTCGATCCGGCGGTCGCGAAGCAGCTCGCCGTTCAGTGCGCCTCGAACGGGCTCGCGCCCGTCCTCAGCCTCAGTCCTACGACGCTGGCCGGGGGGCGCAAGGAGCTCGATCTGCCGGCGGACGTCCGACGCCGCGCCGGAGCCAACCTGTCCTTCGCGAATCCGGACGTCCGCGAGGCGTTCGTCGGCGCGGCCGAGGCGCTCGCCCGACTCAAGCCGCCGTACCTCTGCCTTGCGACGGAGATCAACTTTCTCGCCCAGCGGATCGAGGAATTCGTCCGGTTCGCTTCTCTCTACAAGGAGGCGTATCGTGCGGTGAAGAAGATATCCCCGGGCACCGCCGTTTTCGTCTCCTTTCAATGGGAATTCGCCCTGATCCTCGATCTGAAAGAGCCCAACAAGATCGACGACCACACGAAGCTCTTCGATATCTTTCGGCCCGAACTGGACGCCGTGGGGCTCACCACGTACCCCTCGGGACATCACGTGAGTCCCGCGGACATGCCCGCGAACTTTTACGACCTGGCCAAGCGGCATCTGCGCGAGGGGGACGTTGTCCTGTTCACCGAAGTTGGCTGGCCGTCGGGCGGGAGCGGGTCGGAGGGCGAGCAAGCCGCGTTCATCGATCGGCTCCCCGGGCTGATGCGGGGGCTGCGACCGCGCGTCGTCGCCTGGTCGCTCCTTCACGACGTGTCGCATCCGGCCTTCGACGCCGAACTTGCGACGACAGGGCTGCTGACCTCCGACGGTCGCGCCAAGCCCGCGCTGGACCGTTTTCGAGCGCTGCGATAGACCGGCCGGGAAACTCGGGCCTGCGGCTTATCCCCACCCGCGCCTGCCAAGCTCGGACTGGATGCGCCGGACGCTGCCGGCGACGGACTGGGCCGACGTGTCGATCGTGAGCTCGGCCTGCTGGTACAGTGGCTCCCGGTCGCGCAGGATGTTCTTCAGCTCCTCCATGGCGTTGGCACGGTTCGCCATCGGGCGCCGGTCCCCCTGGAGATAGACGCGGCGCATGTGGTCTTCGGGCCGCGCTTTGAGCCACACGGTCACGCAGCCCTGACGGGCCTCCCCAAACGCCTGCTCGTTGCGGACCACGCCCCCGGGAAGCGCCACGACGCACGGCTCGCGCCGCGACAGGATCCGACGCAGACATTCGGATTCGAGTTTGCGGTAGTAGGGCTCGCCGTGGATGTTGAAGATCTCCGCCAGGCTGAGGTTGGCGGCTTCCTCGATGAGCTCATCCAGCTCCACGAACGAGCATCCCAGGGCCCGCGCGAGCTTGGGGCCGATCGTGCTCTTCCCGGCTCCGCGCAGGCCCAGCAGCGCCACCGCGCGGGCGGCGTCCCGGCGGAACAGGTCCGACAGCGAAATCCCCAGCGCCTCCGCCACCGACGCCAGCCTTTCGATCGAAATGTTTGCCTTGCCCGATTCGAGCGACCGGTAGAACCGAAGCGAGATTCCGGCCCGCCCGGCCGCCTCTCGGGCGGTCAGCCCGCGCCGCTCCCGCAGCCCCCGGACCTTTCCCGCGAGCTCCCCCAGCAACGACATAGGAGTGCACTATACTTCATCACTCACGAACAATCAAGGAAATATCTTGCATCTCCGGACCGGGCCCGCTACACTCCCTTCCGATGGGCAAGCAGGAGTTCGCCCCGAAGCTCTCGTTCCAGACGTCGCTCAACCGCTATCGCCACCTCAAGCTCGACATCGACGGCCCCGTCGCCTGGCTCCGCCTCGCCGTCCGCGAAAACGAGGGGGTCCTGCCCCATTACCAGCTCAAGCTCAATTCCTATGACATGTCGGTCGACATCGAGCTGGCCGACGCGGTGCAGCGCCTGCGCTTCGAGCATCCCGAGGTCACGTGCGCCGTCATCACGAGCGCCCAGGAGGGCATTTTCTCCGCAGGGGCCAACATCTTCATGCTCGGCTCCTCCTCCCACGCCTACAAGGTCAACTTTTGCAAGTTCACGAACGAAACCCGGCTGTACATCGAGGACGCCACCGAGCACAGCGGCCAGACGTACATCGCGGCGCTCAACGGCATCGCCTCGGGCGGCGGATACGAGCTCCCGCTCGCCTGCAAGGAGATCTACCTCGTCGACGACCGACGCTCCGCCGTGGCGCTCCCGGAGCTCCCCTACCTGGGCGTCCTGCCCGGCACCGGCGGCCTCACCCGCGTGGTCGACAAGCGGAAGGTCCGCCGCGACCTCGCCGATTCGTTCTGCACGTTGGCCGAAGGCGTCAAGGGCAGGCGCGCCAAGGAGTGGGGGCTCGTGGACGACGTCTTCCCGACCTCCGCCTTTGCCGAAAGAGTCAAGGCGCGGGCGAAGGAGATCGCGGGCGCGGGACGTCCCGACCGCCGAGGGATCCGCCTGGAACCGCTGGAGGTCCGCGAGACCGAAACATCGATCGAATACTCTTTCGTAACCCTGAAGTTCGGGGCCAAGCGGACGGTCGATCTCGAAATCCGAGTTCCCGACGACGCGGACCCCGTCGCCTGGTCGCTGCGGGCCTTCCGGGAACTCGACGACGCCCTGCTCCGCCTGCGGTTCAACCATCCCGACGTCGGCCTCGTCGTTGTCCGGACCCTCGGAAAGATCGAAACCGTCCGGCGCATCGACGAGCATCTCGTCGGCCGTTGCGCCTCGAACTGGCTCGTCAACGAAGTCGTCCACCTGATCAAGCGCGTCCTGAAGCGGATGGACGTCACCTCGAAGAGCTTCTTCGCGTTCATCGAAAAGGGTTCGTGCTTCGCCGGCTCGCTCTTCGAACTGGCGATGGCCTCCGACCGCGGCTACATGCTGGAGGACGACGCCGTTCACGTCGCCTTGACCGACATGAACGCAGGCCCGCTTCCGATGGGAAACGGCCTGACCCGGCTGCAGACCCGCTTCCTCAGCAGCCCGGGCCACGCGAGGGAGATTTCGCTCCTGCGCGATCCGATCGACGCCGAAACGGCCCGCGAACAAGGACTCGTCACCGTGACCGCGGACGACGTCGACTGGGAGGACGAGGTGCGCCTCGCGGTTGAGGAGCGCGCCAGCTTTTCGCCCGACGCTCTCACGGGGATGGAATCGAATCTCCGGTTCGCCGGCCCGGAAACCCTGGAGACGAAGATTTTCGGCCGACTCTCGGCGTGGCAGAACTGGATCTTCCAGCGCCCCAACGCCGTCGGCGACAAGGGGGCCCTGACCCTCTACGGACGCCCCGAAAGTCCGGAGTTTGATTGGAGGAGGACTTAGCCTATGAACATTACTCAAGACCGCATACCCAATAACGTCGATTTGGCGTCCGATCCGAAGCTTCGCAAGGCCCTCGAAACGTGGCAGCCTGACTTTTTAAAGTGGTGGGACGATGTCGGGCCCGAGGGATTCGACAACGACCTGGTGTACCTCCGCACGGCGATCAGCGTGGACTCCGAGGGCTGGGCTCACTTCGACCACGTCAAGATGAGCGACTATCGGTGGGGGATCTTCCTGAACCCGCCCGAGAAGGACCGCAAGATTCCGTTCGGCGACACCCTCGGCGCCCGGACGTGGGACGAGGTCCCGGGAGAGTTTCGAAAAGAGCTGCGGCGCATCATCGTGACGCAGGGCGACACCGAGCCGGCGTCCGTCGAGCAACAGCGCCTCCTCGGAAAGACCGCGCCGAGCCTGTACGACCTTCGAAACCTCTTCCAGGTCAACGTGGAGGAAGGGCGCCACCTTTGGGCGATGGTGTACCTGCTGCACAAGTACTTCGGCAAGGACGGCCGGGACGAGGCGGACGAGCTGCTGGCGCGCCGCTCCGGCGACAAGGACTCGCCGCGGATTCTGGAGGCCTTCAACAAGCCGACGCGCGACTGGCTGGCATTCTACAGCTTCACGACTTTCACCGACCGCGACGGCAAGTACCAGCTCGGCGCGCTCGCCGAAAGCGCGTTCGACCCGCTCTCGCGCACGACGCGTTTCATGCTCACCGAGGAGGGTCACCACATGTTCGTCGGCGAAACCGGGATGAAGCGGGTGATCGAGCGGACGGTCCAGCTGATGAAGCAGTCGCCGGGCGAGGACGTCACGCGTCGCGGCGGCATTCCGCTGGAGATCATCCAGAAGTACATTAACGAGTGGTACAGCGCCTCGCTCGACCTCTTCGGGGGCGAGGACTCGTCGAACGCCGCCAACTATTTCGCGGCGGGGCTGAAGGGCCGGTGGCTCGAATCGAAAAAGCCAGACCTCGATCACGTGGCGCTGCAGGGCGATTACGTCGTCAAGGTCCCGCAGACCTCGGGATCCGAGGCCGACCACAAGATCCCGCTGCGCCGCGCGATGAACCTCGTGCTGCGAGACTCCTACGTCGAGGATTGCGGCAAGGTGCTCGTGCGCTGGAACCGCACGTTCGAGGACGCCGGAATGTCGGAGCGGTTCCGGCTCCCACACGAGCGGTTCAACCGGGGCCAGGGGCTGTTCAGCGGACGGCGATTCGACGTCGACGGCCGCCCGATCGCGGAGGAGGAGTGGCAGAAGCGCAAGGGGGCCTGGCTTCCGACCGAAGCCGACTATGCGTACATTCAGACTCTGATGAAGCCGGTCTACGAGCCTGGCAAGTTCGCGCCTTGGATCGCGCCTCCGCCCAAAGGGATCAATGACCAGCCGATCCATCACCTCTACGTCAAATTCTCGGACGCGAAGCCGTGGGTCAAAGGTTAAAGAGCTACGTCGGCGGACGGTGGCTGGAGGGCGGCGGAGCGACGACGCCGCTGTTCAATCCCACGACCGAGGAGGTTTTGGCCGAGGCGGGGACCGGCGGAGTCGATTTTCAGGGCGCGCTGGAGTACGCGCGCGGCCGCGGGAACCCGGCGATGCGATCGCTCACGTTCGCTCAGCGAGGCGAGCTGATCGGCAAGGTCGCCAACGCGCTGCACGCGCGGCGCGAGGAGCTGATCGAGATTTCGGTGGCCAGCGGCGGCAACACCCGGGGCGACGCGAAGTTCGACATTGACGGGGCGATCGGGACGCTCGCCCATTATGCCGAGGTGGGGAAGAAGCTCGGCGACCGTCGCACCCTGATCGACGGGGCCCAGGAGCCGCTGGGCCGCAACCCGCGATTCGCGGGCCAGCATCTCCTGACGCCGTTTTCGGGCGCCGCGGTCCACATCAACGCGTTCAACTTCCCGGCCTGGGGCTTCGGTGAAAAGGCGGCGGTCGCGTGGCTGGCGGGCATGCCGGTCGTCACGAAACCGGCGACGAGCACGGCGCTTGTCGCGCATCGCGTCGCGCAGATCGTGGTTGAATCCACGGCGCTCCCCGAGGGGGCGTTCACGTTTCTGTGCGGAGGGATCGGCGATTTGCTGCGGCATCTTACGTGCCAGGACGTGGTCGCGTTCACGGGGTCGAGCCAGACGGCCCGGTCGCTGCGGGTCCACGAGACCCTGGCCCGCCACGCCGTGAGGTTCAACGTCGAGGCGGACAGCCTCAACGCGGCGGTGCTGGGGCCGGATGTCGACCGGGACTCGAAGACGTACGACATGTTCCTGCTGGAGGTCACGCGCGAGATGACGCAAAAGGCCGGACAGAAATGCACGGCGGTCCGGCGGATCTTCGCGCCCGAGGCGGCGGTCGGGCGGGTGAAGGAGGATCTGATCGCGCAGATCAAGGCGGTCAGGGTGGGAAATCCGGCCACCAAGGAGGTCCGGATGGGACCGCTGGCCACGAAGCAGCAGCTGGCCGACGTGCGCGCGGGGGTCGAGCGGCTGAAGCGCGCCGCCGAGGCGACCCTGGGCGACGGCGGCCGCGGGGCGACGCTCGTCGACGTTCCGGACGGCAAGGGGTACTTCATGGCTCCCGTTCTGTTCTTCAGCTCCAACGCGGCGGCGCCGGAGGTTCACGACCAGGAGGTTTTCGGGCCGGTTCAGACGCTGATGCCTTATTCGGGGCGCGCCGAGGAAGCTGCTCGATGGGTCAATCTGGGCGGCGGCAGCTTGGTGGCGTCGGTCTATACCGACGACAAGGACTTTGCTCAGGAGCTTGTGGCGCGGATCGCGCCGTTTCACGGCCGGGTCTACCTGGGGTGCGACAAGATCGCCGACGCCACGCTGGGATCGGGCGCGGTTATGCCGCAGATGCTGCACGGCGGCCCCGGCCGCGCGGGAGGCGGGCAGGAGTTGGGGGGCCTCCGGGGGCTGGAGTTTTACCTGCAGCGGACGGCGGTTCAGGGCCTCAAGCCGCTGTTGGAGAAGATCCTTTAAGTCGGCGCCCTTCCAAGGACCCCTCCCGGCCATCCTTGAATTCACTCGCTGGTTTCATCTAGACTGGAGGTAACGCAGAGGTGATGAGAATGTTTTACAAACTGGCGCGATGTACGAATACGTCTCTAGCCTCGACCGATCTGCCGCCGCGTTAAGCCGAGGGGCCCGGCGCGCGGCCCGTCGGTGTGAGCTCCTCTTCTCATTCACTTCATCCGTGGAGCGGAACCATGGGACGGGGTAGCCCGAACGGCGAGTCCCTGCTCATTCGTGCAGGAGCTGTCCTTTGCGCCGTACCGCTCTCCAGCGTCAGCGAGACGATGCGTCCTCTTCCGACCGAACCCCTGGCCGGCATGCCCCCTTTCGTGAAGGGGATCTCGGTCATTCGTGGAACGCCG
>Ga0187893_10006681_pt1 | contig 19537 bp, 19 predicted proteins | sample MA1701074metaG_FD_139574 | JGI IMG/M metagenome (GOLD analysis project Ga0187893, IMG submission 139574) | White microbial mat communities from a basaltic lava cave in the Kipuka Kanohina Cave System on the Island of Hawaii, USA - MA170107-4 metaG ... | reverse complement strand
CCGAAGGCAAGCAGCGCGAAGATCACCGCGAGCGGATTCATCCCGATGCGCTCGCCGACGAAGCGCGGCGTCAGATACAGGCTCTCGAGCAGTTGCCCGACGCCGTAGACGATCGCGACCGCGACCACGCCGTACCAGCTCGCGAACTGCAGCACGCCGGCGAGCAGCGCGAGGATCAGTCCGAGCCCGAAGCCCAGGTACGGAATGAACATCGCGAGACCGGTGAACACGCCCACCGGCACCGCAAGGTTGAAGCCGAACAGTGCCAGCCCGATGCTGAAGTACGTCGCCATCGTCACCATCACCAGCAGCTGCCCGCGCAGCCACTGGCCGAGCGTGTAGTCGGCCTCGGTCGCGAAGCGATCGACGCGCTCGCGCTGCTTGGGTGGCACCAGCGCGAAGACGCGGCGCGTCAGCTCGGGCCAGTCGATCAGCAGGTAGAACAGGACGACGGGCACCAGCACCGCGTTGCCGACCAGCGCGAGCAGCACGCTGCCGCCGATGCGCGCCGATGTGAGCGCGGTGGCGAGCCACTCCTCGAGGTTCGCATCGAGGTACTTGACGACGAACGCCTTGATGCTGTCGATGTCGAGCGAGACCTCGATGCCGAACCGCGCGAGCCACGGGACGACGCTGCGGTTGGCCGCGTCGGCGAGGAGCGGGATCTGCTCGCGCAGCAGCGGCAGCTGCCGCGACAGGATCGGCACGATCAGCAGCAGCACCGCGAGCAGCACGATGATGAACGCGACTTCGACCAGCAGCACCGCCGCGACCGGCGGCACGCGGCGCGCGACCAACCGCTCGACGGCCGGGTGCAACGAGTAGGCGAGCACCGCGCCGATCAGGAACGGCGTCAGCACCGGCGCGAGCAGCCACAGCAGCAGCACGCCGGCGGCGGCCAGCGCGAGCCAGCCGAGCGTCTGCCGCCGCGCTGGAGAGAGCGACATCAGCTGGAGATCAATGCAGCCGCGGCGGGCTGCGCCGTCCGAGCGAGCGCAGCCGCTCGGCGAGCGCGGCGCGGTCCTCGGCCTGCGGGCAGTGCTCGAGGTACGACGCGAGGTCTTTCGCCGCGGCCTGATCGAAGCCCAGCTCGGCGTAGACCAGCCCGCGGTCGCGCCGCTCCTCCCACGCCTGCGGCAGCAGCACGACGAGCCGCTGCTGCACCGACAGGAGGCGCGGCCAGTCCTCCGCGCTGCGGTGGATCTCCTTCAGGTTGCGCAGCATGCGCGCGAGCACGTCGCGCGGCGGTGCCGCCTGCAGGAACAGCCCGAGCGGGACTTCGAAGTCGCCCTCGAGGCCCTGCCTGCGCCGGTACGGGATCAAGAGCTCGTCCAACTCGTCGCGCGACAGCGACTGGCCGCTGAACGGATCGATCACCACCTCGCCCTGCGGCATCTTCAGCTTGACCAGGAAGTGTCCCGGGAACGAGACGCCGCGCGCGGTGAGCCCGACCTGCGTGGCCAGCTCGATGTAGATCACGGCCAAGGTGATCGGGATGCCGCGCCGCGTCTCGAGCACCATGTTGAGGTAGCTGTTGCGCGGGTCGTAGTAGTTGTTGACGTTGCCGGCGAACCCCAGCTCGTGGAAGAAGTAGCGGTTGAGCCAGCGCAGCTTCTGCACCGCCACCGCGTCGGCGGGGATGCGGCGCTTCAGCTTGTCGGCCAGCGTGTCGAGCTCGGCGAGCACGCTCTGCGCGTCGAGCGCCGGGTATTCGTCCTGCGCGATCGAAATCGCCGCCTCGATCAGCGAGAGGCTCGCGTCGTCCGCCACCAGCGTCGCGAAGTATTCCAGCGTGGTCGGCGTATCGAAATGCATCAGGGCCGGAGTGTAGGTCAGCCGCGCCGCACGAACTGTCGCGGCTTCACGCCGAGCGCGAGCAGCGCGCCGAAGTAGACGAGCGCGCCCGCGCCGAGCGCCGCGGCGAGCCAGGCGACGCGCAGCACCGGCTCGGCGCCGAGCGCGACCCAGTCGATCGCGCGCGCGGTCACGCCGAGCCCGGCGCCGAGCAGCGACGTCGCGACCAGCACGCGCCAGCCGAACGACCACCATCCCGCCGATGCGCGATAGCTGCCGCGCCGCTTCAGCCCCACCAGCAGCCAGGCGGCGTTGACGAGCGCCCCGATGGCGATCGACAGCGCCAACCCCGCGTGGGCGAACAGCGGAACGAAGACGACGTTCATCGCCTGCGTCGCGAGCAGCACGACGATCGCGATGCGCACCGGGGTGCGGACGTCCTGCCGGGCGTAGTAGCCGGGAGCCAGCACCTTGACCGCGATGATGCCCATCAGCCCGACGCCGTAGCTCATCAGCGCAAGCACCGTCTGCCGCACGTCGTGGCCGGTGAACGCGCCGTAGTGGTAGAGCACGGCGACCATCGGCTCGGCGAACACGACCAGCGCCACCGCGCACGGCAGCGCGAGCAGCACGACGAGGCGCAAGCCCCAATCGAGCAGGCCCGAGTACCGCTCGGCGTTCGCTTCGCCGCTGGAGGCGGCGAGCTGCGGCAGCAGCACCACGCCGAGCGCGACGCCGAGCAGCGCGGTCGGAAACTCCATCAGCCGGTCGGCGTACGTCAGCCACGACACCGCCCCGACGCCGACCCGCGACGCGATGTGCGTGTTGATGAGGAGCGAGAGCTGAGCCACCGAGACGCCGAGCACCGCGGGCGCCATCAGCGCGAGCAAGCGGCGCACGCCCGAGTGACGCCACGCCGCGCGCATCGACCCGAAGCCGAGGCCGATGCGCGGCAAGGCGCCGATGCGCGCAAGCGCGGGCACCTGCACGCCGAGCTGCAGAACGCCCCCGAGCATGACGCCGGCGGCGAGCGCGTAGATCGGCTCGATGCCCGCTTCGGCGAAGCGCGGCGCGAGCCACCACGCGGCGCCGATCATCGCCAGGTTGAGCAGCGCCGGAGTCGCCGCCGGCACCGCGAAGTGCTTCCAGGTATTGAGCACGCCGGCGGCGAGCGCGACGAGCGACATGAAGCCGATGTAGGGCACCATCCAGCGCGTCATCAGCACCGCGGCGTCGAAGCGCTCGAGCCCCGCACCCATGACCCAGACGAGAAGCGGCGCGGCGACGATGCCGGCCGCACACGCGACGACGAGCGCCCAGAACAAAACCGTCGCGACCGCGTCGATCAGCACCCGCGTCTGCGCCTCGCCCGACTCGAGCTTCGTCCTCGCGAGCAGCGGCACGAACGCCTGCGCGAAGGCACCCTCGGCGAACAGGCGCCGCATCAGGTTGGGGATGCGGAACGCGACGTTGAATGCATCGGTCCACGCGCTCGCGCCGAAGCTGGCTGCGATCAGCAGCTCGCGGATGAGACCGGCGACGCGCGAGACCAGCGTGAGCAGGGAGACGGTCGATGCGGCCCGCAGCAGGTCCATGAGGTCGCGCGATTATGCAAGTTGCTATACTTGCGCCCCTTTTTTCCGGCACCGCAGAGACCACGCATGGCGACCACGACCAAGGCCAAGAAGAGAATCGTCCGCATCGCGTCGGGCCGCAAGCGCGCGCGCCAGGACGTGAAGCTGAACGCGGCCAACACCGCGTTGCGCTCCAGGTTCCGCACCGTGGTCAAGAACGTGCAGAAGGCGCTCGGCGCGGGCGACAAGGCCAAGGCCACCGAGATGTTCCAGGCCGCGCAGAAGGTGCTCGACTCGGTCGCCGACAAGGGCGTGTTCCACAAGAACAAGGCAGCGCGCCACAAGAGCCGCCTCGCCGCGCGGCTGAAGGCGATGCAGGGCCCGGCGGCCTGAACCAACTGAACTGACCGACGAAGGGCCCGCGCGCGGGCCCTTGTCGATCTTCGGCCCGATCGCTCGCCGACGAAAGGTTGCCGTCGCCGCGTCGCGCCCTGGAGCAGGGTCTCGCGCGGCTTCGGGTGTCGACATGCGCGACTTTAGAATCCTTGCCTCCGCCAGCCTCCGCCCTCGCCGATCGCCGATGAACGCCCCCGAAAAGCTGCCCGCCTCGCACGTGATGAAGACCTACCGGCGCCTGCCGATGGCCCTCTCGCACGGGCGCGGCTGCTGGGTATGGGACACCGACGGCAAAAAGTACCTCGACGGGCTCGGCGGCATCGCGGTCAACACGCTCGGCCACGCGCACCCGAAGCTGGTGCCCGCGCTGCAGGAGCAGATCGGCAAGCTGATCCAGAGCTCGAACTACTACCAGGTACCGCTGCAGGAGAAGCTAGCCGCGAAGCTGTGCGAGCTGTCCGGGCTGACGAACGCGTTCTTCTGCAACTCGGGCCTCGAGGCCAACGAAGGCGCACTGAAGATCGCGCGCAAGTACGGACACGACAAGGGCATCGAGAAGCCCGAGATCGTCGTCTACGACAAGGCGTTCCACGGCCGCTCGATCGCGACCCTGTCGGCGACTGCCAACCCGAAGATCCAGGCGGGATTCGGTCCGCTCGTCGAAGGCTTCGTGCGCGTGCCGCTGAACGACATCGCGGCGCTCGAGAAGGTGACGCTCTCGCGGCCGAACGTCGTCGCGGTGTTTCTCGAAGTGATCCAGGGCGAAGGCGGCATCAACCAGGCGACGATCGACTACCTGCGCGCGCTGCGCCGCGTCTGCGACGAGCGCGACTGGCTGCTGATGCTCGACGAGGTGCAGTGCGGCCTCGGGCGCACCGGCAAGTGGTTCGCGCACCAGTGGGCGGGCATCGTTCCCGACGTGATGCCGCTCGCCAAGGGGCTCGGGTCGGGCGTGCCGGTCGGCGCGGTCGTGTGCGGACCGAAGGCGGCCGACGTGCTCGGCCCCGGCAACCACGGCAGCACGTTCGGCGGCAATCCGCTCGCGATGCGCGCCGGCGTCGAGACGCTCGCGATCATGCAAGAGGAGCGCCTGCTCGACAACGCCGCGAAGGTCGGCGCGGCGCTGAAGGCGGGGCTTGCGCGCGAGCTGTCGGGCGTTGCGGGCGTGGTCGAAGTGCGTGGCCAGGGGTTGATGCTCGGCATCGAGCTCGACCGGGCGTGCGGCGAGCTGCTGGGCCGTGCCGCTTCGGCCGGGCTGATGATCAGCGTCACCGCGGACCGCGTGATCCGCCTCGTCCCGCCGCTCGTCCTGTCGCTCGACGAGGCAGCGCAGATGGTCGCGATCCTGTGCCCGCTGATCCGCGCGTTCCTCGCCGAAACGCAGCCTTCATGACCCCGGGCCCCAGCCTCAAGCACTTCCTGCAAATCAACGACCTGCGCGCCGAGGAGTACGCGTACCTGTTCGAGCGCGCCGCGCTCATCAAGCGGCGGTTCAAGAACTACGAGAAGTACACCCCGCTCGTCGACCGCACCCTGGCGATGATCTTCGAGAAGGCGTCGACGCGCACGCGCGTCAGCTTCGAGGCCGGCATGTACCAGATGGGCGGCTCGGTGGTGAACCTCACCCCCGGCGACACGCAGCTCGGCCGCGCCGAGCCGGTCGAGGACACGGCGCGCGTGATCAGCCGCATGGTCGACCTGGTGATGATCCGCACCTACGAGCAGGCCAAGCTCGAGCGGTTCGCCGCGCATTCGCGCGTGCCGGTGATCAACGGCCTGACCAACGAGTACCACCCGTGCCAGATCCTCGCCGACGTGTTCACGTTCATCGAACACCGCGGCTCGATCGCCGGCAAGGTCGTGGCGTGGGTCGGCGACGGCAACAACATGGCCAACACCTGGCTGCAAGCCGCCGACGTGCTCGGCTTCACGTTGCACGTCAGCACGCCGAGCGGCTACGAGATCGACCCGGCATTGGCGGGCGTGAAGAACGCGGCGTGCGTCGCGACCTTCAACCACCCGGCCGACGCGTGCCGCGGCGCGCACCTCGTCACCACCGACGTGTGGACCAGCATGGGGTTCGAGGAGGAAAGCGAAGCGCGCATGAAGGCCTTCGTCGACTGGTGCGTCGATCAGGACATGATGGGCGTCGCCCAGCCCGACGCCGTGTTCATGCACTGCCTTCCCGCGCACCGCGGCGAGGAGGTCGTTGCCGAAGTGATCGACGGCCCGCAGTCGGTGGTGTGGGACGAGGCGGAGAATCGAATGCACGTGCAGAAGGCCTTGATGGAGTATTTGTTGCTCGGGCGGTTCGGGTGAGGTGCGAGAGCGTTCCGGAAGATCGGGATAGCCGCGAGGCGACAGAGCCGACCGATCGGTTGGCACGCAAGGTCGATTTCGACGCCCGGCCGTCCCGAGCCGCGCCTCAGCGCCCGTCCAGCCTCAACTCCCCGGTCCGGTACGCCTGCGACGCGACCTGGTAGTAGCCGATCGCGTCGTCGAGCAGCTGGCGGCCGAGGTCGTCCATCGGCAGGACCTTGCCGCTCGCCGCGTCGACGATGCGATAGCGCGCGTTCGGCTTCAGCTCGACCACGCGGCCGTGCCCGTAGTAGCCGACGGTCTGGTAGTTCGCGAGCAGCGCGCGCGGGTGCGACTGCCCCTCGTGCAGGATGTCGTGGCCGAAGAACTTGCTGCGGTAGCCGATGCCGAGCAGACCGAGCAGCGTCGGCCCCACGTCGATCTGCGACGCGAGGGTCGTGACGAGGCGCGGGCGCACGTGCGCGGGCGCGTAGACGATGCATGGGATGTGGTAGTTCTCGACCGGCAGCTCCTGCCGCCCGCGCCCCTTGTGCGTGTGGTCGGCGACGAACACGAACAGCGTGTCGTCGAACCAGGGCCTGCTTCGCGCCTGCTCGATGAAGCGTCCGATCGCCCAGTCGCTGTACTTGACGCCGCCCTCGCGGCCGCTGCGCGGTGCGATGTCGATGCGCCCTTCCGGGTACGTGAAAGGACGGTGGTTCGACGTCGTCATCACGTGCGCGAAGAAGCGCGTGCCCGCCGCGTGACGCCGATCGAACTCGCGTAGCGCGAGCGCGTAGAGATCTTCGTCGGCCACGCCCCAGATGTTCTCGAAATGGATGTCCCCGGGCGCGAGCGCGGTGCGGTCGAGCACGGTGTACCCGTTGCCGGAGAAGAACGCGTTCATGTTGTCGAAGTAGCCGTAGCCGCCGTACAGGAACAGCGCGTCGTAGCCGTGCTGCCTGAACACCCCGCCCAGGGTGAACAGGCGGTCGTTGTGCGGCCGCTTGACGATCGAGTGCCCGGGAGTCGGCGGCACCGACAGGCTGAGCGCTTCCAGCCCGCGCACGGTGCGCGTCCCGGTCGCGTACATCTGCGTGAACAGCAGGCCCTCGCGACCGAGCCGGTCGAGGTTGGGTGTCAGCGCGCGCGTGTCGCCGAAGGCATGCATGAACTCGGCGCTCAAGCTTTCGATCGAGACCAGCACCACGTTCAGTTCCTTGCGCGGGCCGTGTGCCGCGACGTCGCGCTCGAACGGGCGCGCTCCGGCCTCGGCGGCGCCCTCGCCGCGGCCGAGCTCGCGCGCGAGCGCGAGCCGCGCCTCGTGCGGCGGCAGGGTCAGGTAGTAGCGGTCGTAGTCGATCTGGTTGGTGCGAAGCGCGTGCCAGAAGTCGAAGTAGCCGTTGCCGGCCAGCTCGTTGAGCTGCGCGTGGCCCGAGAACTCCTTGTAGTCGGCGTCGGCAAGCGAGTAGCCGGCGAACGGCAAGGCGAGCCACGCCGCGAGCGCGACGGCCGACCTCCCGCGCGCGGGCAGCGGCGCGGCGAGCGGCGCGCGCAGACGCCACGTCGCAAGGGCCCAAAGCGCGAGCGCGACCGCGCTCGCCAGAGCCAGCAAGCGCGGCATGTCGTACGACTCGCGCAGGTTGCCGATCACCTCGTTCGAGTAGATCAGGTAGTCGACCGCGATGAAGTTGAAGCGCGACGCGAACTCGTTCCAGAACACGAACTCGGCGGCTCCGACGAAGGCGACCAGCCACGCCAGCGGCGCAAGCAGCACGCCCAGGCCCCACGCGAGCGCGCGCGGGTGGCGGCGCAACGCGACGAGCCCGAGCGCGACGAGCGCGAGCGGCCCGCTCGCGACCACCACGTCGAACGCGGCACCGATCGCGAGCGCGGGCAGGATACGCCACGGAAGGAACAGCGACGCGTCGCCGTTTGCGATCGCCAGCCCGACGCGGACCAGCGTGTTGAACGCGACGAAGACGGCGAGCAGCACGCCGAGCGCCCGAAAGCGGCCGGCGAACGCGCCGCAAGCGGCGTGCGCGGTGCGCGAGACGAATCGCCTCACTTGCAGCACCGGTAGGCGACGCCGACGTTGGCCGACAGCGAGGTGGCGCTCTTCGCGAGCGGGCTGGCCGCCGCGTCACCGAGCAAGCGGGTGACGCCGACGCCGGCGAAGCCGGTCCACTGCGGCGCGAGCACGCTGCGCGCGCCGACACCGAAGTGGACGTCCTTGGCACCGCCGTCCGGCTCGTACGCCGCGAAGCTGCTCCGCCGCGACGCGGCCGCGTCGACGCCGTAGTAGGTGCGCATGTGGCGCTCGTTCGCGAACGAGAATCCGCCGCCGGCCGACCAGGTGCTGCGCGCGGTGAGCCGATCCCCGAAGCCGAGGTCGAGCGACGCCGTCGCGCCGCCCGCGCGGCCGAGCAGATCCTGAGACAGGACGGAAATGAGCGTCCAGTTGCGGTCGAATGCCCACGAGCCGTAGAGCCGCCCGCGCAACGTGCGCCGGATCTCGGGCAGGCCGGCGAGGTCGTCCGAGTCCGACGCCTTGCGTCCGGGGTCGATGCGCAGCCCGGCACCGAACCGGAAGCGGTCGGCGCTCACCAGGTCCGCGGTCGCCCCGGCGCTGTATCCGTCGGCGCCGAGCAGCGCGCCGGCGCGCGAGGTGGCGAAGCGAAAGCGCCCGTACTGGTAAGCGAGGAGCGGGCGCAGCTTGAGTGCGTTCTGCTCGGCGCCCGAGTACTCGGGCGCGGCGACGAGCGCCGATCCGAGCACGTAGCTCGACTGCGACTCTGCGACGGCGGACTGAGCGGCGCTGCACGCCAGCGTCGCGACGGCGGCGCGGGTGGCTCGGCGCAAAGCGCGGCTCGGTTCGGTTCGCATGCGCGCATCGTCCGAGGCGTGCACTTAAGCGCGGCTTAGCCAAGCCAGCGCTTCTTCGAAAGGCGATCGGCGCTGCCTTAAGCCGTTCTTAAGCGAATGCGCAGACCATCGTGCGAGCGGACGACGCGATGCACGATCCTTCACAATCGGCCATGCGCATCCTGCTGATCGAAGACGACGCGATGATCGGCAAGGCGGTGCGGCAGGGCCTCGCGCAGGCCGGCTACGCGGTCGATTGGGCGTGCGACGGGCGCGACGCCGAGCTGGCGCTGCGCACGCACGACTACGACCTCGCGGTGCTCGACCTCGGCTTGCCGAAGAAGGACGGCATGGACGTGCTGCAAGCCGTGCGCGCCGCGGGGAACAGCGTTGCGGTGCTGGTTGCGTCGGCCCGCGACGCGGTGCCCGATCGCATCGCCGGGCTGGAAGCGGGCGCCGACGACTACCTGCAAAAGCCGTTCGATCTCGACGAACTGCTGGCGCGCGTGCGCGCGCTGCTGCGACGCCGCGCGGGCAACGGGTCACCGCTGCTCAAGGCGGGCGATATCGTGCTCGACCCGCTGCGCAAGTCGGTGCATCTGGCCGGCGTTGCGGTCAACCTGTCGGCGCGCGAGTTCGCCGTGCTGTACGCGCTGATGCAGCGGCCGGGCGCGGTGCTGTCGCGCGAAAAGCTCGAGCAATCGATCTACGGCTGGGGCGAGGAAGTCGGCAGCAACGCGATCGAGGTCCATCTGCATCATCTGCGCAAGAAGCTCGGCGCCTCGGCGATCAAGAACGTGCGCGGGGTCGGGTACCGCGTCGCCGAGGCTTGATGCGTTCGCTGCAGCGCATCCTGCTGAGCTGGGTGCTCGGCACCCTGTCGCTCGGCGCGGTCGTCATCGTGCTGACGGCGTATTGGGTGACCCTGGAGGAGATGAACGAGGTCTTCGACGCCAACCTGAAGAACGTCGCGCAGGCGCTCGCGAGCTATCACGACGCAGCCGAACACCGCGCCGCCAGTCCTTCGTTTGCCACGCCGCCCGCGATGCCGTCGGACGAATACGACATCGTCACCATCGCTTGGTCGTCCGAGGGGCACCAGCTGTACGCCTCGGAGCCGGGCGTCGCGCTGGCGTTCTCGCCGGTCGAGGGCTGGTCGCGCCCGCGCGTGAACGACGAGGACTGGAACGTGTATACGAGCGTGCGTCCGTCGAGCATCGTGCAGGCCGCGCAGCGCGGGTCTGCGCGGCGTCACATGGCGGCCGAATCGGCGTCCGAGCTGCTCGCGCCGCTGGCGGTGATCATCGCGCTGGTGTGCGTGCTGGTCGTGTTCGCGCTGCGGCGCGGCCTCGCGCCGCTGCAGCTGGCCGCGCGCGACGTGGCGGCGCGCAGCGCGGTGTCGCTCGACCCGGTTGGGGGTGATCGAGTGCCGCGCGAGGTGTCGCCGCTGCTGGCGTCGATCAACGAGCTGATGCAGCGCCTGTCGGCCGCGTTCGCCGTGCAGCGCCGCTTCGTCGCCGACGCGGCGCACGAGTTGCGCACGCCGGTCACTGCGCTGCGCCTGCAGCTCGGCCTGCTGCGCCGCTCGAGCGAAGGGCCGGAACGCGAGGCGGCGCTGTCGGAGCTCGACGCGGGCGTCGCTCGCACGCAGCACCTGATCGAGCAGTTGCTGCAGCTGTCGCGCGCCGAGCCCGACGGGCAGACGCAACGCATCGAGCGTCTGCCGCTGGCTGCTCTCGCGCGCGACGCCGTCGCGGCCGCCAGCATCGCAGCCGATTACCGCGAGATCGATCTCGGCGCGCAGGCTTCGAGCGATGCGCTGGTGAAGGGCGACCGGCTGCAGCTCGGCATCCTGCTCGACAACCTGCTGCAGAACGCGCTGCGCTACACCGGGCGCGGAGGCATCGTCGATGTGGTCGCCGCCGAGATCGACGCCGTCCCCGTGCTGCGCGTCATCGACAACGGGCCGGGCATCCCCGAACGGGAACGCGCGCGCGTGTTCGATCGCTTCTACCGCGGCGAGAACGGACTGCCGGGCGACGGCAGCGGACTCGGCCTGGCGATCGTGCGTGCGATCGCCGATCGGCACGGTGCCGAGATCAGCCTGCATACGGCGCCCGGCGGTCAGGGACTCGAAGTGCGCGTCGCCTTTCGCGCCGCGATGGCGGTCTGAGCCGCGCCGATGCGCAACCTGGCGCTGAGCAGTGCGCAACGGCGCAGCCAAACGGCGCGCGTGGCGAGGCAGAGCGACCACATCACGAGGCCGCTGAAGACGACGTCGCTCGCGAAATGGCCGCCTTGCATGATGCGCACCCAGCCGACGAACCCGCCGCACGCCCAGCCGATGTACCACCAGCGCCGGCGTCGCGCCGGCGCAGCGAACATCGCGACGGCCATCAGTGCGAAGCCGGTGGCAGCGTGCCCGCTGACGAAGGAGCAGTTGCGACGGCATTGCGTGGAAGGCGACAGCGCGCGCGCAAACACCTGCGTGCCGCCGAACTGCTGCACCGTGTGCGGCCGCGGGCGGCCCCAATGGCTCTTCAGTCCGCCGTCGACGACCGCACCGACCCCGAGTGCGAGCGTGACCAACAACGCCCAGCGCGCACGCAGCACGGGCGGCGGCACGCGCCGCGGCGAGCGCCGCGCGCACCACAGCGACACGATCAGCGCCACGCCGAGCGCGCGTCCGAGCCACGGCACGCCGACATATACCGCCTGCCGCCAACCGCCATGCGCGGCGGCGAAACCGTGGGCGGGGTCGTAGAACAAGCCCGAGATCGCCAGATCGAGCTGCGGCCACAGCATGAATACGAGGCTCGCCAGCGCGAGCGCGCCGATGCAGGCGGCCAGTTCCGTCGTGCGCGCGCGGCGCAAGCGCCTCATCGGGCCGCACCCACGCCGCTTGCTTCCCACAACTGAAGCTCGACGGCGCGCCGATCGTTGACCGGCACGCGCACACGCTGCAAGGGCCGCAGCTCGGCGAAGCGTGCGCGCAGCGCGGGCGACGGTGCGTCTTCGCCGAGCAGCAGCAGCGGCCCGCGCGCGTTCTCGGGCAGCGGCCGGGTCAACTGATAGTGGTCGTGGACGCGGCCGTCCGGCGACCACGCGGCCCATTCGATCGGCAGCCCGCGCAGCTGGTAGCCGCCCTGCGCGTGCACGGCGCGGCTGGTGCCGACGATGAGCACCGGCGCGCGTGCGGCGATCGCCGGTCGCAGCGCGTCGAACGCGCTGTCCCAGCCGCGCATGCGCGCCCACGCGTCGAGCCATGCGGGCAGCGCACGACCGGCCGCGCGCGGCCAATGCGCCGCCAGTGCGGCGGCGCCGGCGAACGCGATATGTGCGGCCATGCAAGCGGCTAGCCAGCGCATCGATGCCCGCCCGCGTCGTGCGGCGAGCGCGACCCACAGCGCGGCACCCGGCGCTGCGGGCGCCGCCCAGTTGATCTCCGCGTGCGCGTGCGCAGCCTGCAGCAGGCCGAGCAGCAACGGCGGCGCGGCGCTCCACAGCGCGAGCCGGCGCGCGCTCGCTGCGCGCGACGACTCGCCGGCCCCGCGCGGCCGCCGCGGCTGCCACGACAGCCACATCGCCCACACGGCGGTCAGCGGTCCGATCACGAGCAACTGCCCGAGCGCGAACTCGCTCACCGACTCGAGCCCCGCGAGGCCCCCGCGGCTGCTCGCACCGACGGTGATCTCGGCCGTATGGCGCCATGTCGGCCAGCCGTGCGCGGCGTTCCACAACACGTTCGGGGCGAGCACCAGCACGGCGACCGCGGCGGCGACCGCCAGGCCCGCGAGACGCGGCCGCAGCGGCACTCCCCCGCGGCGCTCGCTCCAAGCAAAGCCGGCCGCCGTGAACACGAACGCCGCCGCGCTGTACTTCGAAAGCAGCGCCAGACCGACCGCTGCACCGAGCAACACCCACGCCCAAGGGTTCGGACGCTGCCACGCGTGCCACAGGCACCACAACGCGAGCGTCCATGCGAGCAGCAGCGGCGCGTCGGTGGTGGCAGCCAAGCCAAGCAGCGCGGCGAGCGGTGTGCTCGCGAAGAGCAGCGCAGCGAGCACGCCGGTGCGCGCATCGGCCATCTCGCGGCCGAGCCGGTACAGTACGAGCGCAGTCACCGGGTAGCACAGCATCGGCAGCGCCTTCACGCCGGCGACGCCGTCGCCGAACAGCGCCGTCGAGGCGGCGATCAACAGCGCGATCAGCGGCGGCTTCGAGTAGTAGCCGAGTGCCAGCTCGCGTGACCAGCCCCAGTACTGCGCCTCGTCGACGTGCAGCCCGACGCCGTCGCGCGCGAGCTGCCACACGATCGCGAGCCGCATCGCATAGAGCAGCGCGAGCACGGCCAGCACGATCGCGAGCGGACGCGCCGTCGATGGTTCGACGCCCTGCGCATCGGCGCTTGCGATCGCCGGCAGCGAACTCATGACGCGTCGCCGTGCCAGCCCGCGGCGTCGCCTGCAGCGCCTTCACGCAGCTTGCGGTACGGCCGCGCGTGGCGACCGTCGAAATAGATGCGGATCAGCAGCTCGGCGATCACGCCGGTGGTGAGGAACTGCAGTCCGCCGAGCACGCAGAAGAATCCGAGCGCGAGCAGCGGCCGCGTGCCGATCGACTCGCCGGCAAGCTTCAGCAGCCCCAGATAGCCGAGCATCGCGACGCCCGCGCTCGACACCGCGAGGCCGACCGCGCCGAAGAAGTGACCCGGGCGTGCGCCGAAGTGCAGGAAGAAGTACACCGCGAGCAAATCGATCAGCACGCGGTAGGTGCGAGACAGGCCGTACTTCGAGCGGCCGTTCGGGCGCGCGTGATGGCGCACCGGCTCCTCGGCCATGCGCTCCGGCGACGTGACCGTCGCGAGCCAGGCCGGGATGAAGCGGTGCATCTCGCCGTACAGCCGCACCTGCTTCAGCACCGGCGCGCGAAACACCTTCAGGCTGCAGCCCAGATCCTGGAAGCGCAACCCGGTCATGCGCCGGATCAAGCGGTTCGCGATGCGCGAAGGCAACCGCCGCAGCAGGAAGCCGTCGCGTCGCTGTTCGCGCCACCCGGCGACCAGGTCGAGCGATTCGTCGAGCAGCCGCGCGCCCAGCCGCGGGATGTCGCGCGGGTCGTTCTGCAGGTCGCCGTCCAGGGTCGCGACGACGTCGCCGCGCGCCGCGTCGATGCCGGCCTGCATCGCCGCGGTCTGGCGGAAGTTGCGCGCCAGCCGGATCACGCGCACGTGCGGGCCGAGGCGCGCCGCGTGGCGCTGCAACGCCGACCCGGTGCCGTCGCTGCTGCCGTCGTCGACGACGATCAGCTCCCACGGGTGCGCATACGCAGCCAGCGCCGACTGCACCGAGTCGAGCAACGGCTCGACGCTTCGCAGCTCGTTGTACATCGGTACCACGATCGACAAGCGGTGCGCGGGAAGCGGCACCGGCTGCGCGGCCTGCACCGCATCGTCGAGCCGTGCCGGTTCCGACGCGATGGCGTTTTGCATCAGCGCTCCCGCGCGGGTTGCGCCACCGCGCCGAGCAGCGGCGAAAGCGCCGCAGCGGCCGTGCTGACGAGCAGGCTGAAGAGATGCACGGCGAGCGCGGCAGGTCCGACCTGCGCCAGATCGAATCCACCGCGCAATGCGGCCGCGATCCACACGCCGGCTTCATAGGTGCCGAGCGCGGCCGGCGCCGCAAGCGGCAACAGCGCGCCAAGCTCGCCGCCGAGCGCACCGCGCACGCCGGCGGCCACCGGCCCTTGTGCCAGCGCCGCGAGCAGCGTCCCGAGCACCAGCAGCTTCAGGCACCAGTTCGCGCCCGCGTAGGCCCAGCCCGCAAGGCGCCGCGTCGATGCAAAGTCGCCCGCGATCGGTCCGGCGCGATCGAACACCGGCAACCGCACGCGCCGGAGCGCAAGCGCCAAGCTCGGCGCCGACAGCGCGGCGAGCGCAACGAGCCCGAGCGCGAGCGCGCCGGCGAGCGCAGGCCGCAGCGGCAACAACCAGAACACCGCGAACGCTGCCAGCACGACCGCGTCCTGGGCGCGCAGCCGCAACAGGCTCGCCACCGCCTCGGCGAGCGGCACGCCGAAGCGGCTGCGAATCAAGAGCGCGTAGCTCGCCTCACCGCTGCGCAGCGGCAGCAGGTTGACCGCCGCGTTGTGCACCAGCAGCAGGCGCAAGCAATCGCACCAGCCGGCAGCTGCGCGCGGGCCCCACTCGCAATGCAAGCGCAGCGCGCGCAACAGATAGCTGGCGACGAGACCGGCGCTCGCGAGTGCCCACAGCGAAGGCGGCAGCGCGCGCCACGCGCGCGCGAGCGTGTCGATGTCGCCGTCGCGCAGCAGCACGGCGAGCAGCAGCGCCGCGAGTGCGCAACCTGCGAGGGCGAGCAAGGCGCGTCGTCTCATGCGCCGGCGATACTTGCCGGCGCAGGCTTAAAGCAGCCTTAACAGGCTGTTGAAATACCCGCAGGGCCGCGGACCACGCTGTACCGCCTGGTGCAGCAGTGCTGCAGGTCGTGCACCGCGTGATCACGCGCCACCTGCTCGGGCAGGCCGGTCTCAAGCCAGACCAGGCCGACAGCGGCACGGTCACGTTGATCCAACGCTTCGGCTCGGCGGCCAATCTCGACATTCGCCTGCACTGCCTGGTGCCAGACGGTGTGTACCGGCGCGGCGTCGATGGTGAACCGGCCTTCACTGAAGTGCCCGCGCCGACCGACCAAGGTGCGCGGCGCGCCACCGGGTAGCGATCGAGTGCGGCTGATGCGCGGTGCATCGATGCCTTGACATCAGTTTGGTCGCCACCTAGGATGCTTCGCGTGCGTACCACGTTGACCCTCGACGACGACCTGGCCGCTCTCCTCAAGCAGCGCGCCCAGGAGCTCGGCGTTCCATTCAAGGATGCGGTCAACCGCACCATCCGCGCCGGGCTTGGCGAGCTCGCCAAGTCGCGTCGAGGCAAGGCGCCCAAGACCGTGTCGCACTCGTTCGGCTTCAGGCCGGGCATTGATCTCGACAAGCTCGGTCAGCTGGCCGACGAGCTGGAAGCCGAGGCGCACGCCGTGTCGTCCAGGCGAACAAGTGATCCTGCCCGACGTCAACGTCCTCGTTCACGCGCATAACGCGGACTCCGCCGTGCACGACACGGCACGAGCTTGGTGGGATGCCTGCCTTGCCGGGCCGGAGGGTGTCGGCCTGGCGTGGGCCACGTTGCTCGGATTCGTTCGCATCACCACCAATCGAAAGATCGTCGCGCGGCCGCTCGTGGTGGCCGACGTGATGGCGCGCATCGACGCCTGGCTGGCGCAGCCGCACGTGCACATCGCGCAGCCCGCGCAGACGCACTTCGCGCGCCTGCGGTCCGAGCTCGAGCGGCTCGGCACGGCGGGCAACTTGACCACCGATGCCCACCTGGCCGTGCTCGCGATGGAGCGTGGCTACGTGCTGTACTCGACGGATGCCGACTTTGCCCGCTTCGTGAGTTTGAGGTGGATCAATCCATGCGTCGCGTAGCGCGCACGCGGCGTCCTCGGGTTCGGCAGGGCCACCGGACGCGGGAGGTGTCCCGCGTCGAGCGCGCGGACGGCTACGCGACGAGCGCCTCGCGCACGAAGTCGAGCCGGTCCTGCCCGAAGAACATCTCGCCGCCGACGAAACAGGTCGGCGCGCCGAACGCGCCGCGCGCGACCGCCTCGTCGGTGTTCGCGACGAGCTTCGTCTTCACCTCGGGGTCGGCGATCATCTGCGTGAACGCGGCGGCGTCGAAGCCCGCTTCGCCGAGCGTCGCCGCAAGCAGCGCCGCGTCGCCGAGGTTCACCGGCCGCACCCACATCGCGCGGAACATCGCGTCGACGTAGCGCCCGAACGCGTCGGGCTGCCGCATCTGGTAGCCGACCGCGCCGCGCATCAAGGTCAGCGTGTTGACCGGAAAGTGCGGGTTGAAAGCGAACGCCACGCCGTGCCGGCGTGCCCAGCGGGTCATGTCGGCCAGCATCCAGCGCGCCTTCGCCGGCACCGCGACCGGGCTCGCGTTGCCGGTGGCCTTGAACACGCCGCCGAGCAGCATCGGGCGCCAGAGCACCTGCGCGTCGCACTCGGCGGCGATGCGCGGCAGCTGCGTGTACGCGAGGTAGGTCGTCGGGCTGCCGAAATCGAAGAAGAACTCGACTTGCCTCGTCATCACCAGGTCTCCATCCACGGCCTCAAGTCCAGCTCCTGCGTCCACGCGCTCTTCGGCTGGCGGTGCAGCTGCCAGTAGTTCTCGGCGATCGCGTCGGGATTCAAGATGCCGTCCTGCCCCTTCAGCGCGTAGCGCTCGGGGAAGTTGCCGGCGATGAACGGCGTGTCGATTGCACCGTCGATCACGACGTGCGCGACGTGGATGCCCTTCGGCCCGAGTTCGCGCGCCATGCTCTGCGCCAGCGCACGCAGCGCGTGCTTCGCGCCGGCGAACGCGCAGAACCCGGCGGAGCCGCGCATGCTCGCCGTCGCCCCGGTGAACAGGATCGTGCCGCGGCCGCGCGGCAGCATCGCCTTGGCCGCCTCGCGCCCGACGAGAAACCCCGCCAGCGCACCCATCTCCCACACCTTGCGGTAGACGCGCTCGGTCGTCTCGGCGATGCCGAAGCGAACGTTGGCGCCGATGTTGAACACGACGACGTCGAGCGGCGCGACGTCGCGCTCGATGTGCGCGACCAGCTTCACCACCTCGTCCTCGCTGCGCGCGTCGGATCCGAAGCCGTGCGCGACGCCGCCGTCGGCGCGGATGCGCTCGACGAGCGGCGCGAGCTGGTCGGCGTTGCGCCGGGTCACGCACGCGACGTAGCCTTCGCGCGCGAAGCGGCGCGCGATCGCGCCGCCGGTCGAATCGCCGGCGCCGACGACGAGCGCAGCCTTCTCGTGCATGACCCGTGCACTGTAGTCCGAATTGGAAAGCAAGACCCGGAGTGCGATGGGGCTTGCCGGCGGATAGATTTGCACCATCGACGATCCATACCGGAGGATGAACGTGAGCATGACCACCCGAGACGAGACTCTGGCCGCCGCGACCGTCGCCGACCCGCGCTGGTCCGCCGTCGTCGCGCGCGACGCGAGCGCCGACGGCCGCTTCTACTACTCGGTCGCGACGACCGGCGTGTACTGCCGCCCGTCGTGCGCCGCGCGCGCCGCGCGGCCCGAGAACGTCGCGTTCCACGCGAGCGCGGCGGACGCCGAATGCGCCGGCTTCCGGCCGTGCAAGCGCTGCCGGCCCGAGCAGCCCGCGCGCTGCGAGCAGCACGCGGCGACCGTCGCCGGGCTGTGCCGCTTCATCGAGCAATCGGTGGAGCCGCCGACGCTCGACGCGCTCGCGCAGCGCTGCGGCTGGAGCGCGTACCACCTGCACCGCGTGTTCAAGCAGATCACCGGGCTGACGCCGAAGGCGTACGCCGCCGCGCACCGCGCGCGCCGCGTGCGGCGCGAGCTCGACCGCAGCGACACGGTCACCGGCGCGATCTACGACGCCGGCTACAACTCGAGCGGCCGCTTCTACGCCGACGCGGGGCCGCTCCTCGGAATGACGCCGAGCGCCTACCGCAACGGCGGGGCGGACACCGAGATCCGCTTCGCGATCGGCGAGTGCTCGCTCGGCTCGATCCTCGTCGCGCAAAGCGAGCGCGGCGTGTGCGCGATCCTGATCGGCGACGATCCGGAGCAGCTCGCACGCGACCTGCAGGACCGGTTTGCGCACGCGCACCTCGTCGGCGGCGACGCCGAGTTCGAGCACGTGGTCGCCGCGGTCGTCGGCTTCGTCGAGGCGCCGCGGCTCGGGCTCGACCTGCCGCTCGACGTGCGCGGCACCGCGTTCCAGCAGCGCGTGTGGCAGGCGCTGCGCGAGGTTCCGGCGGGGCAGACGACGAACTACGCCGCGGTCGCGAAGCGCATCGGCGCGCCGCGGTCGGTGCGTGCCGTCGCGAGCGCGATCGCCGCGAACCCGATCGCCGTCGCGATCCCGTGCCATCGCGTCGTGCGCACCGACGGCGCGCTGTCGGGCTACCGCTGGGGCGTGGCGAGGAAGCGCGCGCTGCTGGAGCGGGAGGCGAAGGCGTGACCGCGCACGCTGGCTCGGCAGCACGGAGCGCGATCGACACGCGCGCCGACGCGCCCGGCGCTTCGGCGCAAAGCGAGATCGCCGCCCGCGCCGACGCGCTCGACTGGCTGCGCATCGAGCGCGACGTCGACGCCGACGGCTGCGCACACGTCGCCGGCCTGATCTCGCGCGCCGAATGCGAAGCGCTCGCGATGCTGTATTCGATCGACCAGGTGTTCCGCAGCACGGTCGTGATGGCGCGGCACGGTTTCGGGCGCGGCGAGTACCGGTACTTCGCGTACCCGCTGCCGGACCTCGTCGCCGCGCTGCGCGCGTCGATCTACCCGAAGCTGGCGCCGATCGCGAACCGCTGGAACGCGGCGCTCGGAAGTCGCGTGCGCTTCCCGGCGCAGCACGCCGCGTTCGTCGCCCGCTGCCACGCCGCCGGCCAGCGCCGGCCGACACCGCTCTTGCTGCGGTACGGAGCGGGCGACTACAACTGCCTGCACCAGGACCTGTACGGCGAGCACGTCTTTCCGCTTCAGCTCACGAT
>Ga0187893_10006680_pt1 | contig 19537 bp, 22 predicted proteins | sample MA1701074metaG_FD_139574 | JGI IMG/M metagenome (GOLD analysis project Ga0187893, IMG submission 139574) | White microbial mat communities from a basaltic lava cave in the Kipuka Kanohina Cave System on the Island of Hawaii, USA - MA170107-4 metaG ... | reverse complement strand
TGAGCCGCCCGGGAGACAGGGTGGCGGCGTGAGCCGCCCGGGAGACAGGGTGGCGGCGTGAGCCGCCCGGGAGACAGGGTGGCGGCGTGAGCCGCCCGGGAGACAGGGTGGCGGCGTGAGCCGGTCCCCGATCACCGAGGAGGTGTGCTGAATGCCCGAGCTGCCCGGACTCGTGAAGGGCCTGGGGGTCACCCTGCGGACCATGCTGGCCCCCACCGTCACCGTGCAGTACCCCCACGAGCGGGAGGCCCCGCCAACCCGCGCCCGGGGCGTCATCGCCCTCAAGGAGGAGAACTGCACCGCCTGCATGCTCTGCGCCCGGGAGTGCCCGGACTGGTGCATCTACATCGAGGGCCACAAGGAGAAGCGCCCGCCGCGCCGGGCCGGGGGCAAGCCCCGCTCGGTGAACGCCCTCGACCGGTTCGACATCGACTACGCCCTCTGCATGTACTGCGGCATCTGCGTGGAGGTCTGCCCCTTCGACGCCCTCTTCTGGAGCCCCGAGTACGAGTACTCCGAGCCCCGCATCGCCGACCTCCTCCACGACAAGACCCGCCTCGGGGAGTGGATGACGGGGGTTCCCGAGCCCCTGCCCCTCGAGGTCGGGGCCCAGGCCAAGAAGGGCAGCAAGTGAGGCCGAGCCCCCGGTGATCGCCCAGAACGTCGCCTTCTGGTCACTGGCGGTGGCCATGGTGGCGGCCGCGTACCGGCTCGTCACCACCCAGAACGTGGTGCGGGCGGCGCTCTTCCTCGCCGTCGTCCTCGCCGGCACCGCCGGCCAGTACGTGCTGCTCACGGCCGAGTTCGTGGCCTGGGTCCAGGTGCTCGTCTACATCGGGGCCGTGGTCGTGCTCCTGCTCTTCGGGGTCATGCTCACCCGGGCGCCCATCGGGGCGGCGTCGGGCCTCGACAACGACCAGCGGGCGGTGGCGGCCATCGTGGCCCTCCTCGTGCTCGGGGCCCTGGGCGCCGTGCTCCTCGACGCCTTCGGCGACACCGAGCTCGTGTTCGGGGAGGTCCGGCGCAGCGCCGAGGTGGCCGACGCCATCTTCGGCCAGTACGTCGTGCCCTTCGAGGTGGCCTCCGTGCTCCTCCTCGCCGCCGTGGTCGGGGCCGTGGCCATGGCCAGGCGGGACTGATGGCCCTCAACCAGTTCCTGCTGCTCTCGGCCGTGCTGTTCAGCCTCGGGGTCTACGGGGTGCTGGCCCGGCGCAACAGCGTCCTCGTCCTCATGTCGGTGGAGCTCATGCTCAACGCCGTGAACCTCAACCTCGTCACCTTCGGCGCCTTCCACCAGGACGTGCTCGGGCAGGTCTTCGCCCTCTTCGTCATCGCCATCGCCGCCGCCGAGGTGGGGGTGGGCTTGGCCATCGTGCTCGTGATCTTCCGCAACCGGGCCGACGTCGACCTCGACAAGGTCGACCTCATGAAGGGATGAGGCCCACCCCATGATGCGCAACGCCTGGCTCATCCCCCTCCTGCCGGCCGTGAGCTTCTTCGTCATCCTCGCCGTGGGCAAGCGCCTGCCGGGCAAGGGGGCCGAGGTGGGCATCCTCGCCCTTGCCGGTTCGTTCGTGATCTCGGTGGCCTCGGCGGTGCAGTGGATCACGGCCGGCGAGCCCGAGGCGGTGGAGCGTCACACCACGTGGTGGCAGGTGGGGGGCGTCGAGGTGGGGGCGGGCATCCACATCGACGGCCTGGCGGTGATGATGCTCGTGGTCGTCACCTTCATCTCCCTCATGGTCCACGTCTACTCCACGGGCTACATGCACGGCGACCGCCGCTACACCTACTTCTTCGCTGCCCTCTCGCTCTTCACCGCCGCCATGCTCACCCTGGTGGTGGCCGACAACACGCTGCAGCTCCTCGTGGGCTGGGAGCTCGTGGGGCTGTGCTCGTTCATGCTCATCGGGCACTGGTGGGAGGAGGTCCCCAACTCGAGCGCGGCCATCAAGGCCTTCATCACCACCCGCACCGGCGACGTGGGGCTGCTGCTCGGCATCATCACGCTCTTCTTCGCCGCCGGCCAGAGCTTCGACATCGTGAACCTCAACCGCCTCGCCCTCGAGGGCGAGATCGGCCGGGGGGTCCTGCTCGCCGGGGCGGTGCTGCTCTTCCTCGGGGTCATGGGCAAGAGCGCCCAGTTCCCCCTCCACGTGTGGCTGCCCGACGCCATGGCCGGGCCCACCCCGGTGTCGGCCCTCATCCATGCCGCCACCATGGTCGTGGCTGGCGTCTACCTCGTGGCCCGCCTCTACGGCGTGTTCTTCGAGGCCTTCTCCATCGAGGCCGGCGGGTTCAACCTCGTGGCCGTCATCGGGGGCATCACCGTGCTCATCGCCGCCGCCCTGGCCTTCGTCCAGGACGACATCAAGAAGGTGCTCGCCTACTCCACGGTGAGCCAGCTCGGGTACATGGTGATGGCCCTGGGCGTGGGGGCGTGGACGGCGGCCGTCTTTCACCTCTTCACCCACGCCTTCTTCAAGGCCTTGCTCTTCCTGGGCTCGGGCTCGCTCATCCACGCCGTGCACTCGAACAACATGAGCGAGATGGGTGGTCTGCGGAGGTTCATGCCCACCACCTACCGGACCTTCCTCGTGGGCTCGCTGGCCCTGGCCGGCATCTTCCCCCTTGCCGGCTTCTGGTCAAAGGACGAGATCCTCCTCGGAGCCGCCCTCAACGGCTACCCGGTGTTCTTCTGGGTCGGCCTCGTGGGCGCCTTCATGACCGCGGCGTACATGACTCGGGCCTGCTACCTCATCTTCGCCGGGGAGTACCGGGGCCACGGCCACCCCCACGAGTCGCCAGCGTCCATGCGGGTGCCCCTCCAGCTCCTCGCCGGGCTCTCCATCGTCGTGGGCCTCATCGGGCCGGGCCTGCTGGGCGAGACCCTGAAGTTCAGCCACTGGGTGACCTTCGAGGTGCCGGGGGTCGAGGAGGTCGTGGAGGAGCACGACTTCTCCGTGCCCTACGCCGCCGGCTCGCTCGCCGTCGCCCTCATCGGCATCGGGGCGGCGGCCGGCGTCTACTTCCGCAACCTCTGGCCCCGGGACCTCGCTCGTCGCAACCCGTTGGCGGCCCGGGCCAAGACCATCCTCGTGCACAAGTACTACCTCGACGACCTCTTCGTGCACGGCGTGATCCGCACCATCCAGTACCCCCTGGCCCGGGCGGCCTACTGGTTCAACCAGCGGGTCCTCGACGGCGTGGTGAACGGTGCCGGCCAGGGGGCGCGCCGGGTGGGGCGCTTCACCTACGACGTCATCGACCAGCGGGTCATCGACGGTGCGGTGAACGGTGCCGGGGCCACCGCCGAGGAGGGTGGCGTGATCCTCCGCCACACGCAGTCGGGTCGCGTGCAGCAGTACGCGGCAGCCCTGTTCGGCGCCTCCGCCATCCTGGCGTTGGCACTCGTGTTCGTGACCTGAGGAGCGGCATGGACGGCTTCGACGAATGGGCCCTGAGCCTGGCCATCTTCCTGCCCGTGGTGGGGGCACTGGTGGTCCTGGCCATCCCCAAGGCGAACGAGGGGGCCCAGAAGGCGACAGCCCTGCTCTTCACGGGGGCCACCGCCGCCGTGGGCGTCTACCTGCTGGCCGCCTTCGACTACGGGGCCACGGCTCGCCTCCAGTTCGAGGTCGACCTCCGCTGGATCGACGTCATCAACAGCCGCTACCACGTGGGCATCGACGGGATCTCGCTGCCCCTGCTCGCCCTCTCCATCGGCATCTCGCTGCTCTGCGTCATCTACTCCTGGGACCACTTCCCCGAGCCACACAACCCCAAGGCCTTCCTCGTGCTCCTGCTCCTCCTCGAGACGGGGATGAACGGCACCTTTGCCGCCCAGGACCTCATCCTCTTCTTCGTCTTCTTCGAGTTGGTGCTCCTCCCTATGTACTTCATGATCGGCGTGTGGGGCGGTCCCAATCGCCAGTATGCCTCCATCAAGTTCTTCCTCTACACGCTCTTCGGCTCCGCCCTCATGATCCTCAGCTTCCTCGCCCTCTACTTCAAGGGCGGCCAGACCTTCGACATCCCCACGCTCGTGGCCCAGGGCTCCATGATCGGCCGGAGCACGCAGATCCTCATCTTCGCCGGGCTCTTCATGGGCTTCGCCATCAAGGTGCCCATGTTCCCCTTCCACACCTGGCTCCCCGATGCCCACACCGAGGCGCCGACGGTGGGCTCGGTCATCCTCGCCGCCGTCCTCCTCAAGCTCGGCACCTACGGCTTCGTGCGCGTCGCCATCCCGATCCTGCCCGAGGCGGCCCAGGCCTGGGCCCCCTGGATCGGGCTCCTGGCCGTGATCGGCATCATCTACGGCGCCCTCGGGTGCCTGGCCCAGAAGGACATGAAGCGGCTCATCGCCTTCTCGTCGGTGGCCCACATGGGCTTCGTGATGCTGGGCATCTCCACCCTCACCAGCTTCGGCATCAACGCCGCCGTGTTCGGCATGGTGGCCCACGGCCTCATCACCGGGATGCTCTTCTTCGTCGCCGGCTCCATCCAGGAGCGATTCGGCACCCGGGAGCTCTCCCGGCTCGGCGGGCTCATGCTCCAGGCCCCCCGCCTGGGGTGGATCCTCGGCTTCTGCGCCTTCGCGTCGCTCGGCCTACCCGGCCTGGCCGGGTTCTGGGGCGAGTTCCCCGCCATCCTCTCGGCCTACCAACCCGCCGCTGGGCTCTCCCTCGGCGTCTTCCGCGCCTACATGGCGGTGGCCGCCATCGGCACCGTCTTCGCCGCCGGCTACCTCCTCTGGATGCTCCAGCGGGTGGCGTTCGGGACCGTGCGGGAGGAGTTCGCCGAGTCCCACATCCACGACCTCCACGTGCCCGAGTACCTGGCCTGGGCGCCCCTGCTCGTCCTCATCGTGGTGCTCGGCGTCTTCCCCCACCTCCTCTTCGACCTCACCGACGGGCCGATCCAGGCCATCACCGGGTTCTTCGGCTCCGAACCGGTGCGGGCCGTGGCCGAGACCGCCGTCCACGGGGGGGGCTGAGGCGTGGGCGCCTTCATCGCTCCCAACCTCGACTACCACGCCCTGGCCCCGGAGATCGTCCTCACCGCGGCCATCGTCGGGGCGCTCGTGGCCGACCTCGTCGCCGGCGTCGAGCGGCGGTGGCTCGTGGCCAACCTCGCCGGCGTCGGCGTGCTCGCCGCCCTCGTGCCGGTGGTCTCCCTGGCCCTCTCCGGCGAGGACGTGCGCTCCATGCTCGGGGGGGCCTACGTGGTGGACGAGTTCGCCCTCGTGCTCAAGGGCCTCTTCCTCGTGACCGGCTTCGTCGTGCTCCTGCTCTCCCGGCGCTACGTCGACGAGGGCGACTACGACCGGGGCGAGTTCTACTTCCTCCTGCTGAGCTCGCTGCTCGGCATGGTGGTCATGGCCTCGGCCCGCGACCTCCTCACGATCTTCGTGGCCCTCGAGACCCTCTCCATCCCCGCCTACCTCCTGGCCGGTTGGTCCAAGCGGGACCTGAAGAGCAACGAGGCGGCCATCAAGTACTACCTGCTGGGCGTGCTCGCCTCGGCCGTCATGCTCTACGGGATGTCGCTGCTCTACGGCTACACCGGCACCACGGTGCTGGCCGAGATCGGCGCCCGGGTCACCACCTCGGCGACGAACGCCCTCGCCGCCACGGGCAACCAGCCCATCGTGGCCCTGGCCATCGTCCTCGTCCTCGTGGGCTTCGCCTTCAAGGTCTCGGCCGTCCCCTTCCACTTCTGGGCTCCCGACACCTACGAGGGCGCCCCCACCCCGGTCACCGCCTTCCTCTCGGTGGCCTCGAAGACCGGTGGCTTCGTGGCCATGTTCCAGCTCGTCTACGTCGGGTTCCTGGGCCGCGACGACGTCTGGGCTCCCATGTTCTGGATCCTGGCCGCCCTCACCATGACGGTCGGCAACCTCGTGGCCCTGCGCCAGACGAACATCGTGCGCCTGCTCGCCTACTCCTCGGTGGCCCAGGCCGGCTACATCCTCGTTCCCTTCGCCGTGGCCGGCGCCGGTCCCGGCACCGCCCGCTCGGCCCTCACCGCCTCGGTCGTCTACCTCCTCGTCTACGCGGCTATGAACCTCGGGGCCTTCGGGGTGGTCATCGCCGTGGCCCGCAAGACCGGCTCGGGGGACATCGCCTCCTACGGCGGGCTCTTCCAGTACGCCCCGGGGCTCACCGTGGTCATGACCATCTTCCTCTTCTCCCTGGCCGGCATCCCCCCGCTGGCCGGGGCCTGGGCGAAGATCTTCGTGTTCCGGGCCGTGCTCGACGCCGGCACCACCTGGGCGGTGGTCCTCGGGGTGGTGGCCGCCGTGAACTCGGTGATCGCGCTCTTCTACTACTCCTCGGTGGCCCGGGAGATGTGGATGAACCCGGTTCCCGACGGGGACAGCACCCCGATCGTCGTGCCCCCCAGCCTGGTGGCCGCCCTCGGCATCGCCGTGGCCGTGGTGCTCGTCGTGGGCGTGTGGCCCCAGGCCTTCGCCAGCCTCGGCGACCTGGCCTCCTTGGCGCCGTGACCGGCGCGTGCCTCCTTGGCGCCGTGACCGGCGCGTGCCTCTCTGGCGCCGTGACCGGCGCGTGCCTCTCTGTCGCCGTGACCGGCGCGTGCCTCTCTGTCGCCGTGACCGGCGCGTGCCTCTCTGTCGCCGTGACCGGCGGGCGTGTCCCCCGGTCGCCGTGACCGGCGGCGTGCGTGTCTGTCGCCGTGACGACCGGCGACGAGCCCGGCCGGCCCCCTGACCCCCCCGGGCCGGGGCTCCCCGGCCCGTCGGTCGCCGACCTCGTGGCCGCCGCTGCCACCCGCCAGGGTCCCTTGCGCTTCGACGCCGTCATGGACCTCGCCCTCTACCACCCCCGGGCCGGCTTCTACGCCACCGCCGGGGGCCCGGGTGGTTCCGGTCGTCGGGGCGACTTCCTCACCAGCCCCGAGGTCGGCCCCCTCTTCGGTGCCGTGCTGGCCCGGGCCCTCGACGCCTGGTGGGAGGAGCGGGGACGGCCCGACCCCTACCTCGTGGCCGAGGCCGGGGCCGGCCCCGGCACCCTGGCGGCGGCGGTGGCCGCCGCCGAGCCCCGGTGCGGACCGGCGCTGCGCTACCTCCTCGTCGATCGGGTGGCCCGGTGGCGGGGGGTGCAGGCCCGGGCCCTGGCCCTGGAGGCCGGGCGCGACGTGGCCGGGGGGCCGCCGGGACGGGGACCGGTCTTCGCCTCCACGACCGACCTGCCCTCGGGGGAGGGGCTGGCGGTGGTCGTGGCCAACGAGCTCCTCGACAACCTGCGGTTCCGGGTGCTGGCCCGAGGTCGGGGAGGCGGCTGGGACGAGGTCTTCGTGGACCGGGACGGCGGCGAGCTCCTCGTGCCCACCGATCCGGCCGCCGCCGCCTGGGCCCGGGGCGCCGCCCCCGACGCCGAGCCCGGTGCCCGGGTGCCGCGCCAGGAAGGTGCCACCGATTGGCTGCGCTCGACCCTGGCCGGCCTCGACCGGGGTGGCCGGGTGGTCGTGCTCGACTACGCCGACACGACCGCGGGCATGGCGGCCCGGCCGTGGCGGGAGTGGCTGCGCACCTACCGGGGCCACGGGCGGGGCGGCGAGCCCCTCGACGACCTCGGCGCCCAGGACCTCACCGCCCCCGTGGCCCTCGACCAGCTCACCCGGGTGGCCGAACCGGCCGGCGAGTCGACCCAGGCCCAGTTCCTCGCCGGCCACGGGCTCACCGAGCTCGAGGCCGAGGCCCGGACCGCCTGGACCCGGGGGGCGGCGGCGGGCGACCTGCCCGCCCTCCGGGCCCGGAGCCGCCTGGGCGAGGCCCGGGCCCTCGTCGACCCGGCCGGGCTCGGCGCCTTCCGGGTGCTCGAGTGGATCCGGCGCTAGCGCCGGCCCGGCCCGGCCCGCTGGTCGCTGGTGGGTCCGCCGGGCCGTCGCGGGCCGACCACCTGGTCACTAGCCTCGGGCCAATGGCCCCCGACGAGACCGGACCTCCGCCCGCGATCGAGTCCCTCCTGCTCGAGGAGCGCACGTACCCCCCGTCCGAGGCGTTCCGGCGGGGGGCGCACGTCACCGATGCCACCCTCCACGACGAGGCTGCCGCCGACCCCGAGGCCTTCTGGGCTCGCCAGGCCCGGGAGCTGCTCGACTGGGAGCGGCCCTGGGACACGGTGCTGGAGTGGGATCCGCCCTTCGCCCGGTGGTTCGGGGGTGGCACGCTCAACGTCGCCGCCAACTGCCTCGACCGCCACGTGGCCGCCGGCCGGGGCGAGAAGGTGGCCTTCCACTGGGAGGGCGAGCCCGGCGACACCCGCACCATCACCTACGCCGAGCTCACCGAGGAGGTGTGCCGGTTCGCCAACGTGCTGAGGGACCTGGGGGTGGGGGCCGGCGACCGGGTGGCCATCTACCTCCCGATGGTGCCCGAACTCCCGGTGGCCATGCTCGCCTGTGCCCGCATCGGCGCCGCCCACTCGGTGGTCTTCGGGGGGTTCTCGGCCGACGCCCTCCGGGACCGCATCGCCGACGCTCAGGCCAAGGTGCTCGTGACGGCGGACGGGGGCTGGCGCCGGGGCCGCATCGTCGAGCTGAAGCCGAACGCCGACGCCGCCCTCGCCGAGCCCACCCCGGTGCAGGCGGTGGTGACCGTCCGGCGCACGGGCCAGGACGTGGCCATGGCCCCGGGCCGCGACCACTGGTACCACGACCTCGTCGCCGCCGCCGACCCGGAGGCCCCGGCCGAGGCCTTCGATGCCGAGCAGCTCCTCTACATCCTCTACACCTCGGGGACCACGGCCAAGCCCAAGGGGATCATGCACACGAGCGGCGGCTACCTCACCCAGGCCGCCTTCACCCACCGCTACGTCTTCGACCACCACGCCGACGACGACGTCTACTGGTGCGCGGCCGACTGCGGCTGGGTCACCGGCCACACCTACATCGTCTACGGGCCGCTGGCCAACGGGGCCACCTCGATCATGTACGAGGGCGCCCCCGACCACCCCGGTCCCGACCGGTGGTGGGCCATGGTGGAGCGCTACGGGGTGACGATCCTCTACACCGCTCCCACCGCCATCCGCACCTTCATGAAGCTCGGGTCCCGGCACCCCGAGGCCCACGACCTCTCGAGCCTGCGGGTCGTGGGGTCGGTGGGCGAGCCCATCAACCCCGAGGCCTGGGTGTGGTACCGCGACCACATCGGTGGCGGCCGCACCCCGGTGGTCGACACCTGGTGGCAGACCGAGACCGGGGCCATCATGATCTCGCCCCTGCCCGGCCTCACCACCCTCCGCCCCGGCTCGGCCACCTTCCCCCTGCCCGGGATCAGCGCCGAGGTGGTGGACGACGGCGGGGAGCAGGTGGACGAGGGGGGCGGCTACCTCACCCTCACCCAGCCCTGGCCGTCGATGCTGCGGGGGATCTGGGGTGACGAGCAGCGCTACCGCGACACCTACTGGGCCCGCTTCCCCGGTCGCTACTTCGCCGGCGACGGGGTGAAGCGGGACGGCAACGGCTACCTGTGGTTCCTGGGCCGGGTCGACGACGTCATGAACGTCTCCGGGCACCGGGTGTCGACGGCCGAGGTCGAGTCGGCCCTCGTCGACCACTCCAGCGTGGCCGAGTCGGCCGTGGTCGGGGCCACCGACGCCACCACCGGCCAGGCCATCGTCGCCTTCGTCACCCTGCGGAGCGGTCACGAGCCCTCCGACGACCACGGCCAGCTCCTCCGGCGCCACGTGGCGGCCCGGATCGGGGCCATCGCCCGGCCCCGCACGGTCATCTTCACCGACGACCTCCCCAAGACCCGCAGCGGCAAGATCATGCGCCGGCTGCTGCGCGACGTGGCCGAGGGCCGCGACCTGGGCGACACCACCACGCTGGCCGACGCCGGGGTGGTGGAGGAGATCCGCCGCCGGGCGGCGGCGGCGCCCGCCGAGGGGTGAGCGTCCCCGACCACTGGTGCTGGCGGGCCGGCCCGGTGGCGCCGGGGCCGGCGGTCGTCGTCGACATGGACGGGGTGGTCTCGGAGGCCAGCGGGCGCCAGCACTTCCTCGACCGGCCCGGTCGGGGGGACTGGGAGGGGTTCTTCGACGCCTGCGGGGACGACCCGCTCATCCCCGAGACAGCCCGGCTGCTCGAGCTCCTCGACCCGGGGGTGGCCGTCGTCCTGCTCACCGGGCGCCCGGTCCGGGTCCGCCCGCTCACCCTGGCCTGGCTCGAGCGTCACGAGCTCCGCTGGGACCTCCTGGTGATGCGGGCCCGGGGGGACTACTCGGTGTCGCTCGAGTCCAAGCGCGAGGAGGTGGCGGCCCTCCGGGCCGGGGGTTTCGACCTCCGCCTCGCCCTCGAGGACGACGTCCGCAACCGGGAGATGCTCCAGGCCGAGGGCGTGCCGTGCCTCTACGTCCACTCGGGCTACTACCGCGACTTCGCCGCTCCCGCACCCGGTGCCGTCGGCGCCCCCGGGAAGCCCCGGTGACGTGGCATCGTTTCCCTGGTGGTGCGAGTGTCGCACCCACAGGGGAGCGCTCCGGGTGATCGCGTGGGAGCTCCCAGGAGAGCCCAGGAGGGCTCAGGAGTTGGTGAGATGAGCAAGAACACCCTCAAGACCTACACGTTGCTGGCCTTCCTCGGCGGGATGCTCGTGCTCGTGGGCTCGTTCTTCGGGCGGGGCGGTGCCGTCATCGGGCTCGTCCTCGGGCTCGTCTTCGTGGGGGGCTCCTACTGGTTCTCCGACAAGATCGCCATCCGCTCGGCCCGGGCCGTGCCGGTGACCGAGGCGGAGATGCCGCAGTACTACGAGATCGTCCGGGACATCACCCGCCGGGCCGGCATGCCCATGCCCGCCCTCTACGTGACCCCCGACGCCCAGCCCAATGCCTTCGCCACCGGCCGCAACCCCGACCACGCCGCCGTGGCCGTGACCCGGGGCATACTCGACATCCTCGACTGGGACGAGCTGCGGGGGGTCCTGGCCCACGAGATCAGCCACATCGGCAACCGCGACATCCTCATCGGCTCGGTGGCCGCGGCGGTCGCCATGGGCATCACCTTCATCGCCCGCATGGCCATGTGGGGCGCCATGTTCGGCGGTGGCCGGGGCGACGACGACAACGCCAACCCCATCGCCCTCCTCGCCCTCAGCATCCTTGCCCCGGTGGCCGCCATGCTCCTCCAGATGGCGCTGAGCCGCAGCCGAGAGTACGAGGCCGACCGATCCGGCGCCCGCCTCCTGGGCGACGGCGAATCCCTGGCCCGGGCGCTGGCCAAGCTCGAGCAGGGGGCCCGAACCGTGCCCATGCGGGTCGATCCCGCCCAGGCCTCGAAGTTCATCGTGAACCCGCTCACGGGTCGCAAGGTCCAGTTCGCCAACCTCTTCACCACCCACCCGCCCATGGAGGACCGCATCGCCCGGCTCCGGGCTCGGGAGTGGCAGCGCTGAGCGACTGAGGGCGGGCCGCGAACCGGCCGCGGCCCGCGCTAGAGTCCGTCCCCGGTGTTGCGGGGGAGTGACCAAGAGGTTTCGGCCCGGGTGGCGGCGAACCTTCTGGGAGCGATGCCCCCGCCCCCCGTCCCCCGCCCTGCCCCCCGCGCCCCGGACCGTCGGCCCCCGGCAGCCCGCCGGTCCCGGCGAGCGGCCGCCGGCCTCGCTGCCGCCTTGGCTGCCAGCGTCCTGGGCGTCGCGGGCTCGGCCCGAGCCCAGGAGGCACCCGCCCCCACCGGCCCCGAGGTCGCTCAGGCCCCGCCCACGACCCAGAACCTCATCGAGCAGATCCTCCAGGGGCTCAGGGCCGCCCCGCCGCCCACCACGGCCCCACCCGCCCCCGCCCCGCCCCCGGCTGCCCCCGCGACCTCTCCGGCGACCCCGAGCCCACCTCCGCCGGCCAAGCCCCAGGCGGCCACGGCCCGCACCATCCCCCCCGAGGCCCAGCGCCAGATCAACAGCGTGCGCCGCACCGGGTCGAACAACACCACCCAGCTCCTCGGGCAGCTCTCGCCCCTCCTCGGCCTCGGCCTCACCACCGAGGAGGTCGCCCTCGTGGGCTTCGGCCAGTTCCCGGTCGCCGGCGAGGCCTACTACAGCGACGACTGGTACCAGGCCCGCTTCACCCCGGTGTTCCACCTCCACAAGGGCACCGACGTCTTCGCGGCCCGGGGCACCCCCCTCCGGTCGCCGGTCGACGGCGTCGTGCGGTTCACCAACGAGGGAGCGGGAGGCAAGTCGGCCTACGTCACCGGGGCGGATGGCACCTACTACTACTTCGCCCACATGGAGGGCTTCCCGTCGGGGGTCCGGTCGGGCCAGGCCGTCGAGCGGGGCGAGGTCGTGGGCTTCGTGGGCTCGAGCGGCAACGCCGCCGGAGGGGCGCCCCACCTCCACCTCCAGGTCCACCCCGGGGGCGGGGCCCCGGTGAACCCCAAGCCCTACCTCGACCGGTGGCTGGCCGAGGCCTCGGCCAGCGTGCCGGCGGTGCTCGCCGGCTACGAGGTCGGCCTCCCCCGGGCCATCACCTCGGCCGGCCTGCTGCGGCGGCTGGAGGCGGGCGCCCTGGCCGGGCCCGATGGCGCCCGGGAGGGTCCCGAGCTGTGGGCCCAGACGCTGCTGCGCTCCGGCGACGCCCGCAGCGTGGCCGAGCTCCTGGCCCGCCCCTCTGCCGGCCCCGACCTCGTTGCCCGGGGGACCGAGCGCGAGGCCCAGGCCTGGCAGCGGGCCGAAGAGCTCAGCCGGGCCGTGCTCGAGCCCCTCACCCCCCCGGTGCTCCTCCGGGCGCTCAGCCCCTCCGGCTGATCGAGGCCGGGCCGGCGCCCGGGCGGGCGCCGGGTCAGTCCCGGAAGTTCTTGAACTGGAGGGGGATGCCGAAGTCGTGGTCCTTGAGGGCGGCGATCGTGGTCTGGAGGTCGTCGCGCTTCTTGCCCGTCACCCGCACCTGGTCGCCCTGGGCCTGCGACGAGATCCCCTTGACCTTGCGGTCCCTGATGAACCGGTTGATGGCCTTGGCCTTCTCGTCGCTGATGCCGGCGGCGAGGGAGGCCGTCTGGCGCACCGTGCCCTTGGCCGCGTCGGCCACGTCGGCGTAGCTCAGGGACCGCAGCGACACACCCCGGCGCACGAGCTTCTCCTCCAGCACCTGGACGAGGGCCTTGAGGCGGTCGGGTGACACCGAGGTGAGGACGATCTCGCCCTCGCCCAGCTCCACCCCCGAGTCCGTGCCCCGGAAGTCGTAGCGATTGGCGACCTCCCGCTGGGCCTGGTCGACCGCGTTGCGGACCTCCTGGAGGTCGATCTCGGAGACGACGTCGAACGTGGGCATGGGATCGACGCTATCGTGCACGGCGCGGGTCGGTACCCAAGCGGCCAAAGGGAGCAGACTGTAAATCTGCCGGCTCAGCCTGCGGAGGTTCGAATCCTCCCCGGCCCACCCTTTTGCGGCTGGCGCCCGCGGGGAAGGCTCTCATCACTGGTCCCACGTCGGGCGGCCGGGCACGGCCCGAGGTGCGGCCCTCGGGGTGCGGCCCCGGTGGCCCGGACCCGAGGTTCGACCAGCCGAGCAGCCCGGATCAGCGAACAGGAGCGCCCATGGCCAAGGTCAAGCCCATCCCCGAGGACTACCCCGTCGTCTCGCCCTACCTCATCGTCGACGGCGCCGGTGCTGCCATCGCCTTCTACACCTCGGTGCTCGGCGCCGTGGAGCGGATGCGCATGCCTGGCCCGGCTGGCCGGGTGGGCCACGCCGAGCTTCAGCTCGGCAACTCGCTCGTCATGGTGGCCGACGAGTTCCCCGACATGGGTGCCCTCGGCCCCAAGACCATCGGGGGCACGCCGGTCACGCTGAGCGTCTACGTCGAGGCCGTCGACGAGGTCTTCGAGCGGGCGGTGCAGGCCGGGGCCACGCCGTTGCGGGCCCCCGAGGACCAGTTCTACGGCGACCGCTCGGGCCAGTTCGAGGACCCCTGGGGCCACCGCTGGAACATCGCCACCCACGTCGAGGACGTGGCTCCCGACGAGATCGAGCGCCGGGCGGCCCAGGCCACCCAGGGCTGAGGCTGAACCCCGGGGGAGCCGAGGCCCTAGACCGAGTTCGGCCTAGAGCAGCCGCTGGAGGACGACGACGTCGAGCCAGCGGCCGAACTTGCGGCCCACCTCGCGCTCGGTGCCGACGACCTCGAAGTCGCAGGCCCGGTGGAGGGCGATGGAGGCGGCGTTGGCGTCGACGACCCGACCGATCACGCTGTGGAAGCCGTGGGCCGTGGCCAGCCGGACGAGCTCCTCGAGCAGGGCGCGGCCCACGCCTCGGCGGTGGTGGCCCCGCTCGACGTAGACGGAGTCCTCCACGGTGGTGGCGTAGGCCGGCCGGGTCCGGTAGGGGCTGAGCGCCCCGAAGCCCACGATCGGGCCGCCGGCGCCGGGGAGGGCGGCGACGACGACGGCATAGGCCCCCTCCCGGTCGGCCAGCCACGCCCGCTGGTCCTCGAGGGTGCGGGGGACGAGGTCGAAGACCGCCGTGGACTCCAGGACCTCCCGGTTGTAGATGGCCCGCACCGCCTCGGCATCCTCGATCCGGGCGCGCCGGACCTCGACGGGCTGGCCCGGTGCCGGGCCGTGCGGGGCTCGCTGGGTCACACTCGGGCCTCTCCGGTCGGGGGCGCGGTCACTGGGGCAGGTCACGGAGCCCGGTTGGGGCCCGGGGGCTCGTCGCCTATCATGAGCCTCGCCCACCGCGGTGAGCACCCGCCCCCTTAGCTCAGTCGGCAGAGCGCAGCCATGGTAAGGCTGGTGTCGTCGGTTCGATTCCGACAGGGGGCTCGAGCGCCCCCCGCCGCCTGGACGGCTCTTGGCCCGCCGGCGTCCTGGCCTGGCCTAGATTGCCGTAGATTGCCGTAGATTGGAGGCGCCCGAACGGGCGGCGTAGCTCAGTTGGCAGAGCGCTCGGCTCATAATCGAGTGGTCGGCGGTTCGAGTCCGCCCGCCGCCACCAGGACACCACCTCAGAGGACGCACCGGGAGGGATGGCGCCGTGGCCCGTGGTGACAAGCGCGTGACGGTGACGCTGGCCTGCGAGCAGTGCAAGCGTCGGAACTACACGACCATGAAGAACAAGCAGAACGATCGGGAGCGCATGGAGCTCCGGAAGTTCTGCCGGTGGGACCGGGCCCACACCCTCCACCGCGAGACCCGGTAGGTAACGGTTCACACCCCGGCCGAGTCCGACGGAGCGATGGCTGTATCCGTGGAGGAGGCCGAGCTCGTGGCCGCGGCCAAGGATGGCGACGGCGCCGCCTTCGCCGAGCTCGTCCGGGCCACCCACGCCTCGACCTACACGATGGCCTTCCGGCTCATGGGCAACGAGGACGACGCCCGGGACGTGGTCCAGGACGTCTACCTCCGGGCCTTCCGCAGCCTCAAGCGGTTCCGGGGTGACGCCCGCTTCTCGACCTGGCTCTACCGCATCACGGCCAACTCGGCGGCCAGCCACCTCGCCCGCCGCACCCGCAACCGCCACGACGCCATCACCGACGACGACGCCGTGCCCGACGAGCGCCTCGACATCGACCCCCAGCTCAGCGCCGAGGCCCGGGTGCTGCGGGACCGGGTGAACCTGGCCCTGGCCGAGCTCCCGGAGAAGCTCCGGGCCGTGGTCGTGCTGCGAGACGTGTACGACCTGCCCCACGAGGCCATCGCCGAGGAGCTCGGCATCAGCGAGGCGGCGGCCAAGGTCCGCCTCCACCGCGCCCGCAAGAAGCTGCGGGAGCAGCTCTACCCCATGCCCGGAGAGGAGAGGGCCCGTGCGGTCTAGCAAGAGGTTCGCCACCGCCGACGTGACCTGCGAGTCGGTGGCCGCGGTGCTGCCCGGCATCGTGGACGGCCACGACGTCGCCGACGCCCCGACCCATGCCCACGTCGAGGCCTGCCTGCGCTGCCAGGCCGAGCTGGCCCAGTACCGGCGCCTCCTGCGGGCCCTGCACCAGCTCCGTACCCAGGTGCTGGCCCCGGCGCCTGGCGCCCTGGCCGAGCTCTTCACCGCCCTGAACGCCGAGGGCGAGCAGCGGGCCATGCGGTTCCTCCTCAGCGGCCGCAAGGTCGCCTACGTGGGCGGGATCGCGGCGGCGACCGCCGGGGCCGCCGGGGCGGCCATCCTCGTCGCCACCCGCGCCCGTCACCGTCGGCTGCGCCTGGCCAGCTGAGCTCGGTCCCGGCGACCCGGAGGCGGCACGCCCCGGGTGCCGGCTATCCTGCCTGAGTCGGACCACCTCACCCGCAGAGGGCAGTAGCTCAACTGGCAGAGCACCGGTCTCCAAAACCGGGGGTTGGGGGTTCGAGTCCCTCCTGCCCTGCTGGTGCCCGGGCCGGTCACCGTCGGTGTGCCCGGCGGCGGCGACGACCCGGTACCCCTCCGGTGAGCCGTCCGGCGTGTGCAAGGCTGGGCGGGTCTCTCGGGCGAGGGCGACCGCCCGAGGGCGCCCCGGCTGGTGATCGAGGTGACGTGGCGATCGAGGTGATGGAGTGAACAGGCAGACCAAGCGGCTCATGCAGCGCCAGGGCCAGATCGATCGCGACGGCGAGCCGGTCCGGTCCCAGGCGCCGCCCCGCACCGCTCCCCGGCCGGCCAAGGATCGGGTCGGCCCCCGGGAGTACGTCCGCCAGGTTCGGGGCGAGCTGCGCAAGGTGGCGTGGCCCACCCGTGCCGAGGTGGTGCGGTTCTCGGTGATCGTCTTCATCGCCCTCGTGATCCTGACCCTGCTCATCTTCGGCCTCGACCTGGTGTTCGGGAAGGCCGTCATCTGGCTGTTCGAGTGATCCCATGACCATGGCGAGCGACGACGAGACGGATCCCTCGACCAGCGAGGCCCCGGCCGAGCCCGAAGCCCCTGAGGCCCCCTCTCCTGAGGCCCCTTCTCCTGGGGCCCAGCCCCCTGAGGCCCCCTCCCCTGAGCCCCCTTCTCCTGGGGCCCAGCCCCCTGAGGTCGTCACCGAGGAGGAGCTGCTCGAGGAGTCGGCCGCCCTCGCCGACGACGGGGCCGCGGGATCCGGCGGGGTCGGCGAAGAGGCGGCCCCCGGGGGCGAGGAGCCCGGCGAGGGTGCCGCCCCGCCCCGGGCCGAGAGCCCCTACGACCGGCCCGGATCCTGGTACGTGGTGCACACCTATGCCGGCTACGAGAACAAGGTGCGCTCGAACCTCGAGAGCCGCCGGACCTCCATGAACATGGAGGACCTCATCTTCGAGTGCGTCATCCCCATGGAGGACGTCATCGACTTCAAGGGTGGCAAGCGGGTGACGGTGAAGAAGAAGGTCTTCCCCGGCTACCTCCTCGTGCGGTGCCTGCTCGACGACGAGTCCTACCGGGTCATCCGCAACACGCCGGGGGTGACGGGGTTCGTGGGTCCCCGGCCCACCCCGTTGTCGCGCCGGGACGTCGAGAGCATCCTCCACGTCGAGCCCGAGGGGGCCGACGTGGTGCCGAAGAAGGCCCGCCACCGGGCCCTGTACGAGGTGGGCGAGGGGGTGCGGGTCAAGGAGGGTCCCTTCGCCGACTTCTCGGGCCAGATCGCCGAGGTCAACGACGACCAGCTCAAGCTCAAGGTGCTGGTGAACATCTTCGGCCGGGAGACCCCGGTGGAGCTGGAGTTCAGCCAGGTCGCCAAGCTGTAGGATCGGCCTCCGGCCCGGAGGCGGGCGCGGCGCCCGGCCCCCACCGTCGCCTCCCGGTCCGATCGAGCCAGAGCCCACTGCGAGGAGTCCAGCCATGGCCAAGCGGCGCGTCGCTGCCGTCGTGAAGATCCACATCCCGGCCGGGTCGGCCACGCCGGCGCCCCCCGTCGGCACCGCCCTCGGTCCCCACGGGGTGAACATCATGGACTTCTGCAAGCAGTACACCGCGGCCACCGAGTCCCAGCGGGGCACCATCATCCCGGCCGAGATCACCATCTTCGAGGACCGGTCCTTCACCTTCGTCACGAAGACGCCGCCGACCCCGGTGCTGCTCCGGGCGGCCGCCGGCCTGGACAAGGGTTCGCCGCTGCCGGGCCGGGAGGCGGCGGGCACGGTGACCGCGGCACAGGTGGCGGAGATCGCCAGGACGAAGATGCCCGACCTCAACGCCGAAGATCCCGAGGCGGCCGCCCGCCAGGTCATGGGCACGGCCCGCTCCATGGGCATCACGGTCGCCCGGTAGGAGTCGAAGATGGGCACGAACCGCCACCGCAGCAAGCGCCACGTCGACGCCCGTCGTCGCTACGACCGGGCCCACGAGCACAGCCCGGGCGAGGCCATCGACCTCGTCCGCAGCCTGGCGGGGTCGGGCTTCGACGAGACCGTCGAGCTCGCCGTGCGCCTCGGCGTCGACCCCCGCAAGGCCGACCAGATCGTGCGGGGGACCGTCGCCCTCCCGGCGGGGACGGGCAAGGCGGTGCGGGTGGCGGTGTTCGCGGCCGGTCCGGCAGCCATCGAGGCCCGGGAGGCGGGGGCCGACGAGGTGGGGGCCGACGACCTGGTCGAGCGGGTCCGGGCCGGGTTCCTCGACTTCGACGTGGCCATCGCCGCGTCCGACCTCATGGGCCAGGTGGGCCAGCTCGGCCGCATCCTCGGACCCCGAGGCCTCATGCCCAACCCGAAGACGGGCACCGTCACCCCCGACGTCGGTCGGGCCGTCCGGGAGTTCAAGGGGGGTCGGGTCGAGTACCGCACCGATCGCTACGGCAACATCCACGTGCCTGTGGGCAAGGCCAGCTTCGATCGCCGGGCCCTCCTGGAGAACCTCCAGGCGGTGATGGACGAGCTCCACCGGGCCAAGCCGTCGTCGGCCAAGGGCCGCTACGTCCGCAGCATCACGCTGTCGACGACGATGGGTCCCGGGGTGCGCATGGACACGGCGCCGGGCCGGGCCCTCGAGGCCGAGCTCGGCGGGGAGGCCGTGGGCCGGGCCAGCTGAGCACGGCGGCGCCTGGGCCCAGGTGCGCGTCTGGTAGGGTCACCCGCCACACGATCGATCGCCCGAGACGTCCGGTGCGCAGCGCGCGTAAGGGCTGACCCCAGCCCGCCCGACCAGGTGAGGACCTCCCCGCGAGGCCACTGGCGCGCCCTCCCCGGCTTCGTACCCTCCGGCCCCGAGGCCGCGAGGGGGAGGTGCAGGCCCATGGCAACCACCGCAACCACCCAGCCCCGCCCCGAGAAGGTGGCCGTGGTGGAGGAGGTTCGCCAGCGGCTCCAGGCCTCCTCGGCCGTGCTGCTCACCGAGTACCGGGGTCTCGACGTCGCTGCGCTGGCCGAGCTGCGGCGCCGCGTCCGAGCCGCCGGGGGCGAGTACCGGGTGTTCAAGAACACGCTTGTGAGGCTGGCGGTGGCCGACCTCGAGGGCCTGGGCGAGATCACCGAGCTCCTCGTGGGGCCCACCGCCCTGGCCTTCGTCGACGAGGACGCCGTGGCGGTGGCCAAGGCCCTCCAGGGCTTCGCCCGGGACCATCCGGCGCTCACCATGAAGGGCGGGCTCCTGGGCACGACCTTCCTCTCCGCCGCCCAGGCCACCGAGCTGGCTCGGATGGCGTCCCGCGACGAGCTCCTGG
>Ga0187893_10006679_pt1 | contig 19537 bp, 14 predicted proteins | sample MA1701074metaG_FD_139574 | JGI IMG/M metagenome (GOLD analysis project Ga0187893, IMG submission 139574) | White microbial mat communities from a basaltic lava cave in the Kipuka Kanohina Cave System on the Island of Hawaii, USA - MA170107-4 metaG ... | reverse complement strand
GCGGGGCAGGCCCCCCTCCGCCGACCCAGGAGTGAACTGAGCTGGCTTGCGGGCTTCGGCGGGGCAGGCCCCCCTCCGCCGACGCAGGAGTGAACCGAGCTCGGCGGGGCGGGCGTGACCGGGACAGGGACGTGCAGCCGGGACGCTTGCCGGATCGCGCCCCGCAACCGTATATAGAGGAAGCACGGAGGCACCGAGGCGAGTAGCGGAGGGTCGCGGTACGAATCGCGAATCACGAATCGGGTGGGCGCTCGCGGCGGCGGCCGTTCTCGCGGGCTGTCACGGGCCGATCCGGATCGACTACGACGCGATGACGGGGCAGCCGGCGAAGCCCGGGCGCGACGTGTTCCAGGAGGTGCCGCTGCGGCGGTTCGCGCTGTCGCCGCGCGGGACGCTGGAGCGGCAGTTGTGGGAGCGCGTGGCGCAGGCGGTGGAGCTGTCGAACCGGTTCATCGAGTCGGACGCCAACCGGTACTTCCCGCAGGGGCGGCGTTTCCGGGCCGCGGAGGACGGCCGGCTCTACCTCGACTCCGACGCGGGCGACGGCTTCCGCATGCGCATCACGGTCGCGAGCCTGATGACGCAGTTGACGGAGCTCGGCTACAGCGCGCAGGAGGCGTACGACGGGTTCACGGTGGGGGCCCTCAAGGACGTGCACGGGCGGGCGACGGACATCACGATCGCGAACACGCTGTTCTTCACGCTCGAAGGCACGTGGCGGCCGGTGGAGCGGCTCGCGGCGCTGCTCCTGCACGAGACGTCGCACGTGCTGCAGGTTCGGTCGCAGGGCCAGGTGGGGTACTGGATCGAGTATTACGTGCGCGGGGTCCTGCTCATGCAGGGGAGCGAGCAGGAGAACGACCTCGAGAAGGTGCCGTATCGCGTCGAGACGGAGTTCTGGAGGTGGTACGGCGAGAGGCGCTGAGACGACAGGAAGGGAAGGACTGCGCGGCCCGCGGGGACCTCGACGAGCAACACCGGAGGACCCAGCGGGCCCGGAGAAGAGGGCCGGGGAATGAACATCGGCCGGTACGAGATCGAGGGGGAGATCGGGCGCGGGGCGGCGGGGATCGTCTACCGCGCGCGCGACGTGGAGCTCGACCGGCGCGTCGCACTCAAGGTGCTGCACGATTCGCGGCCGTCGATGCTGGAGCGCTTCCATCGCGAGGCGCTCGCGGCGGCGCGGCTGCGGCACCCGGGCATCGTCGCCGTGCACGACGCGGGGATGGTGGACGGCACGCCGTTCATCGCGATGGATCTCGTCGACGGCGAGCCGATGGACCTGTCGCGGGGCTCGCTGCGCACGCGCGTGGCGGCGCTCGCGAAGGTGGCGGACGCAGTGGCGCACGCGCACCGCGAAGGGATCGTGCATCGCGACCTCAAGCCCGGGAACGTCCTCGTCGACCGCACCGGGGAACCGCGGCTCGTGGACTTCGGGCTCGCGCGGGCGCGCGACCTCGCGTCGCTCACGCGCTCGGGGGCGGTGATCGGGACGCCGATCTACATGAGTCCGGAGCAGGTGTGCGCGGCCGACGTCGGGCCGGCGACGGACGTGTACAGCCTCGGCGTGATGCTCTACGAGGCGCTCGCGGGGCGTCCGCCGTTCGACGGCGAGTCGATCGAGCAGCTCTTCCATCGCATCCTCACGCACGACGCGTCTCCGCCGGCCGGCGCGCCGGCGGAGCTCTCGGCGGTGTGCCTCAAGGCGATCGACAGGGACGCGAGGCGGCGGTACGCGCATGCGGGCGCGCTCGCCGACGACCTGCGGCGCTGGCTGGCGGGCGAGCCGGTGCAGGCGCGGCCGCCGTCGGCGTCGGTGCTCGTGTGGCGGTTCGTGAGGAGGCGGCGCGCGGCGCTTGCGATGGGCGCGGGAGTGGCGTTCGGGCTGGCTGTCGTGGGAGTGCCGCTCGCCCTTCGCGCGCGGGCACGCGCGGCGGACGAGGCACGGATCGCGTCGATCGAGCGGGAGCTCGACGGCCTGCGCGCGCGGCGTCGGACCGCGGACTTCCGCTTCACGGACGCGGACCTCGCGGCCGTCCGGAGTCGCGCGGATGGCGTGCCGCGCACGAGCGTCCGGGGCTGGCACGTCGTCGCGCGCTGCCGCGAGGCGGCGGGCGACGCGACCGGCGCGGAGCAGGCGTACGAGAGCGCGCTCACGCTGGACCCGCAGCACCGACCGACGCTCGCGGCGCTCGGACACCTGCGGCTGGAGCGCGCGCTCGTCGCGCGTTCGATTCACCGGCGGGGCGCGCTCGGGCGCGACGCGGTCGACGAGGCGAAGGCCGCGGTCGCGATGGTCGAGCGGGCGGGCGACCCGCACGCGAGCGACCTCGCGCGCGCGTACCTGCGCGTGATCGAGAACTGGGATCGGAACGAGCGCGTGACGTTCGAGGCTGAGCGCGCCACGTGGGATCCCGACGAGTTCCTGTTGCTCGAGGGCGCGGCGGGGCGGCCGGAGGCGTACGAGGAGCTCGTCGCGCTTGCGCCGTCGTGGCACCGCGCGTACCTGTGGCGCGGCACGGTGCGGCGCGAGCGGAAGGCGGCGATCGCGGACTACACGAAGGCGATCGACATCCACCCGCGCTTCGTGGAGGCGTACAGCAATCGCGCCCTCGCGCGGAAGGACGACGGGGACCTCGAAGGCGCGATCGCGGACGCGACGCGCGCGATCGAGATCGACCCGCGGTTCGCCGTCGCGTGGTTCAACCGGGGGCTCGCGCGGTACGTGAAGGGGGATCTCGAAGGGGCCATCGACGACTACAGGCGCGCGATCGAGGCGAACCCGCGGTACGGCGCGCCGTACAACAACCGCGGCGCGACGAAATTCCTGCGGGGCGACTTTGACGGAGCGATCGCGGACTGCACGCGCGCGATCGACCTCGACCCGGAGTCGGCCGACGCGTACGTTAACCGGAGCACGGTGCGGCGGGAGGCGGGGGACCTGAAGGGCGCCCTCAACGACGCGAATCGGGCGATGGAGCTCGATGCGGGCCGGGGGGGCGCGTACAACGCTCGCGGGCTCGTGCGCGCGATGCAGGGCGATGCGAGAGGCGCGCGCGAGGACTACGATCGCGCGATCGGCCTGGACCCGAGGCACGCGGAGGCGTACGTCAACCGGGCGAACGTGCGCGAGGACGCGGCCGGCGCGGTCGATGACTGCACCCGCGCCATCGAGATCAACCCGCGGATGGCGGCCGCGTACGTGAACCGCGGCATCGCGCGCCGGCGACAGAAGCAGTTCGACGAGGCGATCGCGGACCACACGCGGGCGATCGAGATCGAGCCGGGCCTCGCGGAAGCGTACTACAACCGCGGCAGCGTGCGGCTGGACACGGGCGACGCCGAGGGCGCGGTCCGCGACTACGGCCTGGCGATCGAGCGCCGGCCGCGGCTCGCGCAGGCGTGGCTCGACCGGGCGCGCGCGCGGCTCCGGCTCGGCGACCGAGCCGGGGCGCGGGCGGACCTCGAGCAGGTGATCGCGCTGGCGCCGGCGGGGTCGTCGCCCGCCGCGACGGCGCGGCAGTGGCTCGACGAACTGAACCGTTGATCGGGGGTCGGGCCGTCGCTACTATGCCGCGAGACCGTGGGGCAGGAGAACCGAGTGGCGGACCCGGAAGCGGACCGCGAGCTGCGCAAGCAGATCGCCCAGGACGCGACCGCCGAGAAGGCGGCGGGTCCCACCATCTTCACGCGCGCGTTCCAGTTTTTCCTCGTGCCGATGATCATCGTCGCCGCGTGCGCGGGCGTGTACGCGTTCTTCACGTACACGATGACCGGCAAGCGCACGCCGCGGGACTGGGCGGAGGAGTTGAAGGCCAGCGGCCCCAACGCGCGCAAGCACGCGGCGGCGCAGATCGTCGCGGAGCTCCGGCGGCTCGACGAGAAGCAGCGCTCCGAGACGCGCCTCTACGAGCCGCTCATGCAGATCTTCGAGCAGACGGGGGCGAACGAGCCGAGCGGTCCCGCCCCGCTCGTCGGCGAGGGTCCGCCGTTGCGGGCGCTCGTCGCGGAGTGCCTGGGCCTCGTCGGCGACCCGCGCGCGGCGCCGGTGCTCATCGAGGCGGTCCGCGACGAGAAGAACCCGCAGACGATCGCGAGCCTGATCAGCGCGGCGGGAGCGCTGCGCAACCGCGAGGTCGCGCCCGACCTGATCAAATTGCTTGACCATCCTTCGAGCGTGGTTAGAAAATACGCCGCGTTCACGCTGGGGGCGATCGCCGCGCCGGACCGGAAGAAGGAGGAGCCGAAGCTCCTGTCCGCCGTCGAGCCGCTCAAGGCGACATTGAACGATGCCCGGCCGGAAGTGCAGTGGAACGCGGCGTTCGCGCTGGCGTTCTTCCTGCGCGACGGGTCGGGGGCGCCGGTCCTGCGGCGCATGCTCGACCGCCAATACATCACCGACATCGTGAACTCGAGCTGCAACGAACCTGGGGGCGTGGGGGAACAGACGAAGGCGAGCGCGCCGGGGCTCGTCGCGCACGCCCTCATGATGGCGTGCCAGGGCGTCGCGGCCCTGTGCGATCCCGAGACCGTGAGCGGGGCTGCGGACCCGGCCTTCGCCGACCGCGTGCGCGCGCTCGCGGAGAAGGATCCCGACCCGCGCGTGGCGGACGCCGCGCGCAAGACCCTGAAGGTGCTCGAGGGCAGGAAGAAGAGCTAGCCATGGCCGAGGAGAAGGTCGAAAAGGCGCCCGCGGCGAAGGGGGCGGCCGCGCCGAAGTACGAGGTGGTGGCGCAGTATCCGCCGCCCGGCGTGACACGCCGCAGTTTCCTCATGTCGTGGGCCGGCGTCTCGTGGGGCGCGTTCGCGGCGGCCAACGGCGTCGGCGGGCTCGCGCTCCTGCGCTTCATGCTCCCGAACGTGCTGTTCGAGCCGGTGCAGGTCTTCAAGGCGGGCAAGCTGGACGACTACGAGTGGGACAAGCCGGACGAGCGGTTCAAGACGTCGCAGAAGGCGTGGCTGAACAAGACGCGCAGCGACTTCAACAAGAAGGCGCAGTTCTACGCGCTGGACACGACCTGCACGCATCTCGGCTGCACGCCGAACGTGCTGTTCAGCGAGAGCAAGATCAAGTGCCCGTGCCACGGCAGCGGGTTCCGCTTCAACGGCGTGAACTTCGAGGGCCCCGCCCCGCGTCCGCTGGAGCGGTACAAGGTGTTCATCGACCCGATCGACGGACAGATCGTCATCGACAAGACGAAGAAGTTCCACTACGAAACGGGTCCGGGCGGCGGCGACTGGAACAACCCGGAGAGTTTCATCGACCTGTCGAACGTCTAGAGGAGCAGGCTTGGCGAAGAAGGGCGAACTCGGGCAGATCTGGGATTACATCGTCAACACCCAGGTCTGGCGCTCCATCATGCGCCACGGCTACCCGAACACGCCGCGCAACCGGTCGCTGGCGGTCCTGGCGAACCTCGTGCTGCATCTGCACCCGATCCGGCTCCGGAAGAGCGGCCTGCGGGTGCGCTACACGTGGTGCATGGGCGGGATCACGTTCTTCCTCTTCCTCGAACTGACGATCACGGGCCTGCTCCTGATGTTCTACTACCGCCCGACGGCGGAGTACGCGTACGTCGACATCCAGTACCTGCGGGCGGACGTCCCGCTGGGAATCATGCGCGAGCTTCACCGGTGGGGCGCGCACGCGATGGTGATCAGCGTCTGGCTGCACATGATGCGCGTGTTCATGACCGGCGCCTACAAGCCGCCCAGGGAGTTCAACTGGGGCGTGGGCGTGATCCTGCTCGTGCTGACGCTGCTCCTCTCGTTCACCGGCTACCTCCTGCCGTGGGACCAGCTGGCGATGTGGGCGGTGACGGTCGGCACGAACATGGCTCGGGCTACGCCCGTCATGGGCCACGAGGGCCCGGGCGCCGCGTTCATCGTCCTCCCGACGGAGGGAGGCACGATCAGCGTGATCCACCAGGCGAGCGACGTGCGCTTCGGCCTGCTCGGCGGACGCTTCGTCGGCGCGCCGACGATCCTGCGGTTCTACGTGCTGCACTGCGTCGGGTTCCCGCTCGTCGTGGGGTTCCTGATCGCGCTGCACTTCTGGCGGGTGCGCAAGGACGGAGGGATTTCGGGGCCGCTATGACAGGAGGATTCCCGATTCCGGATTCCCGATTCCAGGCAGCGAGTCACGATTTGCGCCTGGATCGGCTGAAATCGGGCATCGGGAATCTGAAATCGGGGATCGCCACCTGACCCATGGAAGCCTTCAAGCACTTCCTCAACAACCTCTTCAACCCGATCGTCTACACGGTCCTCGGGGTGGGGTTGTTCGCCGTCATGCTGGTGACGTACCGGGTCTGGACGAAGCCGAAGATCGCGGGGGCGATCTTCGCGGCGATGATCGGCGTCTTCCTCATCTCCTTCCCGGACCCCAACTTCCAGGCGATCGTGACGAAGCCGGACAACGTGCCGATCGTCGCGCTCATCTTCATCCTGGCCTTCTTCCTGTGGGTGTCGCTGCGGCAGGCCGCGATCAACGACGAGCGCATCGAGCGGGGCGAACCGCCGATGGAGGCGACCGAGACGAACGACCGCGTGCTGACGTGGCCGGACCTCGTGTACCAGGAACTCATCTGCATGGTGATCTGCACCGTGGTCCTGGTGCTCTGGTCGATCTTCCTCAAGGCGCCGCTCGAGGAGCCGGCGAACCCGGGCAAGACGCCCAACCCGTCGAAGGCGCCCTGGTACTTCCTCGGGCTCCAGGAGATGCTCGTCTATTTCGACCCGTGGATCGCGGGCGTCGTGCTCCCGACGATGATCATCACGGGCCTCATCCTCGTGCCGTTCTGCGACAAGAACCCGAAGGGGCTCGGGTACTACACGCTAAAGGAGCGGCCGTTCGCGGTGGGGACGTTCCTCTTCGGCTTCGCGATCCTGTGGGTCATGCTCATCGTCATGGGCACGTTCCTGCGCGGGCCGAACTGGAACTTCTTCGGCCCGTACGAGCCGTGGGACCCGCACAAGCTGGAGTCGCTGGCGAACGTGAACCTGTCGGAGTATTTCTGGGTGCGCTGGACCGGCATCGGGCTGCCGGACCACTTCCTGAAGCGCGAGGCGCCCGGCATCCTGCTCACGCTCGGCTACATGTTCGCGCTGCCGCCGATCCTCGCGTTCACGGTCCCGTGGACGAAGCGGCTCTACCGGGAGATCGGCTTCCTGCGCTACAACCTCGTGATGAGCCACCTGCTCGTCATGGTGGCGATGGTCATCAAGATGATCCTGCGGTGGACGATCAACCTGAAGTACATCGTCTTCATCCCGGAATACTTCTTCAACATCTGAAATGGCTGACGCGAAACCCGCGGCCGAGAAGCACGAGCCGCCCAGGGAACTCCCGTACGGGGCGCAGACCCAGAAGACCCTGGGCAAGGCCAAGCGCTCGCCCGACGACCAGGCGGAGTACTTCTACAACATCCGCAACACGCACATCCTCTTCTTCGTGTCGTCGTTCGCGATGCTCGTGTCGCTCGTGCTCATGTTCGTGGACGACTACGCGGGCGTGACGCCCCAGGCGAACCGCGAGTGGAAGCAGTACCAGAAGACGTACGCGCAGATGGACTTCGCGAAGCTCCAGGAGGACATCCGCAAGCTCGAGGAGCGGCTGAACTCCCAGGCGGGCGAACTCGGCGTGCTCGACAAGGACATCCAGCGCCTCGAGGCGGACCTCGCGAACGAGAAGGTGCTGGCGTCCGCCACCGTGAAGGTGCTCGAGGAGCGCGTCGACGAGGTCGAACAGCAGGTGTCGCGGAACGGCTGGAAGGTGGAGAAGAAGGAGCAGATCGAGGACGACAAGGCGCGCCGCGTGACGCGCCTCACGCTCGGGAACGTGTCCGCGGCGAAGGTCACGCGGCTCAAGGACTCGATCTCCGCGGAGCACTACGACAAGCAGATGCTCATCAACTTCGCCAACGGCGACAGGCTCGTCGTGCGGTGGAGGTTCGAGGAGGCGGAGCATCACCTTCGCGAGGCCCGCAAGAAGCAGCACGGCGTCGACGCCGCCGAGCAGGAGTACCGCAGGCAGAAGGAGGAGTGGGACAGGATCGTCGAAGACACGCGCCTGAAGAAGGAGTCGTTCGACGAGGTCGACTGGCGGATGGCGCTCTACGACGATCTGCTCTTCGCGCTCAGGGAGCCGCTGACGAAGAAGACCGCCGAACGGACCCGGATCCGCAAGGACTACGAGGAGAAGATCCGCCGCTACAAGAACGAGAAGCCGCAGCCGGCGAACGAGATCCGCAACGCGCCGATGATGGACTTCTTCGACCCGACCATCAAGATCAAGCAGGTCGTCCTCACCGCGGTGCAGGAGGACTTCCACTTCGTCAAGATCGAGCGCGTCGAGCGCTGCCACACGTGCCACGTCGGGATCGCGAACCCCGCCTACGCCGCGGACATCAACCCTTCGGCCGAGCACGACGGAGACCGCTACCGGTTCCGCGACGAGTTCCTGCAGCTCTACGTCGATCACGCGACCGGCCGGACGAAGGGCGAGTGCGGGATCTGCTCGCGCGGCGCCTCCGGGAAGCTGACGGTGCAGGTGGCCCACGGCGCGTGGACGACCGACGACGCGGTCAAGTACACGAAGGTGCTCATGGCGCATCCGAGGCTCGACCTCTTCGTCGCGGGCGCTTCCCCGCACGCGCTGGAGCGCGTCGGCTGCACGAGCTGCCACGAGGGCGACGGCCGCGAAACGGAGTTCTCGCGCGCGGTGCACATGCCGTCGAGCGAGCACCAGACGAAGCAGTGGGAGAGCCGGCACCGCTACCACTATCGCGAGCTCTGGGACCGGCCGATGCTCCCGAAGCAGCACGTCTACGCGTCGTGCCGCAAGTGCCACCGCGAGCAGGTGGAGCTGCCGGGCTCGGGCGAGTACCAGAAGGGGATGCTGCTCTACGAGCGCGCGGGCTGCTACGCGTGCCACCGCACCGACACGTACCAGATCCTCCCGAAGGATACGAACGACCCGAAGATGGACCCGAACCGGAAGATGCGCCGCCCGGGTCCCCCGCTCACGCACGTGGCCGACAAACTCTCGCAGGACTGGTCGTACAAGTGGGTGCTCAACCCGAAGGACTTCCGGCACACCACGCGGATGCCGCGCTTCTTCGGACAGTCGAACGCGCGGACGATCACGGTGCCCGAGACCCTGTCGACGGCGATCGCGAACGCCGGGACGGCCGGGAGGGACAAGGCCGTCGCGGCGAGCTATCCGCCCGAGAAGGTCGAGGCCGCGCAGGCCGCGACGATGGTCGAGTACCTCTTCGCGATATCGCAGACGCGCAACTACGCGTCGCTGCCCGCGCTCGCGGGGAGCGCGGCGCGGGGCGAGGCGCTCTTCGAACAGATCGGCTGCCGCGCGTGCCACGTGACGACGCCCGACGAGCAGTACGGGAGGCGGGTGCAGGGCGTGCTGAACGCGGACGACACGTACCGCGCGCCCGAGGGGACGAGCACCTACCTGTCGGAGTTCGCGCCGAACCTGTCGGCGATCGGCACGAAGATGGGCGCGGGGACGCCGCACGAGGCGAAGGGGCGCGCGTGGCTCTTCCACTGGACCCGCGAGCCGGACCACTACTTCGCGCAGACGCGCATGCCCAAGCTCCGCCACCAGGGCAGGGCGGAGATGGACGACCAGGAGGTCATGGACCTGGTCGAGTACATGATGTCGAGGCAGAAGCCCGGGTGGGCGAGCGACGGGAGGAAGGCGGAGCCGGATCCGGCGCTGCTGGCCTACCTCGTGTACGAGCAGCTGCGGCTCAAGATGCCGGACGTGGACGCGCTCGACGAGCTCGGGCGGATGAAGAAGACGCCGGACGCGATGCGTCTCTGGTTCGGGCGCAAGATGATCGTCAACTTCGGCTGCTACTCGTGCCATGAGCTTCGGCCCGAGGACGAGAAGCGCGGGGACATCGCGCGGCTGAACTCGCGCATCGAGACCCCCGTCGACTGGACGAACGCCGAGGGCATCGGCGTCGAGCTGACGGGCGCGCAGCCCGAGGGCGTCAAGGCGGTGGACCGCCTCGACTTCGGCTACACGCACGTCGACGAGAAGGGGAACCACCGCGGCGTGTCGTTCAGGCACGGATTCACGGGCCAGCCGTACAAGCACGTCGATCCGGCGAACGAGAACCCGGACGTCGTGCGCGTGAACCACTTCCGGCACGACTGGCTGCGCAACAAGCTGCTCGACCCGCGGGTGTTCGACGGCGGGAAACTCAACTCGAAGCCGCCCGACGAGCTCCTGCGGATGCCGAACTTCTACTTCTCGGCGGAGGAGGTCCGGGCGCTGACGACGTTCCTCCTGTCGTTCACGGACCACGACATCCCGACCGGGCTCGTCGAAGGCGTGAAGAAGCGCTTCTCGCCGGACGAGCTGGCGCTGAACCGCGGCGAGCGGCTGATCCGCGAGAACAACTGCCGGGCGTGCCACCGCTTCCAGCTCGACAAGTTCGAGGTCGAGCACACGCGCACGGTGAAGCGCGACGACAAGGAGAAGGAAGTCACGACGTACGTGTGGATCGAAGGACGCGTGAAGGAAGTGATGGTGCGCGCGGACGTCGAGAAGCATTTCAAGGCGTGGGGTTTCCCGATCTCGCCGCGCGCGACGATCCTCTCGATGGCCTGGACCACGGACGCGCGCACCCTGCGCCACGAGCCCGGGAACTCCGCCGACGGCCGGGTGAAGGACCTGGCGATCCTGGCGGCCTGGTCGAATCCGCTGGTCGCCTTCGACGGCCGCGACTGGTGGCTTGTCGAAGGAAACGACGTGAGACTCGTCGGGCAGAAGCGCATCCGCAACCACGTCCCGATGGAGGGCGGCGACATCATCGGGCAGATCCGCGACTACAAGCTCGCGCACGCGGCCGACTTCGGGTTGAAGGTCACGGACCCCGGCGAATTCGAGAACCGCATTCCGCCGATGCTGCGCACCCAGGGTTCGAAGACCCAGGCGGAGTGGCTCTTCGAGTTCCTGAGGTCGCCGTCGATCGTGCGGCCGGCGCTCCAGAGCGGTACCGCCGTACGCGTGGAGTACAAGCCGTTCGCCGACGCGGCGAGAAAACTTGGCGACGACGTCGACGACGACAACGCGAAGGAGCAGATCGAGAAGCTCGCCCAGGCCGCGCAGGCGATGCCGGCGGACTCGGTGCGGGACGCCGTGACGAAGCTGATCTACGACGCGAAGAGCGGCATCGATGCGGACAAGTTCGACGCGCTGGTCAAGCGGTGCCGGGAGGTCCTGGTCGGACCCGAAATCCACGTCCGCATGCCGACCTTCGGCTTCAGCGAGGAGGAGGCGGCGGCGCTCGTGAAGTACTTCTGGGCCCGCGACTTCGAGGCGGGGAGGAACCCCTATCCGTACACGAGCATCCCGGAGCGCGATCCGGCGAACGTGCAGGCGCAGCGCGAGGCGATGCGGGCGGCGGAGAAGAACTGGGTCGTGAAGGACACCGTGTGCGGCGGGTGCCACGTCGTCGGCGGCGTGATGCCGGGGGACACGTCGGTGTCGAAGCTCGGTCCCGAGTTCGCGCACTTCCCGCGGCGGCTGCAGCCGCGCTGGCTGAAGGCGTGGATGGCGCAGCCGGCGGACATCTACCCGGGCACGACGATGCCGCAGAACCGGCTGGGGAACGACGAGCGCGGCCTCATCGAGTACATGCTGAACTTCGACCGCGTCGGTCCGTCGAAGTAGCGCTCGATCGCGGTTGCAATCGTCCGCCGTCGCTCCTACGTCTCGTCCAGTGTTGGACGGGAGGAGCGGATGAGGACCGCGTGCACGGTCGCGCTCGCGCTCATGGTGACGGCGGGCGCGTCGACCCAGGACACATCGGACGTCGCGGTTGCGGGCCGCGCGGTGTTCAAGGGGGACATCCTGCGGCTCAAGCTGGAGGTGATCAAGGACGAGTGCGCGCGCTGCCATCCGGACGGGCTGCGGGAGTCGCACGAGCGGGTCAACAGGAAGAACCGCGGGATCCAGAACGTGTTCGTCTGGGTCAGGAAGGGGCTCGAGGGACGGAAGTTCGCGGTGCCGGAGAAGGCCGTCGAGGTGAAGCAGGAGAAGTGCGTCTACCTCCCGCTCGTGACGGGCGCGGTCGCGGGACAGAAGGTCGCGTTCACGAATACGGACGTGTTTGCGCACAACGTGCACACGCTGCCGAAGAACACGAAGCACGAAAACGTCGTGCAGAAGCCCGGGCAGCGGGACGAGTTCGCGTTCAACGCGGAAGTGATGGTCCGGATCGGGTGCGACTACCACCCGCACATGCGCGCGTTCGTGGGCGCGGTGCCGCACCCGCACTTCGCGGTGACGGACGCGGACGGCGCGTGGACGCTGCCGGCGCTTCCGGCGGGCGTGTACACGATCGGGGCGTGGCACGAAGTGTACGGCGAGCGGGAGCAGCAGGTGACGGTCGAGAAGGGCATGAAGGACCTGACGTTCGAGTTCGAGCGGAAGTGAGACGGTACCTGAGGACGCTGAGAAGTGCAGAAGTGCGGAGCGGAAGCCATGACTCTGACGACGCTCATTCTGATGACCGCGCTCGCGCAGGATGCCGAGCGGCCGGTCACCCGCGGACGGATCACGCTCAAGGGGGAGGCGCCGAAGCCGGCGAAGGTCGCGTGCCGCTGCGCGGCGGGCGTCGAGACGATCGACGAGAGCCTGCTCGTCGACAAGAAGACGAAGGGTGTGCGCGACGTCTTCGTGTGGGTGACGAATCCGCCGCCCGGGAAGCACGCGGCGCCGGCGGAGCCGGTGACGATCGAATCCGCGGGCGGCAACTTCGCGCCGCGCGTCGCGGGCGTCATCGCCGGCCAGAGGATCGTGTTCGTCAACCGCGACCCGCACTGCGTCAGCGTGCACGGCCTGCCGCGCGCGACGAAGGAGTGGAACTGGTGCCTGCAGCCGGGAGACGAGTGCGGGACCGCGCCCGAGCGACTGGAAATGGAGATCGCGGTCAAGAGCGACATCGAGCCCTGGATGCGCGCGACGGTGCACGTGATGGAGCACCCGTACTTCGCCGTCACGAACGGCGAGGGGGCGTTCGAGCTGCCGCCGCTCCCGCCGGGCGAGTACACCGTGGAGGCCTGGCACGAGAAGCTGGGGAAGCTCGCGCCGATGGCCGTGAAGGCGGGCGCGCGCTTCGGGATGGAGTATGAGCGCAAGTAGGCTGGCTCTCGCGGGCGCCGTCGTCATCGTCGGGGCGATCGCCGTGCGGGCGTGCGCGTCACCTCCGCGCGCGGGGCGGAGCGAGGGGATGACGGTGACCGTGACCGGGACGGGCGACGCGCCGGCGACGCCGCTCGTGCCGGAGCCGCCGCGAGTCGAGACGAGGACCGTCATCGCAACGCCGCCGCCTGCTCCCCCACCCGCGCCCGTACCGCCGATCGAGCCGGCGGCTTCGATCGATCTCGCGAAGGAGGCGCGCATCCGCGGGCGTGCGGTATTCGACGGGCGCATCCCGCGGCGCAGGCGGATCGACACGTGGCGTGCGACCGGCGCGACCGTGTACGACGAGTCGGAGGTGGTGCATCGCGAGAACCGCGGGATCCGCAGCGTGTTCGTCTACGTCAGGGAGGTCGAAGGCACGTTCGAGGTGCCGCGCGAGGTCGTCGAGCTGTCGTTCTGCGACTTCCGCATCGGCCCGCACGTCGTCGGAGCGCGCGCGGGGCAGGGCGTGGCGGTGACGAACCTGCATCCGGAGACGCAGAATCTCCACGCGCTTCCGAAGCGATCGAAGGAGATGAACATCACCATGCGGCCCGGCCAGCGCGACGTCCTGCGCTTCGAGAGTGCCGAGGTCATGGTCCCGCTCCGCTGCGACATCCATCCGTGGGAGCGCGCGTACGTCGGCGTGCTCGACCACCCGTACTTCTCCGTGACGGACGACAACGGCGCGTTCGAGCTGCCGGCGATCGGGCCCGGCGAATACGTCCTCCTCGCGTGGCACGAGGTCTACGGAACACTCGAAAGACGCGTCCTCGTGGCCGAACGGACCGATTCCGTCGAGTTCATTTTCGTCCGCCGCTGACGGCGTCGCGTCGTATCAGGACCACCGTCGTTCGTTGACATGGGGCATGGCTCGCTGCTATGTTCCGCTGACTTTTCCACGGAAAATTTTCGGGGGGATGTTCCATGCGCAGACCGATTCTCGGCTCCACGATGCTCGCCCTGGCGCTCCTCGCCGCGTGCGGCGACGACAAGGGCACGACCGGCGGCGTCGTGCCGTCCACGCCGTCGACGGCCGTCAACACGACGCCCGTCGCGCCGAAGACGGACGCGCCCGGCACGAGCACGACCGCGCCGACCGACGACCCGTCGCCGGTCCTCGCGAAGACGCCCGAGATCCGATTCGCGCCGACGCGGGCGGACGCCACGCCCTGGAATCCGCAGGACGGCGCCTCCGTGACGGGCGTCGCCAAGCTGATGGGCGAGAAGCCGCCGCGCCGGAAGAAGGTGCCGACGGACAAGGACCCCAAGTGCACGGAGGAGGTGCGCGAGGAGGGCGAGGTCGTCAGCAAGGAGATGCAGGTCAAGAACGTGTTCGTCGTCGTCGTGTCGGGCCACGAGAAGCTCTCGTTCTCGAAGCCGGAGGCGGCGGTCAAGATCGACCAGAAGGGCTGCCACTACGAGCCGCACATCTTCGGCATGATGGCCGGCCAGAAGATCGAGGTGACGAACAGCGACGACACCACGCACAACATCCACGGGCTCCCCAAGAAGTCGAAGGAGTTCAACTTCACGCAGCCGAGGAAGGGGCAGGTCGACAACACGACGCTCGAGAACGCCGAGAACGCCGTGACGATCAAGTGCGACATCCATCCGTGGATGGGCGCGTACGCGTTCGTTCTGCCGCACCTGCTCTTCTCCGTCACGCAGGACAACGGATCGTTCGAGATCAAGGGCCTGCCGGACGGCGAGTACGAGCTGCTCGCGTGGCACGAGGTGTACGGCGAGCAGAGGGCGAAGGTGTCGGTGAAGGACATGAAGGCGGAGGCGGTGACCTTCACGTTCGAGAAGAAGTAGTCCGCTCGGGCCCGGGCAGGGCCCTCGCTCATTACAGTCGGAGTTCGTGCGCGGCTGACGCCTGGGGGGCTGATGAACAAGGGGCTGGCGGCGCTTTGCGCCGTGTTCGTGGGCGTGGCGACCGTCGCCACGGGCCGGTACTTCTGGGACTTCGGCTTCTATCCGCACGCGACGGGCGCGTCGACCATCGCGCCGGCCGTCGACACGCTGTACCTGATCATCTCCTACGTCACGACGGGGATGTTCTTCCTCGTCTGGAGCCTGCTCATCGGGTTCATGGTGATCTACCGCCGGCGGCCGGGCGCGAAGTCGCACTACTCGCACGGGAACATGAAGGCCGAGGTGATCTGGACGATCATCCCGGCGGCGATGCTCGTGGGGCTGGCGTTCGGGCAGATTCCGACGTGGGCGAAGGCGAAGCAGGAGTTCCCGCAGCCGAACGAGGTGGACAAGGAGACGAATCAGCCGCCGGTGGTCCTCCAGGTCCTCGCGCAGCAGTACGACTGGAACTTCCGATACCGGCCCGAGGACAACAGGGCGGACTTCAAGCGCGCCGTGGACCCGGCGGACTCGAGCGTCACGGACTACGCGATCGAGGAGGCGGTGCACCCGGGGCCGATGATCGTGCCGTGCGGCCGCAAGGTGTTCATCACGCAGACGTCCATGGACGTCATCCACAGCCTGTTCCTCCCGCACATGCGGGTGAAGCAGGACGCCGTGCCCGGCATGTACGTGCGCGTGTGGTTCCAGCCCGTGAAGTTCCGGGTCGTGGAGCTGCCCGGGAATTTCGATGACTGGAACCGGACGGACTGGGACAAGCGGATCGACTGGGTCACGGAGAAGGACTACGACGGCAAGTACGGCGCCAGGCGCGTCGCGTTCCGGGGCATCGAATTCATCGTGGAGAAGGCCTGGAAGAACCCCGACACGGAGAAGATCGAGGTCATGAGGAAGCTCATGACCCGGCCGGCGAAGGTGGACATCATCCACAACGGCAAGGTCGAGTGGGACGTGCCGCTCTCGGACACGGCCCGCCGGCCGACGCACGCCGTCATCCCCTTCGACCTGGCCTGCGCGGAACTCTGCGGGGCGGGCCACCACACGATGAAGAAGACGCTGTGGGTGGGGACCGAGACGATGTACCTGGCGTGGCTGGGGAAGGAGTCGGAGAACGCGACTCCGGCGATCTGGAAGCGCTGGGTGGAACGGAAGCCCAGCTGGTAAGCGAGGATCCATGAGCGACGCACACGCCGAACACGGTCACGCGGACCCGGGACACGGCCACGACGCCGGCGGGCACGGCCACGAGGCGATGGGCTTCTTCCGCAAGTACGTCTTCTCGACGAACCACAAGATCATCGGCAAGCAGTTCCTGTTCACGAGCCTGATCTTCCTGCTCGTCGCCGGCAGCCTCGCGATGGGCATCCGCTGGCAGCTCGCCTACCCCGAGAAGCCGATGCCGATCCTGGGCTCGATCATCGGCCTGTCGAAGATGGACCGGAAGGCGATCGCCGACATCCAGGAGAAGGCGGACAAGGAGGGGCGCGCGCTCAACGACGCGGAGAAGCAGGACGTCGAGAGCCGCTACGCGATCAACGACGACGAGTTCATCATGTTCACGACGATGCACGGGACGTTGATGATCTTCTTCGTCATCATCCCGATCCTCGTCGGCGCGTTCGGGAACTTCCTCATACCGCTGCACGTGGGGACGCACGACATGGCGTTCCCGAAGCTGAACGCGCTGTCGTACTGGTGCTTCTGGCTGGCCTGCGTCCTCATCCTGATCGGCTTCTTCGTCCCTGGCGGCCACTCGCAGGCGGGCTGGACCGGGTATTCGCCGCTCAGCGCGCACCACGCGCCGGCCGCGACGCCGGGCTCCAGCCAGGACCCCGACTGGTTCCACCTCGGCGGCCAGGACTTCTGGCTCTTGTCGATGTTCTTCGTCGGCATGTCGTCGATCCTCGGCGCGGTGAACTACCTGACGACGATCCTCAAGATGCGCGCGCCGGGCCTGTCGATGATGCGCCTGCCGCTCACCACGTGGGGCCAGTTCATCACCGCGATCCTGCAGCTCCTGGCGACGCCCGTGCTCGGCGCGGCGCTCATGATGCTCATGATGGAGCGCTTCTTCGACGCGAACTTCTTCACGCCGAGCGGCCTCGAGGTGTCGAAGCAGGCGATGTCCGCGCGCGGCGGCCACCCGCTCATGTGGCAGCACATCTTCTGGTTCTACTCCCACCCGGCGGTCTACATCCTTGTGCTGCCGGCGATGGGATTCACGAGCGACCTCCTCGCGGTCGGCTGCCGCAAGCCGGTCTTCGGCTACAAGGCGATGGTCTTCTCGATGAGCGGCATCGCGGGGCTCGGCTTCATCGTGTGGGCGCACCACATGTTCGTGTCGGGCATGAACCCGACGCTCGGCATGGCGTTCATGGTGGCGACGCTCGTCATCGCGCTCCCGTCGGCGATCAAGGTCTTCAACTGGCTCGGCACGGTCTGGAGGGGGTCGATCCGCTTCGACGTGCCGACGCTCAACGCGCTCACGTTCGTCGCGCTCTTCACGATCGGCGGCCTCGACGGCATCTTCATGGCCGCGTCGCCCGTCGACATCTTCATCCACGACACGTACTTCATCGTCTCGCACTTCCACTACGTGGTGTTCGGCGGCTCGCTCTTCGCGGTGTTCGGCGCGATCTACTACTGGTACCCGAAGATGTGGGGCCGGATGATGAGCGCGACCGCCGGCAAGATCCACTGGCTGCTGTCGTTCGTCTTCTTCAACCTGACGTTCTTCCCGATGCACATCATCGGGGCCGGCGGCCACATGCGGCGCATCCCGGGCATCCAGTACTACCCGTTCCTCAACGAGTTCCACTGGTGGAACCAGTTCATCAGCATCTCCGCCTTCTGCCTGGGCGCGACGCAGCTCATCTTCATCGGCAACTTCGTGCTGTCGATCTGGTACGGCAGGAAGGCCGAATCCAACCCGTGGCAGGCGAGCACGCTCGAATGGTCGATCCCGTCGCCCGCGCCCGAGCACAACTACCACACGATCCCCACGGTCAACACCGGCGCCTACGAGTACGGCAAGGACGGCAAGGAGGGGATGGACTACGAGCCGCAGACGGAGCAGAAAGCCTAGATGGGGGTGACGGACCACAATCGCGGGCTCTTCGCCTTCGCGGTGGCGACGGCCGCGGTCGCGCTCGTCCTCATCCTGGCGGGCGGGTTCGTCACGACGACCGCGACGGGGGATACGATCCCGACGTGGCCGCTCGCGTGGGGGCGGCTGATTCCGCCGAGCTTCCAGGGCGGCATCGTCGTCGAGTGGAGCCACCGCGTCATCGCGGGCGTGGTCGCCTTGATGGTGCTGACGCTGGCCGTCTGGTCGCGCCGGCGCCTCGCGTCTGTCGCGCTGGCGGGTGTCCTCGTGCAGGCCGCGATCGGCGGCGTGCGCATCTACCTGCCGAAGGCGGCCGTCGCCATCGTCCACGCGTGCTTCGCGCAGGTCGTCTTCTGCGCGCTCGTCGCGCTCGCGCTCACGCTGTCCCGGACCTGGCGCGAGGCGGCTCCCGACGAGGACGCGGCGCGCGCGCGCAGGCTCGGGCTCGTCACCGTCGCGCTCATCTTCCTCCAGCTCGTGGCGGGCGCGGTCACGCGTCACACCGGCGCGGGGCTCGCGGTGCACCTCGTCGGCGCGCTGATCGTCCTCCTGCACGTCTCCGTCTTCGCCAGCCGGCTGGCGGCGACGTCGCTGAAGCGGCTCGGCCTGGGACTCATGGCGCTCATCGCGGTGCAGCTCGTCCTCGGACTCTCCGCGTGGTCGTTCCGGGGGACCTACGTCCGCAGCCACGAGGCGAATCCGGCGATCATCCTCACGGTCTCCGCGCACGTCGCGATCGGCGCGCTCATGATGGCCATGACGCTGGTGGCGACGCTCCGGTGCTTCCGCTTTCGCGTCGCCGAACCCCGACTTGCGGCGGTGACGGCATGAACCCTGCTTCGCCGACTCCGCTGCTGCCAGGCGAGCTTGACGGGCTTCGCGGGGCGGGCGTCAGGCTCGAGTCGATTCCCGTCGCGGCCGCGCCGGGTCGCGCGCGCGACTACGTGACGCTCGCGAAGCCGCGGCTGTCGTTCATGGTCGTGATCACGACGCTCGTCGGATTCGTCGTCGCGGCGACCGGGCCGATCGACGGCCTGCTCCTGGGGACGGCGCTCCTCGGCACGGCGCTCGCCGCCGTCGGCGCGGCCGCGCTCAACATGGTCATGGAGCGGGAGGCGGACGGGCGCATGCGCCGCACGGCGAACCGGCCGCTCCCGGCGGGACGCATGCACGCGTCGGAGGCCGCCGCGTTCGGCGTCGCGTCGTCCGCCGCGGGCGTCGGGATCCTCCTGACGGTGAACCCGCTGACGGCGGCGCTCGGCGCGCTGACGATCGCGACGTACCTCTTCGTCTACACGCCGCTCAAGCCGCGGACGTCGCTCTGCACGGTCGCGGGC
>Ga0187893_10006678_pt1 | contig 19541 bp, 20 predicted proteins | sample MA1701074metaG_FD_139574 | JGI IMG/M metagenome (GOLD analysis project Ga0187893, IMG submission 139574) | White microbial mat communities from a basaltic lava cave in the Kipuka Kanohina Cave System on the Island of Hawaii, USA - MA170107-4 metaG ... | reverse complement strand
TCGGCGAAGGTCTCGTAGGTGCCCTGCACGATGCCCTGGCTGCCGATGTAGATCCACGAGCCGGCAGTCATCTGGCCGTACATCATCAGGCCCTTGCGGTCGAGCGCGTTGAAGTGCTCCCAGCTCGCCCAGTTGGGCACCAGGTTCGAGTTCGCGATCAGCACGCGCGGCGCGTCAAGGTGGGTCTTGAACACGCCCACGGGCTTGCCGGACTGAATCAGCAAAGACTGGTCGAGTTCGAGGTCTCGAAGCGATTTCACGATGGCATCGAAACAATTCCAATCCCGGGCGGCCTTGCCGATGCCGCCGTAGACCACCAGGTCCTCGGGCCGCTCGGCGACCTCGGGGTCGAGATTGTTCATCAGCATGCGCAGCGGGGCCTCGGTGAGCCAGCTCTGCGCGGAGATCTGCGGGCCGCGCGCCGCACGGACGATTCGAGCCATGTGCTGGAATAATATGCGCAGGAGGTGTCGCGATGAAACCTATCCTCAGGCTTTGCGCGGTAACGCTGGCAGCGGCGGCGTCGTTCCTGGCCCACGCCCAAGGCGCGGCGGGCTTCCCGGAAAAGGCGATCCGGATCGTCATTCCGCTGCCGCCGGGCGGCGTCACCGACGGCATGGCGCGCTTCATCGCGCACAAGATGCAGGAGACCTGGGGCCAGCCGGTGGTGCCGGAAAACCGCCCCGGCGCGAGCCACTTCGTCGCCGCCGAGCACGTCGCTAAGTCCGCGCCCGACGGGCACACCATCTTCTTCGCCAATCACGCCACGCTGGCGATGAACCCGGGGCTGTTTTCGAAGATGCCCTACGATCCGCTGAAGGACTTCACCGCGATCTCGCTGGTGGTCACCTCGGCGAACCTGCTGATGGCGCATCCTTCGGTGCCGGCCAAGGACGTGCATGAACTGATCGCCCTCGCCAAAGCCCACCCCGGGAAGCTCAACTATGGCTCGCAGGGAATCGGCTCATCCGGGCAGGTGGGCGTCGCGATGCTCGCGCACATGGCCGGGATCTCGCTGGTGCACGTGCCGTACAAGGGTCCGGCGCTTGCGCCCCAGGACCTCATCGGCGGGCAGGTCCAGCTGCTCTTCGACACAGTGTTCTCGCAGCTCGCCAACATCCGCGCCGGCAAGCTGAAGGTGCTCGCGATCTCAAGCCGCGAGCGCCATCCGCTGCTGCCCGACGTGCCGACGGTGGCCGAGCAGGGCTTCGCGGGCTTCGAGGTGATCCCCTGGTTCGGCCTGGTCGCGCCCGCCGCGACGCCGCCCGACATCGTCGCCAAGCTCAACGCGGAAGTGGTGCGCATCCTTCAGGACGAAGCGCAGCGCAAACGCCTCACCGACCTCGGGCTCGCGGTCGTCGGCAATACGCCCCAGGCCTTCCAGAGGCACATCAACGACGAGCACGCCAAGTGGACCAAGCTGATCCGCGAGCTGAAGATCAGCGCGGAATGAGGTAACGCGCCGCGATTCACCTGCGGTATCTGAATCACCGCGACGTGCAGGCGCTCGCCATGTCGGACGGCGAGATCCTCGACGCGGTGGAGGGCGGCCTGCTCGCGCAGGGACGCGGCGAGGCGGCAATCGAGCCGCGCACGCACCTCGTCCCGGAGAAGAACTGGCCGGGCCACTTCAACGTGCTGCGCGGGTACCTGCGTCCGCTCGCGCTCGCGGGGGTGAAGATCGTAGGCGACTTCTACCGCAACTACGAGCAGGGCCTGCCCTCAGAGCTTGCGCTGCTCAATCTCTTCGACCCGAAGACCGGAGCGCCGGTGGCGGTGATCGACGCCTCCGACATCACCGACATGCGCACCGGCGCGCTCACCGCGATCGGCGCGAAGCACCTCGCGCGCAAGGACGCGAAGGTGCTCGGTCACATCGGCGCGCGCGGCACCGCGTACTGGAACGTGCGGCTGCTCGATTCGATCTTCCGCTTCGACGAGATCCGCGTGCACTCACGCCGTCCCGAGAGCCGCCAGGAATTCGCCTCTCGCCTGCAACGGGATCTCAAGAAGAAAGTCGTGGTCACCCAGGACTGGGAAAGCTGCGTGCGCGGCGCCGACATCGTGGTCGAAGCGTCGCGGCTGACGAAGCCCGAGCCGCTGCTCAAGACCTCCTGGATCAAGAAGGGCGCCTGCGTCATCCCCTACGGCACCATGAGCGCAGTGGAGCTTTCGCTCACCGACATCATGGACAAGATCGTGATGGACGACTGGGGGCAGGCGCACGCGGGTCCGTTCGGCGCGCTGCGCGCGCACGTCGATACAGGTCGCCTCTCGAAAGAGAGTCTTTACGCAGAGCTGGGTCAGATCGTCGCCGGGCTGAAACCCGGGCGCAGCCGCGGCGACGAGACTAACCTCTTCTGGCACCGCGGGCTCGCGCTCTCCGACATCGCGCTCGGGGCTGCCATGCTCGGCAAGGCGAAGCGCCTCGTGCCGCAGGAGACAGATTACGATGTGCTGCATGGGGTGCTTGCCGCTTCGCGGCAGTACCCCGGCATCTGGTGACGGAGGGACGGTGCCCATGAAGCGAATGATCCTCGCGATCCTCACAGCCCTGGCCGCGAGCATTGCCAGCGCGCAACCCTATCCAGCAAAACCCGTTCACATCGTCAATCCGTTCGCTGCGGGCGGAGTGCTCGACTTGCTCGCGCGTGTAGTGGCACAGAAGCTGAACGAGGCCTAGGGCCGGCCGGTGATTGTCGACTCGCGCGCCGGCGCCGCCGGCAACATCGGCATCGAGTACGTCGCCAAGGCGCCCGCCGACGGCTATACGCTGCTCGTGATGCCCACCGGCAATGCCGTGGTCAACCCGCACCTCTTCCCGAAGCTGCCATACGACACGTTCCGCGACTTCGCGCCGCTGACCCTGCTCGCGACCGTGGAGAACGCCCTCGTCGTGCACCCGAGCGTCAAGGCGAACACGCTCCCGGAGGTGATCGCGCTTGCAAGAGCGAACCCGGGCAAGCTTTCGTTTTCCTCTCCGGGCGTCGGCAGCCAGGCGCACATCGCGGGCGAGCTGCTGAAGTCGATGGCGGGCGTCGACATGCTGCACGTGCCCTACAAGGGCGCGGCGCCGGCGATGAGCGACCTGCTGGGCGGCCAGGTGAGCTTCATGTTCCTGTCGATGCCTTCGGCGCTCAAGAACGTGCAGGCCGGGAAGCTCCGCGCCCTCGGCGTAGCGAGCCGCACGCGCTCGACGGCCGCGCCCGAACTGCCGACGGTGGCGGAGCAGGGCTTCCCCGATTTCGAAGCGGTGTCGTGGTACGCGCTGATGGCGTCCGCTCGCACGCCTTCCGACGTGATCGAGAAGATCGCAGCCGAATCGGCGCGGGCGCTACGCTCGCCGGAGGTGCGCGAACGGCTGCTCGGCCTGGGCGCGAACCCGGTGGGCAACACGCCGGGCGAGCTTGCCGCGATGCTCCGGCGCGAATACGCGTTCTGGGGCGATTTCATCCGCAAGCAGGGCATCCGCGGCGAGTGAGCGACACTCGATGAGCACCGAGCATGAACCCGCGAGGTCCGCTTAACCCCAGACCCGGCGCGTGGTTTCCGTCATCGCCTCGAGCTTGCGCCACTGCTCGTCTTCGCTGAGCAGATTGCCGCCGATACCGGACGCGAAGCCGCACTGCGGGCTGAGCGCGAGCTGATCCAGTGAGATAGAACGGGCCGCTTGGTCGATTCTTTTCGTTAGTTCGTCCACCGTTTCAACGCGCCCGGTCTTGGTGGTAATCAGGCCCAGGACCACGGTCACGCCCTTCGGCACGTAGCGCAGCGGCTCGAAGCCGCCGGCGCGCTCGGTGTCGTATTCGAGCAGCAGCCGGTCGTAGCTCAAGCCGCCGAACAAGGTCTCGGCGATCGCGTCGTACTTGCCTTCGCGGTGCCACATGCTCGCCCGATTTCCCCGGCAGATGTGAAGACCGAATACGGTGTTCTTGAACCCACGGATGACGGCGTTGTCCGCCTCCACAGCCCGCCGCAGGTTCTTCAGCGGGTCCTCGCCGCGCGCGCGCATTCGCTCGAGGGTCGGCGGGTCGACGTAGCCGGTATAGCTCGGCTCGTCGATCTGGACGTAGTCGCAGCCGGCGGCGACGAGCTCGCCGACCATCTGGTGCTGGATGCGAACGACATCGTCGAGGAAGGCATGGCGGCTCTCGTAAATTCCTTTTGAGCTCTCCAGGTCGCACATCTGCGCGACCCGGTCCGGGCCCATCAGGGTGATCTTTACCGGGGCTCGCGCCACGGAGCGCGCAAACCGGTATTCCTCGAGCGGGAAGCTCTTCACGAGGCGCAAGCGCGCGGTCGCCGGCGCGCGGAACGACACCACCGCGTCGTCGCCCCGGGTGAGCGGCCGCTCGTGCGCGGCGCGGTTTTCCGGGTTGGCGAGGAAGTTCCTCCACGAGCCGCCCCATAGGTCCCAGCCCTCGACCTCGGAAAAGCTCACCTGCCAGTTGAGACGGCGGTACTCGCCGTCGGTGACGACCGGCAGGCCGACGGCTTCCTGCCTCGCCACGACCTTCCGGATCGCGGCGTCCTGCGCGGCACGCAGATCGTCGCTCGAAATTTCCTGCAAGGCGAAGCGCCGGAACGCGTCCTTGAGCGCTTCGGGGCGCAGCAGGCTCCCGACGTGATCGGTGCGCGCCGCAGCCAGGCGGGGCGTGGATCGTGTCGTTTCGCAAGGCTTTGTCATACCAAGGTCTTTCTTCCAGGCAATCGGGAGAATGGTAGTCGCGGCGTCTGGTTTGAGGGGAAAATCGGCGCATGGCTTCCACGCCGCTCGACCGCGACCCGGCGCAGCCCGATGCGCCGGGGAGCCGTGATGTCGAGCAGGCCCTGCGGCAGAGCGAGGAGCGATTCCGCAGCCTGACCGCGCTGTCCTCGGATTGGTACTGGGAGCAGGACGAAAACCTGAGGTTCACCTACGTCTCCGGCCAGTCCGAAAGCGCGACCGGGAGGCGGGTGGCGGCCGCGCTCGGCAAAACCCGCTGGGAGCTGGATTACGTCGCGAGCGAGGCGACGTGGATAGCGCACCGCCAGGATCTCGCCGCGCGCCGGCCGTTCCGGGACCTCGAGCTGATGCGGATCGATGCCGATGGCAGGCAGCGCTGGTCGACTCTGAGCGGCCAGGCGGTGTTCGACGACACGGGCCGGTTCAAAGGTTACTGCGGCATCGGGCGCGACATTACGGCGCAGAAGCGCACCGAGCAGCTGCGCGCGCTCGAGCTGACCGCGGCGCGTCTCTTCGCCGAGAACCCCAAGGCGCGCGATGCGCTCAAAGCCGCCATCCAGGCAATTTGCGAAACCGAGCATTGGGACTGCGCGAGATACCTGTGGGTGGACGCCGCGGCAGGCGTGCTGCGCTTCGGGGAGGCATGGAGCGTGGCCGATGCGGACATCGAGCGCTACATCGAAGAATCGCGCAGCATGGTTTATGCGCCGGGAGTCGGGCTCGCCGGCAAGGTATGGCAATCGCGGCAACCCGTCTGGACGGTCGATATCGAAAACGATCCGCGGGTCGCCCGTCCCGCGCTTGCGCAAAAGACCGGCATGCGCAGCGGCTTCGTCGTCCCCGTCGCCGCGGAGGGAAATACGATCGGCGTGCTGGTGTTCCAAAGCCGCCATTCCCGCGAACCGGATGAGCAGGTGCTGAACACGATGCAGGTGGTCGGCGGCCAGATCGGGCTGTTCGTGCAGCGTTCGCAGGCCGAGCAGGCGCTGCAGCAAAGCGAGGCGCGCTTTCGCAGCCTGACCGGCCTGTCCGCGGACTGGTACTGGGAACAGGACGAATGCTTCCGCTTCGCCAACCTTGCCGGCCCCGGCGCCGCCGCGATGGCGCGGGGCGGCGATCCCTCGGTCTACCTCGGCAAGGCGCGCTGGGAGATTCCGGATCTGGAACCGATAGAGGGCGACTGGTCGCAGCACCGCGCGCAGCTCGAGCGCCACGAGCCGTTCCGGGACGTGCTCATGCGCCGGCGCATGGATGACGGCACGACGCGCTACATGAGCGTGAGCGGCGAGCCGTTATTCGATCCGGCCGGGCGTTTCGCGGGCTATCGTGGCGTCGCCAAGAACGTCACGGCGAAAGTCGAGGCCGATCAGCGGCTCGCGCGCCTGGCGCAGTTCGACTCCCTTACCGGCCTGCCGAACCGCGCGCTGCTGAGCGATCGCTTTTCCCAGCTCATCGTGCAGGCACGCCGGCACGGGCGGTCGCTGGGCGTGCTGTTCATCGACCTCGACCGGTTCAAGATGGTGAACGACACGCTCGGCCACGCCGGGGGCGACGAGCTGCTGAAGGAAACCGCGCGGCGCCTGCAGGCCTCGGTGCGCACGGGCGACACGGTCGCGCGCATCAGCGGCGACGAGTTCGCGGTGATCCTGGGCGACCTCGCCAGGATCGAGGACGCCGCTATCGTGGCGCAGAAAATGATCGAGCGGCTGGCGCAGCCGTTCAGCCTCCTCGGCCGCGAGACATTCGTTACCGCGAGCATCGGCATCGCGGCGTTCCCCGCCGATGGAGACGACGCCGAAGCGCTGCTCGCCGCCGCGGACGCCGCCATGTACCGGGCGAAGGAATCGGGCCGCAACGCCTACGAGTTCTTCACCGCCGAGATCAGCCAGCGCACGCACCGGCGCGCCCGGCTCGGCTCCGAGCTGCGCCGCGCGCTCGAGCGCGAGGAGCTCGCGCTCGCCTACCAGCCGAAGCTTGAGCTCGCGAGCGGCGCGGTGTGCGGCGCCGAGGCGCTGCTGCGCTGGAGGCATCCGCAGCAGGGAGAGCTGCTGCCCGGCGAGTTCATCCCGGTGCTCGAGGAGACAGGCCTCATCGTGCCCGCGGGCGAATGGGTGCTGCGCCGCGCATGCGCCGACCTGAGGGCGCGCCAGGCGGCAGGAATCCCCTTGCTGCCGGTCGCGGTCAACCTTTCCGCGCGGCAGTTCCGTCAGCCGGATCTCGACGGCCGCATCCGGTCGTTGCTGCGCGGCGAAGGCATCGATCCGCGGCTGATCGAGCTGGAGATCACGGAGAGCCAGTTGATGGAGGATCCCGACTACGCGATCCGCGTCATGCATGCGCTGCGCTCCGAGGGCATCGGCATCGCCCTCGACGACTTCGGCACCGGGTATTCGAGCCTTTCCTATCTCACGCGTTTTCCCTTGACTGCGGTGAAAATCGATCGCTCCTTCGTGGCAGGCATCCGGAGCGCTGATGGAGATTCAGTCATCGTGCGCACCATCATCGAGATGGCGCACACCCTCGGGCTCACCGTCGTTGCCGAGGGCGTCGAAGAAGAGAATCAGGCCGCCTACCTGCGCAGGCACGGCTGCGAGCAGGCGCAGGGCTACCTATTCGCCCGACCCATGCCGGCGGCAGACTTCGATCGGTCGATCTCCCTGCCGCGGCCGGCTGCTCATGGCTTGGCAGGATCGACCAGGAAATTTCCGGCCTCGAAGCGCACGTAGGGGTTCCGCGATCCTGCGGGATCGGCGCCGGCGGCGTTGACTCGTCGTCAGGGAATCGGCCAACCCCGGAGCCGACCAACCCTTTTGTTGCCGGCTCGCGTGGCGTAGCATCCGGACGGATATGCGCAAAGACAAGCAACTGGGCTTCGACACGCTGGCGGTGCACGCCGGCCAGCGTCCCGACCCGGTCACCGGCAGCCGGGCGGTGCCGATCTACCAGACCGGCGCGTATGTCTTCGAGGACACAGACCACGCCGCCAACCTCTTCGCGCTGCAGCGCTTCGGCAACATCTACTCGCGGATCATGAATCCGACGGTGGCGGTGTTCGAGGAGCGCATCGCCGCGCTCGAGAACGGCATCGGCGCCGTGGCGACCGCCTCCGGGCAGGCGGCGCAGCACCTGACGCTCTTCACCCTGATGCAGGCCGGCGACGAGTTCGTGTCCTCTCGCAGCCTGTACGGCGGCAGCTACCAGCAGTTCGACGTGAGCTTCCGCAAGGTCGGCATCGAGACGCGCTTCGTCGACGGCACTGACCTCGCGCAGTGGAAAGCCGCGGTGACGCCGAAGACCAAGGCGTTCTACGCCGAAGTGATGGGCAACCCGAGGATCGACGTGATCGACATCGAGCCGCTGGCCGACCTGGCGCACGAGGTCGGCGTGCCGCTGGTCATCGACAACACGTTCGCCTCGCCCTACCTTTGCCGGCCGCTCGACTGGGGCGCGGACATCGTGGTGCACTCGGCCACCAAGTTCATCTGCGGCCACGGCACCGCCATCGGCGGCGTCCTCGTCGACGGCGGCCGCTTCCCCTGGGACAACGGAAGATTCCCCGGCATGACCGAGCCCTCGAAGGGCTACCACGACCTGCGCTTCTTCGAGTATTTCGGCGACTTCAGCTGGCTCCTCAAGTGCCGCGCGGAGATGCTGCGCGACTACGGCCCGACCATGGCGCCGTTCACCGCCTGGCTCATGCTCATCGGCCTGGAGACGCTGCACGTGCGCATGGAGCGGCACGTCCGCAACGCCCAGCAGGTGGCCGAGTACCTCGAGCAGCACCCGGCGGTCGAATACGTCAATTACCCGGGCCTCGTCTCCAATCGCTATCACGCGCTGGCCACGAAATACCTGCCGAAGGGCGCGGGCTCGATCTTCACCTTCGGCATCAAGGGGGGACGCGAGGCCGGCAAGAAGTTCATCGAAGCGGTCCAGCTCTTCAGCCATCTGGCCAATGTCGGCGACGCCAAGTCGCTCGTGATCCACCCGGCCTCGACCACGCACCAGCAGCTCACCGACGACGAGCTGCGCGCCGCGGGTATCGGACCGGAGATGGTGCGCCTGTCGATCGGCATCGAGGACGTGGAAGACATCGTTTCGGACCTCGAGCAGGCGCTGGCGGCCTCGCAGAAGGCCAAACCGAAGACCTCCGAAGCCGGCGTGGGCCATTCGATCCTGTCCAAGGCGTTCGGCGCGCCGTACCAAAGCTGATGAGCGCGGTCGGAGAACGAAACGGCTACGGCCTGACGCCCGCGGAGCGCTATCGCATCCTCACCGAGTGCCGGACCATCGCCATGGTCGGTTTGAGCTCGAACTACTACAACGCGAGCTCGTTCGCCGCGATCTACCTCGACGCCAACGGCTACGACATCGTGCCCGTGAATCCGGCCCAGGCCGGTAAGCGGGAGATCCTGCAGCGCCGCGTCTACGCCGATCTCGCCGAGGCGGCGGCCGCCCATCCCCGCCCGATCGAGATCGTCGACGTGTTCCGGCCCGCGCGCGAGGCCCCCGCGATCGCCAAGCAGGCGATCGAGATCGGGGCGAAGGTGCTCTGGCTGCAGCTCGGCGTGATCAACGAACAGGCTGCGCGCATGGCGCGCGACGCCGGCCTTGCGGTGGTGATGGACCGCTGCTGCAAGATCGAGCACGCGCGCTTCTTCGGGGGGCTGCGCACCATCGGCTTGAACACCGGCGTGCTCACCAGCCGGCTCGCCATGCGCCTTCCCGAAGGTTGAGGCATGAGGAGGCTGCTCGCGGCGATGCTCGCTCTGGTGCCGGCGCTGCGCTGGGCCAGGCCTGGCCGCAGAAGCCGGTGAAGCTGATCGCGCCGTACCCGCCCGGCGGTCAGACCGACATCGTCTCGATCAGCCCGCACGTGGTCGAGAACCTTCCCTACGACGGGCAGCGCGATCTCGTTCCGGTGACGCAGCTCGGGCTCACCGTGCTCGCGATGGTGGTACCGGCCTCGCTCAACGTGCGCACGCTCAAGGATTTCATCAGCTACGCGAAGGCGAACGCCGGCAAAGTGAGCTTCGCCTCGTTCGGAGCAGGCTCGACCTCGCACGTCTACGGCGAGATGCTGAAGGCGGCGGCGGGAATCGACATGATCCACGTGCCGTACAAGGGAGCCGCGCCCGCGGTGCAGGACATCGCTGCCGGCCACGCGACGACCGGGATCCACGATCTCGGCACGGTCGGGCCGCACCTCGCTGCGGGCAGATTGATCGCCCTCGCGGTGACCGGGCCCCGGCGCTGGCCGCTGCTTCCCGACCTGCCGACGTTCGCCGAGCAAGGCTACGGGCTAGACATGGCGGGCTGGAACGGGATCCATGCCCCCGCCGGCACGCCGCGGGCCGTGGTGGAGCGGCTGAGCGCGGAGATCAACAAGGTGATCCAGTCGCCGGAGGGCCGCGAGCAGATGCTGAAATTCGGGCTGCTTGCGACCGGCACGACGCCGCAGGAATTTGCCGAGATCATCCGGCGCGACACGCCGCGCTGGGGCGAGGTGACCCGCAGGGCGGGAATCAAAGCGCAGTAGAATGCTTTTTTGGCCTCGAGGGGGCAAAACATGAAATGGTTTGCACTGATCGCCGCGGCGGCGCTGGCGTGCGCCGCGCAGGCGCAGGAAAAGGTGGTGATGGGAATGAGCGGGTGGACCGGCTTCCAGCCGCTCAAGCTCGCCGAGTACGCCGGCATCTTCAAGAAGAACGGCATCGACATCGAGATCCGCTTCATTCCTCCGGTGCAGCGCTCGGCGGCGCTCGCCGCGGGCGCCTTGAACGCGGCCGCGACCACCGTGGACCAGCACATCGTCTGGACCTCGGCCGGCATCCCGACGGTGCAGGTGGCGCTGATCGACAAGTCGAACGGCGGGGACGGCATCGCGGTGCGCCACGGCATCAACTCGATCAAGGAGCTGAAGGGCAAGTCGGTGAACGTCGACGGCCCGGGCACGGTGCAGCACTTCATGCTCTCGTACATCCTGGAGAAGAACGGGCTGTCGATCCAGGACGTGATCCGCGTCACCATGGCGGCGCAGCCCGCGGCGCAGTCCTTCGTCGCCGGGCAGAACGACGCCGCGGTCACCTATGAGCCTTACCTCTCGGCGGTGCGCGAGAAGCCCGACGCCGGCAAGATCATCGTCACCACCAAGGACTACCCGGTGGTGATCGACGTGCTGGTGTTCAAGAAGGACTTCATCGAGAAGCACCCGCGGATCGTCAAGGCCACCGTGGACAGCTTCTTCGAGGCGCTCGAGATGATCAAGCGCGAGCCGGCCCGCTCCTACGAGCTCATGGGCAGCACTGTGAAGCAGCCGGGCGACGCCTTCGCCAAATCCGCGGCGTTCATCACCTGGACCGATCGCGCGGCGAACAAGGCGTACTACGCCAAAGAGCACAAGGATTTCATCGAATTCGCGGTGCGCGTGCTCAAGTCCAACCGCGTGATCCAGAAGGAGCCGAAGGCCGCCGAGATGGCCGATCTGCGTTTCCAGTAAGCTGGAACCGCTCAAGCCCGTCTCCCAGCGCGCGCGCCTCGTCCTCGGCGCGGCGTTCTTCGCGCTGTTCTTCGCCCTGTGGGCGGCGGTCACCTTCGGCGGCGTGATCGACGCCATGTTCCTGAAGGACCCGCTCTACACGCTGCGGACCGGGGTCAATCTGTTCCGCGAGTTCGGCTTCAGCAAGGACGTCGGCATCACCGTGTTCCGCGTGGTGGGCGGCTTCGTGCTCGCCGCGCTCGTCGCGGTCCCGCTCGGCATCCTGATGGGCGCGTTCAAGCCGGTCGAGGCGTTCTTCGAGCCGTTCGTGTCGTTCGCGCGCTACCTGCCCGCGTCGGCGTTCATTCCGCTCCTGATCCTGTGGGCGGGCGTGGGCGAGACGCAGAAGCTCGCAGTGATCTTCATCGGCTCGGTGTTCCAGATCGTGCTGATGGTGGCGGTGATCGTCGGCTCGACGCGGCGCGACCTGATCGAGGCGGCCTATACGCTGGGCGCGGACTCGGGGGCGATCGTGAAGCGCGTCATGCTCCCCGGCGCGGCGCCGCAGATCGCCGAGTCGCTGCGCCTGGTGCTCGGCTGGGCCTGGACCTACGTCATCGTCGCCGAGCTGGTCGGCGCCGAGAGCGGCATCGGCCACATGATCATGGACAGCCAGCGGCTGCTCGACACGGGCCAGATGATCTTCGGCATCTTCTGCATCGGCGTCATCGGCCTGGTATCCGACCTGCTGTTCAAGTGGGCGAACCAGAGGCTCTACCCTTGGGCCTTCTGAGGACCGAGGCGGTGTCGCGAACTTTCCCCGGCGCGCGGGGCGGCGCGCCGACGCCGGCGCTCGAGCGCGTGGACGTCACGGTCGAGGACAACGACTTCATCGCGATCCTCGGGCCGTCGGGCTGCGGCAAGTCGACGCTGCTGCGCATCGTCGCCGGCCTCGAGACGCCGAGCACCGGGCGCGTGCTGCTCGACGGCCAGCCGGTCGAGCGCCCCGGGCCCGACCGCGGCATGGTGTTCCAGTCCTATACGCTGTTTCCCTGGCTGACCGTGCGGCAAAACATCCTGTTCGGGACGCGCTCCACCGCGGCGAAGGCCGAGGCGCTGATGCGCCAGGTGGGCCTGCAGGGATTCGAGAACCATTTTCCCAAGCAGCTCTCGGGCGGCATGCAGCAGCGTACGGCGCTCGCCCGCGCGCTCGCCAACGATCCCAAGATCCTGCTGCTCGACGAGCCCTTCGGCGCGCTCGACAACCAGACGCGCGCGCTGATGCAGGAGCTGCTGCTCGACATCTGGGAAGCCGACCGCAAGACGGTGCTGTTCGTCACCCACGACATCGACGAGGCGATCTTCCTCGCGAACCGCGTCGCCGTAATGTCGGCGCGGCCGGGGCGCATCAAGGCCCTCGTGGCGATCGAGCTGCCGCATCCGCGGCACTACAAGATGAAGACCACGCCCGAATTTTCCGCGTACAAGGCGCGTCTCACCGAGGAAATCCGGATCGAAGCGATGAAAACGCTGTCGCAGGAAGCCGCTGCCTAGGAGGAGCCAGACCCAATGAAAATCACCGTCGAAACCCTGGTGAAGGCCGAGCTGAACGCGGTCTGGGCTGCATGGAGCAACCCCGAGGACATCAAGCGATGGAACGCGGCCTCGGACGACTGGCACCCGGCACGTCGAGGCGAAGGGGAAGCGCAGATCAGCGTAGCCAGGCTTTGACGCGGGGGTGAGAGAGCGCCTCGGGGTTCACCAGGTACTCCGGCCGGCGGCCGGCGTGCACCGCGAGCACCGCGCCGATCGCGGTGCGCGCGATGCTGCCGAAGAGCTCGTCGGTCCAGCACAGGGCGTGCGGCGTGACGATGACGTTGTCGAGCTTGAGGATCGGGTTGGACGCGGGGGTCGGCTCATCGTCGAACACGTCCAGACCGGCGCCCGCGATGCGCCGGGCGGCGAGCGCCTCATAGAGCGCGCGCTCGTCCACGACCGGCCGGCGCGCGACGTTGATCAGGTAGGCGGTCGGCTTCATGAGGGCGAGCTGGCGCGCGCCGATGAGCTTGCGCGTTTCCTCGTTGAGCAGGCAGGTCACGATCACGAAATCGGACTGCGACATGAGCTCGTCGAGCGGGACCTTTCTGACATTCAGACCCGTGAGATCCGCGTAGGGATCGGCCGCCAGCAGCTTCAGGTCGAAGGTGCGCGCCATGCGCAGCAGCTCCTTGCCGATCCCTCCCGCGCCGACCACTCCGAGCGTGCGTCCGGTGAGGCCGGTCCCCATATGGTCGGCGCGCTCGGCCCAGCGGCCCTCGCGCGTCAGCCGGTCCTTGAGGAACAGGCGGTGCGAGAGCGCGAGGACGAAGAGCAGGGCGATGGTCGCCACGGGCCGGCGCACCGCATCGGGCGTGTTGGCGACCAGCACACCGGCGCGGGACATGGCGGGGACGTCGACCGCGTCGTAGCCCACGCCGTGGCGCGAGACGAGCTTCAGCCGCAGGTCCGGGGTGGATACGGATGAGGGGCCCACCCGCGCGAGGTTGAGGTAGAGGGCGTCGTAAGCCGCGGCGTGCTCCGGGGTGATCTCCCGGAGTCCCCGCGGGAGCTTCTCCCACTGCACGGCGTCGAGGAGGGCGAGGGGGTCGCGCCCGAAGGTGGGCTCGCCCCGGCTGTCGAAAAGGTCCCCGGAGACGCCTACCTTGAACGCCATGCGTCGAGGTTGCGCCGGATCGCCGCCTGCAGCATGCCCTGGTCGGTGCCGGTGGCGATCGTGCGGAAGCCGTGGCCGAGGTACTCGCGGCCCAGCGCCTCGTCGGCGGCCATGCAGCCGGCCGCCTTGCCGTTGCGCTCGGCCGCGGCGACGATGCGCTTCACCGCTTCGGGTACTGCGGGTGCGAGAACTGGCCCGGGATGCCGAGGAAGTTGGTGAGGTCGAAGTGCCCGAGCCACAGCACGTCGACCCCCGGCACCGCGGCGATCGCCTCGACCTGGTCGAGCCCGTTGCGGGTCTCGATCATGGCGATCACCAGCGTGCGGGCGTGGATCATGCCGATCTTGTCGACCACGTCGCCGCCCGCGTAGTCGTCGTGGGCGAAGCCGAACGCGGCGCCGCGGCGCCCGTCCGGCGGGTAGCGGGTGCAGGAAACGATGAACCGGGCCTGCTCGGCGCTGTCCACCAGCGGCACCATGACCCCGAGCGCGCCGCAGTCGAGCACGCGCGCGAGCGGCACCACGCCGAGCGCGCGGCAGAGGGCGAACTGCGGTTTCAGCGTCTCGAAGCCGGCGCCGGTATGCTCCATGCAGTACATGGCGAACTCGGCGCCGGCGTTCGCTGCGATGCGCGGCATGCCCGGCGTGAAGAACTCGAAGGCCATCGCGCCGAGCGCCCGGCCGCCCGCGGCGAGACTTTTTTTCACGGCGTTGTCGCGCATCCGCGCGAGATTATCGGAATTCCTGTAAACTCCTCCATCCCTACACGCGCTGGGTAGATGACCAAGTATGTTTTCGTAACGGGCGGTGTAGTTTCCTCACTCGGGAAAGGCATCGCCGCCGCTTCCCTCGCCGCGATCCTCGAATCGCGCGGCATCCGAGTCACCAACATCAAACTGGACCCGTACATCAACGTCGACCCCGGGACGATGTCGCCGTTCCAGCACGGCGAGGTGTTCGTGACCGAAGACGGGGCGGAAACCGACCTGGACCTGGGCCACTACGAGCGCTTCCAGAGCTCGAAGATGCGCCGCGCGAACAACTTCACCACCGGCCAGATCTACGAGTCGGTGATCAAGAAGGAGCGCCACGGCGACTACCTCGGCGGCACGGTGCAGGTGATCCCGCACATCACCGACGAGATCAAGGCCTTCATCAAGCGCGGCGCGGGCGACGCCGAGGTCGCGATCGTCGAGGTCGGCGGCACGGTGGGCGACATCGAGTCGCTGCCGTTCCTCGAGGCGATCCGGCAGATGGGGCTCGACCTGGGCAGGAACAACGTCTGCTACATCCACCTCACGCTCGTGCCCTACATCGCCTCGGCGGGCGAGATCAAGACCAAGCCGACGCAGCACTCGGTGAAGGAGCTGCGCGAGATCGGCATCCAGGCCGACGCGGTGCTGTGCCGCACGATCCAGCCGCTGCCCGAGGACGAGCGGCGCAAGATAGCGCTGTTCACCAACGTGCAGAAGGAGGCGGTGATCTCGGCCGCGGACGTCGACCACATCTACAAGATCCCGATGATGCTGCACGAGCAGATGCTCGACGAGATCGTCTGCCACAAGCTGCAGATCCTGGCGCGGGCGGCAGACCTGTCGCCGTGGCGCAAGCTGGTGCACGCGCTCGAGCATCCCGAGCACGAGGTCGACATCGCCTTCGTGGGCAAGTACGTCGATCTGCAGGATTCCTACAAGTCGCTGAACGAGGCGCTGCGCCACGCCGGCATTCACACCAACTCGAGAGTCAATATCCACTACCTCGACTCCGAGGAGCTCGAGAAGGGCAATACCACGCCCCTCGAGAAGATGGACGCGATCCTGGTGCCGGGCGGCTTCGGCAAGCGCGGCACCGAGGGCAAGATGCGCGCGATCCGCCACGCGCGCGAGAACGGGGTTCCCTACCTCGGCATCTGCCTCGGCATGCAGCTCGCGACCATCGAGTTCGCGCGCAATGTCTGCGGCCTGGCGGGCGCCAACAGCACCGAGTTCGACCCCGACACGCCGCACCCCGTGGTGGCGCTGATCACCGAGTGGCTGGACAGGACCGGGCGGATCGAGCAGCGCTCTGAAAAGAGCGACCTCGGCGGCACCATGCGCCTGGGCTCGCAGAAATGCCCGGTGGAGCCCGAAAGTCTTGCATTTTCCATTTATGGAAAAGAGGTAAATGAGCGTCATCGCCACCGCTACGAGGTGAACAACATCTACGTGCCGCAGCTCGAGGCGAAGGGCTACCAGGTTTCGGCGCGCACGCCGAGCGAGAACCTGCCCGAGATCATGGAGCTGCCCGGCCACCCGTTCTTCATGGGGGTGCAGTTCCACCCCGAGTTCACCTCGACCCCGCGCCACGGCCACCCGCTGTTCAAGGCGTTCGTCGCCGCGGCGCTGCGCCACCGCGCCGGCGGCAAGCTGCGAGTCGTCGCGGCGTGAAACTATGCGGCTTCGACGTCGGCCTCGACAGGCCGCTGTTTCTCATTGCCGGGCCGGACACGCTGGAGAGCGAGCAGCTCTGCCTCGACGTCGCCGGCAAGCTGAAGGAGCACACCGCCAGGCTCGGCATGCCCTACATCTTCAAGGGCTCCTTCGACAAGGCGAACCGCACTTCGGGCAAGAGCTACCGCGGACCCGGCATGGAAGAGGGGTTACGTATTCTGGAAACGGTGAAGCGGCGAGTGGGTGTTCCCGTGCTCACCGATGTCCACGAAGATACCCCCCTGAAAGAAGTTGCCGCGGTGGTCGACGTGATCCAGACGCCGGCGTTCCTCTGCCGCCAGACCAACTTCATCCGAAACGCCGCCAGCCAGAAGAAGCCGCTCAACATCAAGAAGGGCCAGTTCCTCTCGCCCTGGGAGATGAAGAACGTGGTCGAGAAGGCGAAGAGCACCGGCAACCAGCAGATCCTGGTGTGCGAGCGCGGCTTCAGCTTCGGCTACAACAACCTGGTGGTCGACATGCGGGGCCTTGCGGCGATGCGCGACACCGGCTGCCCGGTGGTGTTCGACGGCACGCACTCGGTGCAGCTCCCCGGCGGGCAGGGCGAGGCCTCGGGCGGGCAGCGCGAGTTCATCCCGGTGCTGGCGCGCGCCGCGGTCGGCGCCGGCGTGTCGGGCGTGTTCATGGAAACGCACCCCCGGCCGGACGAAGCGCTCTGCGACGGGCCGAATTCCTGGCCGCTCGGCCTGATGCCCGAATTGCTTGATACGCTCGTGGAACTGGATCGATTGGTGAAGAAGAAGGGGTTTGTGGAAAACAAGGTGAAACAGGCATGAGCTCGATCGTCGACGTCGTGGCGAGGGAGATCCTGGATTCGCGCGGCAACCCGACGGTGGAGGCCGACGTGCTGCTCGAGTCCGGCGTGATGGGGCGCGCCGCGGTGCCCTCGGGCGCCTCGACCGGCAGCCGCGAGGCGGTCGAGCTGCGCGACGGCGACAAGGGCCGCTACGCCGGCAAGGGCGTGCTCAAGGCGGTGGAGTTCGTGAACACCGAGATCTCGGAGGCGATCGTCGGGCTCGACGCCACCGAGCAGGCGTTCATCGACAAGACGCTGATCGACCTCGACGGCACCGAGAACAAGTCGCGCCTCGGCGCGAACGCGGTGCTCGCCGTGTCGCTGGCGGTGGCGAAGGGCGCGGCCGACGAGTCGGGGCTGCCGTTGTACCGCTACCTCGGCGGCGCGGGCGCGATGCGCATGCCGGTGCCGATGATGAACGTGATCAACGGCGGCGCGCACGCCAACAACAACCTCGATTTCCAGGAGTTCATGGTGGTGCCGGTCGGCACGCAGTCGTTCCGCGAGGCCCTGCGCTGCGGCGCGGAGATCTTCCAGGCGCTGAAGAAGATCATCGACGCGAAAGGCATGTCCACCGCCGTGGGCGACGAAGGCGGCTTCGCGCCCAACCTGCCGACCCACGCCGCGGCGCTCGAGCTGATCCTCGACGCGATCGGCCGCGCCGGCTACACCGCCGGGCAGGACGTGCTGCTCGCGCTCGACTGCGCGGCCTCGGAGTTCTTCCGCGACGGGGTCTACATCCTGGACTCCGAGAGCAAGAAGCTTCCTTCAAATGCTTTTTCAGATTACCTGGCGGAGCTCGCGTCCCGTTACCCGATCGCCTCGATCGAGGACGGGATGGCGGAGAACGACTGGGAAGGCTGGAAGCGGCTCACCGAGAAGCTCGGGAAGAAGCTGCAGCTCGTGGGCGACGACCTGTTCGTCACCAACACGCGGCTGCTCAGGGAAGGCATCCGGCAGGGCGTGGCGAACTCGATCCTCATCAAGGTGAACCAGATCGGCACCCTCACCGAGACCTTTGCCGCGATCGAGCTCGCCAAGCGCTCGGGCTACGGCACGGTGATCTCGCACCGCTCGGGCGAGACCGAGGACACCACCATCGCCGACATCGCGGTCGGCTCCAACGCGCTGCAGATCAAGACCGGGTCGCTGTCGCGCTCCGACCGCGTGGCGAAGTACAACCAGCTCCTGAGGATCGAGGAAGACCTCGGCGACCCGGTGAGCTATCCCGGGCGCGAGGCGCTCGCCCGGCCGGCATGAAGATCCTCGCCGGCATCCTGGTCGCGCTGATCGTGCTGATCCAGTACCCGCTCTGGCTCGGCAAGGGCAGCTGGCTGCGCGCCTGGGAGATGGACCGGCAGGTCGAAGTCCAGCGCGCCAAGAACCGCCAGCTCGAGTCGCGCAACGGGTCCCTGGCGGCGGAGGTGCGCGACCTCAAGCAGGGCACCGAGGCGATCGAGGAGCGCGCGCGCTACGAGCTCGGGATGGTCAGGCCCGACGAGGTCTTCTTCCAGTTCGTTCCGGAGAAGAAGTAGCTATAAGCCGCGGGCGGCGTCGAGCGCGCAGTAGATGAACAGAAAAATCACCGCGAGGATGATGATGCCCAGGAGAAGATCCACGCCTATAGGCTCCGAAAGCGCTCGATACCGCGCGTGATATGGCGATGAAGCAGGAAAATGGCCACGGCAAGGCACATCATGCCAACAATACCGAGCGACAACAACCTGGGCGTCGTGTTTCATGGGCTGAAGCCAGCCAGCCGACGAGGCTGAACTCCGTGACCACGAGTATTCCCAGCCAAAGCCGCAGGTAGGCCAACTGCTCCTTGATGCCGTCGAACTCAGCCATCGAGGCGGCAGAACCGCGAAGCCGCGAACCACGGTTCATCGCCCCATGAAGGGTAGTCGGGATTCTGCGCCCATTGCCGCCGTATGAAATCGGCAACAGTATCGAGATCTTGATCAGCCCAAGCTGCGAAGTGAACGCCGTTCTGCACCGGGGAATGGCCTGCGCGGAAACCGCGTTCGAGAAGTCCCTTGACGAGATGAATGGTTAGCTCAAGGCTCTTTTCAGGATCGTCGACTTCCAGGTCCTCCGCTACGAAGGCCACAACGAGCCACAATCCAATCCAGTCATCTTCGCCGAATTGTACGAGTTGTTCCAGGACCGCTTCGATGGTCATCGAAACGATTCAACGCAAAATGTTTTTCTTGGTTGACTAGGGAAGGTCTGAACAAGTAGCCGCGAATGATCGCGACCACGGTGAATTTGGATCGAAAGCAGCAATCGGGCACGAATTCGTGCTCTTTCGCTGCCCGTTCGGGCTCTGGACGAGCCTAT
>Ga0187893_10006677_pt1 | contig 19542 bp, 19 predicted proteins | sample MA1701074metaG_FD_139574 | JGI IMG/M metagenome (GOLD analysis project Ga0187893, IMG submission 139574) | White microbial mat communities from a basaltic lava cave in the Kipuka Kanohina Cave System on the Island of Hawaii, USA - MA170107-4 metaG ... | reverse complement strand
CCCGAACGCTGGAAACTGAATGCGATGGAATTCAGCACAACGCCGGTATGCATGAAAAAGGCCGGAATCTTCGACAGGCCGACCTCGACAGAGTAGCTCGGCAGATCATCGGAGCCGGAGACGAAAACGTGAGCCGTCCCACCACCCGTCAGAGTATCGCCGCTAACCGTGGCCGCGGAGGCTTCCAGCGTGAAGGCATTGCCCGCCTGTCCGACCGTGTCATGCACGACCCGCAGGCGTTGCGTTCCCGTGGGGCGGCTGTAGGTAGCGTCGTTGACGTCGTCGTCGGCGGACCCGTTCAGAACGCTGACGATCTCGTCGACCGTCTGGATCACGGTGCCCTGGATATCGATTTCATTGGCGCCGGGGGTGTCATCGACGAACGTGAATTCCACGCCGTTGATGGTAATGGTGTCGCCAGCCGTGGGATTGACCGAAAAGTCGATATAACCTTCCGCCGCCACATCGTTGGAGTCGGGATCGCCGAAAATGCCCGTCAGCCAGAATCCCAGGTAACGCGGATCCACCGGCACGGCGATGTCGCCGTCATCGTTGATCACATCACGCAGGGGCTGGGCCGGATCGCGTCCGAAACCAAGCACCGGGTCGTCAATCAGCCCTTGTTCGCTGCTGAGATTGCAGCTGGTAAAAGGCATTTTCCAGTAATTGCCTGTCGCGCGTTGCCCATACGTCGTTTCACGCTTGAGCAGAAGCGCGGCATTCGAGCCGTAAGCTCTTGCCATATCAAGTCTCCATTTGCCAGGGGTTGAAAAGAAAAACGCCCTCTGGCGAGGGCGTCCGGTAATTGTTGACTTACTGCGAAAGTGAAGCGTTCATCGGATGGAAAGGAGATGAACCATGAAATTGCATTTTCCGTGGATGGGGATTGAACAATCCCTCGAAGAAATAAAGACGGCCACCGCCGCAAAACCGCTGTACGGACAAGAAACCGGAAAAGGTCTCTGGCTCGTCGGCGATCAGGGCGTCTATCTCATGCCCAATACAACGGACGGCAAACACAACCGCGGCCGCAAGGAAAACGAAACCTTGCTGGTCGTTTACGCCCGCGAATGCGATCCCACCGCGCTCGATTTCGAGACTTGGTGGGAAAACAAACGCGCATCATTTGGCGGCGACGACGGCGTCGATTTCCTCGACCTGAAAACCATTGAAGAATTGACGGCCCAGCCGCCGAAACCGAACGCGAGGCCGAAATATCTTGTGATCGATATTTCACCGAGCCAATTCAGCGTCGGCGTCGTCTGGGGGACGCTGCATTAATCAGGACAGTGGCGTGTCGGCCTCGTAATCCGCCACAAGAATGATTGTTCCCGTTTTTATCGCCGGACCGCCGATGACCGGCTCGATGCTGATCTCCGGTCGACTGTAAGTCAGTCCCGCCACAAGGCCGTCCAGATCTTGGTTCGATTCCAGAGACTGTCCGATCTCCAGCAATATGGCGTCAAATTTTTGGTCCCGCTGGGCGGGGTTTCCTTCCTCGACATAAACCACGACCTCGATGGCATGCTGGTAATAGGCGCTGCCGAAACCGCCGAGCACCAGATCGGGATCGCCGGGGTCGCCGTCATAAATGATGATCAGCCCGTCGTTCGGAATCTTTTCCGGCAGCACGGAGTTGCGTTCCACGCGCGCGGAGCAGCCGTCGCCCAGGACGGCCTTGAGCTTCTCCAATATTTCCTCGGCCTTGCTACTCGGCATTTTCGCGTGATCTCCGTGCGTGTTCCTGCTCGATTAAATTCGGCATTTTGTCGATCCAGATTTTGGCGACGCCCGCCACATCGAGGCGTTTTTCCAGCTTCACCTGACGGATCAGGATGAACATGATCGCCGTGCTCAGCCCTTTGCCTGTCCGCAGGGCCGTTTCGCTGGCCTTGCGGAAACCCCGCAGCTGGCCGGTTTTGCGGCTGTAGGAGGCGCGGACATTGTGGACCACGAGGAAGGATGGACCTTTCTCGCGGTAAACGAATTCCAGTTTTCCGAGCTTGGCTTCGGGAAACGTCGTGGGCGTGATCCTTTTGCCGTCCGTGCCGCGTTTCGGCGCCGTGGAGGTGGGGATGGCCAGCCAGACACCGCCAGCCTTCGGCTTGATCAGAACACCCTTGTCGAAAGCCTCGACGATGCGCGGCGCACGCGTATAAACCAAACCGGCCGGATCGTATCCCTTGTTCTCGTAAACCTTTGACCGCCATGCGTTGGCCAGTTTCGTTCCCATGCCCGCGCCGGTGATCTGGCCGCGCAGGGTAGTTTTAAGGCCGTCCGCAGCCTCCTTCGTTCCCGCCTTGATCGCGCCCGTAAGGGCAACGAACTCCTTCTCCATATCCTTGCGGAGGGAGCCGATGATCTTGGCGGTGAATTTCATGGGAATGACTTATTATGTAAGTGGGGCTGACTGAGCCGCTCGTCAGACGCCCCTTGTTTTCAGGATAGGCCTTCAAGATCAAGGCATTAAGTGGGCATCTTGCCGCGCTGGTGGGCTTATAATGGTAGCCCACATTGACATTTTCCCACTTTTTTGGTATTCTGGAGAGGATAGGAGAAAACGTCATGGCACATACCATTCAGCAAGTCAGGCCGGATTCAAAGGGCCGCATCAATTTGGGAAAACTGGCGGAAGGGGTCAGCAGCTTCCATGTACGGCGCGCGGAGGATGGCAACATCATCCTTGAGCCGTTTGCGGAAGTGCCTGCCCGCGAAAAATGGCTGTTCGATAATCCATCCGCTCTCGGCGCTGTCAAGGCAGGCCTTGAACAAGCTGCTGCCGGAAAGACGCGCTCTCGCGGCAGTTTCGCCAAATACGCGGACGAAGCTATCGACTAAATCATGACATTTTCTCTCAAATTCACGCCCCAGGCCGAGGCCGACCTGGATGTGCTTGAGGCGGACAAGGGTCTGCTCAAGCGTCTGAAAGCTGTTCGGAAAACATTGGGTTATCTCGAAAGCAATCCGAGACACCCAAGTCTTAATACCCACAAATACAGCGCGCTGACCGGCCCGAACGGCGAGGAGATTTTTGAAGCCTACGCCGAGAACAAAACGCCCGCCGCCTATCGGATTTTCTGGTTTTACGGTCCCGGCAAAAAAGAAATTACGATCATCGCGATCACGCCGCATCCGTAGGGTTTCTTCTTTCACTCTCAACGTCCTTTTTTAACCTGTTTCGCGCTATTCTGTGTTATGGTCGCAGGCATGAAAAAACCTGGCAAAACATTCAGCAGACTGATGCAGGCTCTTAAGGAAGTTAAAGCCCATCGGGAGGGTCGGCTTGACTTACCGACAACCCGCGTTACCGCCCCTGTTCCCAACAAGGAAAACGAAAGAGCTTTTTGAAAGCCGGAAAGATCCTGGCAACGAGGACTGATCCTGTACGGCTGCATATATATAATGTATGACCCTATATCGGCCTTGTATCCAGAGTCCAGACCAGCCGGTCCGTATCCAGGCTCAACGGCTCCCCCTGTATTATATAAGTGTCGTCGCCAATAATCAGGCTGTCTCCTTCAGCGGGAGTGACAGGTTCCGAGCGGCGCATCTCGAATAGCCGGAACCGTTCAGGCCCACGGCGGCGCCTTCGTAGAGGATATCGCCGGTGATAGCCGGGAGATCGTTATGGTCGCCGAGTTCGTAATCCCTCGGTTTGTCTGTTGCCAGAGTCGTCATGGAATTTTCTCCTGTAATGGTTGAGAGTGGGGGTGCTGGTTACTTCGCGGCGAAGCGGCGGACGCGGCCTTCGTCTTCCGCTTTGCGGAAGGCGAGATAGGTGTCCTTGTCGCCGAACTCGGCGCGAATAGCGGGATCCTTCGCCCATTCGGCGGCAGCCCTTTCCTCGATGGGAGCGGAGGCATCGGCGCCGGGGGATAAAGGCTGTGGATCGGTTGCAGGGCCGATGCCGCTGTTTGCTTTCGCTTCTTCTTTACGGGCATCGAGAAACGATTGGCCGCGTTGTTTCTGGGCGGCGACCATTTTCATGGCCAGTTCGCCCGGCTGGGTTTTGCCATCCTTTTTGGCTTCGGCGACCATAGTCTCGTGGCCAGACATGGCCATTTCATCAAGAGCCAGGATGCGTTCGCGCTCTGTTTTCGCGCCTGCCGCCAGACCTTCCTCGTAGCCCTGCTTTTTGATGGCGTCCTGTGATTGCTCACGGCCTTCGCGGATCAATACGCCCGCGATCTGCGGGAATTCACGCATTAAAAATTCCGCCGTGATCTGATCGCGCCGGAACATTTCTGCGCCGCCAGCGGGCGATGCAGGGTTTTCTTGCTTAGTCATGGTTTCTCCTTGGTTTGAGGGTTGAATTTCGGGATCGAACACCAGGGCCAGCGCGTCCCGAAACCCGCCGACCATGTCGGCCATGCCTACGCGCACGGCCTCGCGGGCGGGGAGGACATGCGCCCGGATTTTTCAGCGATCCCTCCATTCGCGCCGCCTATCTCGACTCGGAATGGGTCGGCCCGCCGCGCGGTCAGATCGACCAGCTCAAGGAAACCAATGCCGCCAAGGAGCGCGTCAGCATGGGAATTTCCAGGCGCATCATAAGCTGGATGGCCTGCACGCGCTCGATGATGGATTGGATATGCAGGGATTTGTCCGCTGCGCTGTTGGCGCGGTAAATCAGGATGACAAGTTCGATCAATTCATCCTTTATTTTCTGGCCCAAGGTGTATTTATACTCGCGGGGAAAATTCTTCGTAGCCGTCATTGTCCGCAGAAGAACGTCATATGTCAGTTTATAGATCGGCAGATGCTGATACTGCGCCATGACGTTACCGCCGCCCATTCTGAAGGGGCCACCGCGTGCAGTGCGCGGTTTTTACAGACCCACAATCAAATCCTGCGGGGGGGCAATTCTGAAAAATAATTCATACCGTATTTTTACAGCCTTTTTACGATAGCATCAATAAAAAAAAGACCGCGCTACGCGCGGTCTTGAAATAATTAAATGGTTGAATGATTCAGCTCCGCGCGGGACCGCTGCGCACAACCGGCACCGGACGCGAAGAGTACCGGTCGAAGCCGTACCAGTCGGACTCGCCGCCGCGGTAGACGCGCCCATCGAGGTAGCCGTTGAGGGACGCGCCCCAGAACCACGGGGCGGCACGGCCCTGCAATGCAGGCGGCGCTACCTTGTTCCATGCGCCAGCAAGCGTGTTGGCTTCCTCATTCGTAACCCTGCGCCAGTCGTTATGGCCATTCAGTCTTTGCGCGTTCGCATTATTCACCACGCTGTCCTGATGATCGAAATCGGACTCCCCGCCAAAGATGCCCTCCGGTGCGCGCAGGGAGGTATCCTTGTCCGGATCAACGGCGATGACGACAGTGCCGTCTTTCAGACGGTCGCCAACCGCAAGCACTTTTTGTGCAAGGGGATCATTCACAGGGCTGGCTTCGACGACAACCTTGCCGGCCTGATCCACTACAATATTTTTGCCGTTCACCGTGACTTCAACACCGCCCGCCGCGTTGAACGTCACCTGCAATCCGCCTTTGGTGACGATAGCCTCGGAGCCCTCCTCCAGCGTCAGTTGCGTTTTACCAGCCATGATCTTTTCCTCTTCTTCGCCTTGTTAAAAACCTTGTCATACCCATCATCTGTCCTGCTTCGCATAAGCAGGGTACAGGGTATTGTCAATCTTTATACACCACTATTATGGAATTTGCAATCTTTTTTCATACTTTCTTAATGTCTTTTATAACCCATAGAAAACAAAGGAAAAAAGCGGGTTATTACAGTCTGCCTTTCAACCGGCTTCGCCGTCGCAGGTCGCAGACCCTTTCCTCTTTTCCCTGATAATCTATGATGTCTGAGCCTAGTCGGCCTTCCGTTGAAACCGTTCCCCCGTTTCCGCGTGGACGGCAGTCTTGCCCGTGAATTCTTGCCACCGCGTGACAATCACGTCCATATACTTGGGATCCAGTTCGACCATGCGGCACTGGCGGCCCAGCTTTTCGCAGGCGATCAGCGTTGTGCCGGAGCCACCGAACGGATCGAATGCCTGATTGGGGCGTTTCGGGTCGGCGATCTCAATGCTTTCATAGGGCATGAGGTCGAGGATCGCGCCCGATCCCAGCCTGAATTCATCGTCGTCGCGACCTGTCGGCGTTCCGGCCGGGGCTTCGTTCATCGAAGAAAGCCCGTCGGGATCCTCTGATTTGACGAAGACGGTGAACATGGCCGATATGACCGCCGCCATGATCTCGGCCTCGGTGTATTTGTCGAGCTGCTTGAGGCTTTCGATCACCGGCGCCATGTAGGGAACGCCGCGCACCAGGCCGGGCCGTTGCCGTGTGTACAGATGCAGCATGAGCCGCATCCCGTCGCGCCCATAAGCCGGAACCCGCAAGGACTCACGGCTGCGCTTGTCCATGACATCGCCGGGATGCGCTTTCAAAACGTGATAGGCGAGCGGCGCGCCGTACATATCAAGCTCAACGCCGCCTGACATGAACGGCATGTCCGTCTTTCCGTCAGGATTGCAGACACGGTCGGCCTCGATGACCTGCAGAGCGGTTCCGAACGGCCACATCGGGCGTTCGATGAAGGTTTTCAGGATAAAAACGTCGCCGGATTCAAGCGTCGAGCGCAACACAAGATCTTGCAGGCCGACGAAACTCTGTGTGCGTGAGGCGTCGCAGTTCTGGCTTTCGGCCCAGAGACGGAATTCCCGTTCAGCGGAACGCTCGAAATTATCAAAATCCTCTTCGTTTTCGCCAAGAACACCCTGCAGAATATCGCGGTCGACGCGGCTCTGGACGATCAGTCCCGTGCCGACCACGTTGGTGACGACTGTATTTACCGCGCCTGCCGCCAGCGGGGCGTTGCGGATCAGGTCGCGGGAACGGTCCCGCAGCGTCGGCAAGTCCGGCAATGTGACGGCGTTCGCGCTGCCTTCGGAGGTTTGCCAGTATTTCGTCTGACGGCGATCCTTGCGGGCGGCGTTATACCCGCCGTATAGCGCCATGACGGCACGGGCCTTCAGACGGCGGATGCCCGTTTCGGGGCTGATCCAGCCGATAGCCTTGTCCAGGATGGTCGGTTCAGGGAGAGAGATGCGTCTGCGGCTCATAGCGGCGCTCCCCCGCGTGTGCGGATTCCGCCGCCACGCTGCTGGCGGGCAAGGCGCTGTTCCAGATACCCAAGACGGCCCAGCGGGTACGAATGTACGGGGTTTGACCCGGATGGCAAACCAATTGATGTATGATCAGGACGCCACGATTTTCGCCAACGCCCTGGCGGCATCAACCGCTGCATCAAAATCTGGAACAGAACCATCTGGCGCGTAAGATACGCTCTTTACAAAAACCTCATATTCCTGTCGGTACAGATCGTCTTCATCGAACACAGAAAGCATCTGTTTGAATTTTTCTTCTATCGGCAATCCGGAAAACGCAGAGTTGTTTTTCGACCGGCGGTCATCATGCTGCATCGAAACAGTGACCAGCTTTGAGAACAGATTGCTCTGCGCAGCGACATCCCTGAGCATTGCAAGATCGTGGATATGGCGGACGATGGTTGGATCATCATATTGCCCGCCTCGCACACGGTCAGGAATACGCCAGGCCAGTGCGCTTAACTTGTCGGCGGCGTTCTCGATAGGATCAATGCAACCAATTCTTTTCACTTCGGGAGCGTGTTTCGCCGTTTCATTCAGAAATGAAGAAACCGGCATATAAACCGGGGGCAGCTGCAATCCCCGCATGGTCACTTCTATCTGGATATGCGGACGTAACGCCTCCTTGCGGGGGAAATAGGTATTATAATCAAGATCTATAGAGAAAAAGCGGTTTTCGTCGCGCGCCTTGATTTGATAATCTTCAATTTTAAGCCCCGCATCACGCAGGCTTTCTACAACATTATTTTTGAAACCTGACAGCGCCTTTCGCCCCTGCGCCGAAGGCTGCGCGATCACCCTGAAATCAACATCTTCCGAAAATCGCTTGATCAATTTATGAGCTTTGGAAAGAGCCGTTCCGCCTGAGAAAATTATTTCAAACCCATCAAGATTGACTTCGGCAAGCCTGGCCAGAATCTGCACAACATGCCAATCCTTCTCGACAAAGGACTCGCCGATGCGAATCTGCCGAGAAAGAATTTCAAATGTATTTTTATCTGGAGATGCGCTCGTAACTGACATAGGCATCACTATATCCGATTCTCCGGCTGACGCGATCTCTGACGCCGATCATGCGGCCGGTAGGCACCTGAGCTGATCTGCCTTCATTGTAAGCGGTTTCATAGCTGGAGGGCGCCGTCCTGACACCAAGCCGCTGCAGAGCCTCCCTTGCCAGCTGCGGCAAATTTTCCTGCGGGATGATTTCACCGTTAAATGGAGAAACCTGTGCCTTCGCATACAGGCCGTAACCAATCTTCATAATTTGACCTTTTCGAACAAGGCTCCTTATTGCCCGTCCAACCTGATCATATCCTCCCAAATCGTCAAAATCTTCGCGCAGAAAGACAACGCATTTCTTCCTAGCAATGCGCGCTGAAATCTTATATTCCAATGTACCGTATTTACTCATTTGTTTTCAGCCTATTATTATACAAAAATACGACACTACATACTTACAAATATACGACATTTTTTGATATTTTTCAAGCTTGGTGCGTTAACTCTCTCAATATGCTGGCGGAGGGGTGCTGCCTTGGAGGATTCTCATGCTCACAAGTTCGCAGACTTTTATAGAATAAATGCAGAAAGAAAATGGCCAATTGCAGAAAGAATGCAGAAAGAAACATGAAAATATGCTGCTAAAACGGCATGTTAGAAAATGACGGGCCGGTGAAATTGCTGAAAGCTAAGAAAGGAAATTAAGGGGATTTGACGTATAAAATGTCTGCATGATTACCCTGCTCACGAGTTCGCACGTTTTTTAGTACACAGGTAGTACACGAATGATCATCATCGCCTGACTGGCGATGATGATAAGACAGATTTTCCTGGTATTTCAAAGAGATGTTGGTTGCGGGAACAGGATTTGAACCTGTGACCTTCAGGTTATGAGCCTGACGAGCTACCGGGCTGCTCCACCCCGCGGCAAGAAATCTGGTCGTAAATTCTGTAAGACACTCCGTAAGACATTCTACTGCTACTCTGTGCTACAAACTGCACTTTTTGGTTTTTCAACCTATCTAGTTTTCCTTTTCGTTTCAAGCTCTTAAAACCTGTCAGTTTTATGACCCGTAGGTTATGAGCCTAACGAGCTACCGGGCTGCTCCACCCCGCGTCACCAGAAAATGCACAGGCTGCCAATGGCAGCCTTGTGAAGATATGGGGTTATAACCAAAGGCTGTCAATAAATCAAGGAAGCAATCCGTAAATCAATGAAAAAACGGAACGATCATTGCTGGTCGTTCCGTTTGTCTGCTCTCTGACCGGCGGACGCCGGAGCCGGACATTTCATCTTCGCGGCTGACCGGGCCAGAGCTTGCAATGTGTGGCATTTCCCACCCGGCGCATGATACCAGAATGCGCCATGAATATGGCAAATTTATGGTTGGTTTCAAAGGGTTGCATTCAATTAAAATAAAATGCCCAGCAGTTTCATGGGGTTGTGATGTTTTTATGGTAAAATGAAAAGGGGCACATGGGAAGAAAGTGACGGCGAGCCATGATTAATGCCATCACATCATCGCTGGTGGCGGGGCTGACGCAGCCCTATACGGCGCAGAACGCGGCGCCCGCGAACGCATCTTCGGTCGCGATAGGGGCGGGGATTGCGAAAAACCCGGCCACGACCGGGGTTATCGGCGCTTCCACGGGCAATATCACTTTTGCCGACACGGAATCCTTCGTCACCGCCGCCGCGGCGGGCAGCGAAAATACCGCGAGTTCGTCTGCGGTCTTCAAGGCGCAGGCAAGCGCGATCGAAGACCGGCTGGGTGAATTGTTCGATATGCTGGCCTAGGCGCTTGCCGCGCGCTTTGCCTTTACAGTCCGTTTACGTCCGGACTGGTTGGCGGCGCGCTTGGTCGTGCGCTTTGTCGCAAGCTTTTCCGCTTTTTCCGGGGTCTTGAAAACCAGCGCCATGGCGCCGCCCCCTGCCGATGATGCATACATGTTTTCTGTCCTTCGCCTTTTTTTATTGTTTTTGTCAATTTTTTTGTACGCAGTGAAGGGTATTCTACCAGAGTTTGTGTCTTTCCGGAAAAACATTCGTAGCTGTAGTGCAGCAAAAGGGCTTTCAAAGGTCCTGCTTTCCCGCGAAAAGCGGGAAAGCAGTTGGGGCTTGTCTTTTGCGATATTTCGTCTACCGTCGAACCATGGATATGGATGAAGTGATTAAAGCGTTCGGGGCGCTGGCCCAGGATACGCGGCTGAAAATTCTCAATTTGCTGGCCGGGGCGGGCTCGACGGGCCTGCCGGCGGGGGATATCAGTCTTGCTTTAGGCGTGCCGCAGAACACGCTGTCCTTTCACTTAAGCCAGATGGAGCATGCGGGCCTCATCAACCGCCGCCGCGCGGGGCGCTTCATCATCTACAGCGCAAATGCCGACGGCATGAAAAATTTGCTGCGCTATATCGTAGAAAATTGCTGCGGCAAGGCGGCGTAATCTAGGGCTTCGGCGTTTTTCTCTGATCGTCGATCAGAATGGGGGTCATGATGCCCTGCGCGGGGTTGAAGCGCGTGATGCCGTAATCGGTGATCTTTGCGTTGGGAATGACGCAGAGCGGCAGGAAGCTCAGCATCGTCAGCGGGTCTTCCCATTTCGATCCCAGCTTTTCCGCCGCCGCAAGCAAGGCCGCCTGATCGCGCGCCGTTTCCGCAACGTCGGTCTTGTCGGACATCAGCCCCGCGATCGGCAGCGGCAATTCTGCAAGCACATGGCCGTTTTTCACCACGACCTTGCCGCCGTCCATGGCGATCACCCGGTTGACGGCGAGCGCCATGTCTTCCTTCGTCGCGCCGACAACGGTGATATTGTGCGAGTCGTGGCCGACCGAAACCGCCATCGCGCCTTCGCGGATGCCGAAGCCCCTGACGAAGCCGCCCGCAATATTGCCGTTGCGTCCGTGGCGCTCGACCACCGCGACATACAGGATGTCGTTCGCGGGATCGGCCAGCAGTTCGCCGTCTTTTCCTGTTGGCACGGTCGCTTCTTCATAAGTCGTCACGATCTGGTCGCGGATCAGGCCGATGACCGGGACGTTGACGTTGTTGCCAGCGCGCTTAAGGTCGGCGGGCGCGATGCTGGAAATTTTCACCGAGCCGTAGCCGACCGGCTTGACTTTCGGGCGCTGCCTGAAGCGTTCTTGCGTTACGGGCGCGCCGGCCTTGTAAACGGAATGGATGTCGCAGCTTTCAAGATCGCGCAGCAGAACGATGTCGGCAAGGTTGTCGGCGGCGATCATGCCGCGCGGTTTCCAGCCTTTCGCGTTTCTTCCGGCCATGCCGAAATGGTTCGCGGCGGACCAGCTTGCGATGCGGTAGACGGCGGCGGGGCTTGCGCCTTCCGCGATCAGCGTGCGGATTATATGGTCGATATGGCCTTCCGCCGCGATATCGACCGGGTTGCGGTCATCGGTGCAGAAGCCGAGGAAGGGGGACTGGAATTCGTTGACCAGCTTTGCAAGCGTTTTTGCATCCTTGCAGACCGTGCCTTCGCGGATGAAGACCTGGATGCCGCGCTTTAATTTTTCGCGCGCATGATCCAGATCGGTATTTTCATGGCAGTTGCGGATGCCGCAGGATTTGAGCGCGTTCATCATCGCCGTCGTCACGCCGAACGGCATGTGGCCGTCGATATGATTTTTGGCAAAACGCCCGAGCTTTTCCAGCGCGCCGTCATCATGGCCCATCACATCTCCGATGCTCATGAATTCTGAAACGCCGTAAACATTGGGATGATCGATAAATTGCGCGAGCGCCTTTGCGTCCAGTTTCGCCCCGGCCGTTTCCAGCGCCGTTGCGGGTACGCAGGAAGACAGGCCGATCATCAGATCCATCACCATGTTTTCCGAGGATTCGATAAAGTAGCGCAACGCTTCCTCGCCCAGCACGTTGCTGATCTCATGCGGGTCGCAGAAGGCGGTCGTCGTGCCGCGCGACAGCACGGCTTCATCGAAGACCTGCGGCGTCACCATTGAGCTTTCGACATGGACGTGGCAGTCGATAAAGCCGGGGACCGCGAACAGTTCGCCTTGCAGATCCAGCACCTCGACGCCTTCGCGCTTTTCATAGGCGCTGACGATCATGCCGGTTTTTTTGCTGATGGCGATGTCGGAGAGCTCGACCTGTCCCGTCACAACGTTCAGGACTTTTGCGTTTTTAATGACGAAATCGGCCGGTTTGAAGCCGGCGGCCTGGTTGATCGTGTCTTTCAGTTCGTCTTTTGAGGTCATGGCTTTCACTTTATAGCGCGAAAAGCCGGAAGTTGCGAAGAAAAAAATGGTATGAAATGTTGATGGAGCAGGGCAGTAAAACAGGCCGATTTTGGGTGCTTTTGCCCGATTATTTTCTTTTCTTTTTCCATAAAATAAACTATAAATGTTGCCGGAGATTTTAAGATGGCAACGCAGATCAGGCGCATTTTCATTGTTGAAGACAGATACGGCAGGGATCTGGAGGAAAATTTAAAACCATTTTTTCCGGACGCGGATATTGAAAGTTTTGAAAGCATGAGGCCTCTGAACAGGGTTTTGGAAGAGGGGTGTTATCCGCAGGCGGTTTTTCTGGATGCTACATATGAGGATGGGCATGAATTTTGGGGGCGCGACAATGCGGAGCTCATAACCGGATGGTTTAAAAAACATGCGCCTGAACACGTTCCTCCCTATTTTTTGTTCATGTCTGCGGACAGTGACAGGGCGATACGTTCGGCCCGTGTCTTAAAAGATGTGCCGGGCGTTCAGACCTTTGCCCTGGATAAAGGGGAAATCCGCCTGGCGGAGTCGCTGGCGCAGGGAGAGCTTGCAAGTGATGACTTTATACGCACGACGGGCTTCCGGCGATTTTTGAAAGAGGCTTCTGATCTTGCGCTGCCAATGACTGAAGAAGAAATGATTGCGTACAAAATCCGGCTCCAGAAATATAAACCCGACGATCTGGTGCGATTTGTGAGAAACGGAAAATTTGGCCGGGACGAAGCCTTGAGGTTGATTTATGCTGAGGCAATGGACGCCGCCGCGGCGGATTTCATTCCGACGGCCGTTGTGTTCAGCCGCGACGATTACGATAAAGTCGATAAACTGAGATGTTCCTTCAATCAGATGGCGGGGCAGAGCGCCACCGGTTATGCCGCTTTTTCTCTTGCGGATGTAAGGCGGCTTGCGAAGGAGGACAAGAAAGCGGTTCTGTTCATGAAGCGGTATTCGCCGAAATTTATTCCTCACCTGTCCAATATTTCCGGCGTCGTTCTGCTTTCGCCCAATTCATCGGGGCATATGCGCCTTATGTTGAACGCGCATGGAACGGCGGGGGCGCTGGGAGCCGAGGATATAGGTAAGTTGCATCCTTATCTGCGCACGCAGGAGGGCTGCAAAATCCGCTACGGGAAGGTCATTACCGGGAGTGGCCGGAACCGCATTTTCATCGACTTTGAAAAGGCGGCGGACGAACAAGGCTGGAAGCATCAGACGCGGCACAGGGGAATCGACAGAAAGGATCGCATACCTTCACGGACGGTCGATATTGCGAAGCTCAAACCCGTAACTAAAATCCGTTTTGGCGACCCGGTGACGGTGGATGTGTCGAACCGCGATGGCTCCGCCGAAGTCTATCCGCTTCATCTTGAGATTAAGGAAAAAACCAGAGGAATAGATGTGCGCAAATGGCTGCCGGAGGCAGGACGGCTGCTGGCGGACTGGCAAAAGGATAACGGCGTTCAGCCGCTGGTTTTCAAGGCGATTGCCGACCATTCCGGTCATTTCTACAATGAGGCATCGGGGATCGGTCTGCTGCGGACCGAGCATTTCATTCTCGCTTCGGAAAAACAGACCGGAGCTTTCCGCAAGGCCGTTCTCACGCGGGATGAAGCGGCGCTGGATATCCTGCGCGCGGAGTTCCGGGAAACGCTGGCGGATGGGCTTCGGTGCTATGATTATGAAGAAGCCGGGGCTGTGCGCGTCAGGCTTGCCGATCTGCCGCCGCGGGAAGTTTTTTCAGCGAAAGAGCGGGCGCGGATCGGAGAGCTGTACGGCGATGCGGACATAAGGGGCGTGCAGCTCGCCATGCGCCTGCCGCAACTTTATGAAGCGCAGCTGCGGGCTGTCTTTGGCGCCTATAACGACGCCATGAAAAGCATAGCGGAATCCTGGGAGGGCAATCCTCCCGTGTCGGCAAAGCCGAAACTGGAAATCATGGTGCCGACGGTGCGTACGGCGGAGGAACTGGTTTTCGTCAAGGCGATGACGCAACGGATTGCGGCGGAGCATGGCGTCAAGGAGGAGGATTACCGGTTCGGCTCGATGCTTGAAACGGTAGAGGCCGGCGTCCATATCGAGGAGATTGCGCCGCACTGCGATTTCCTGAGCATCGGCTCGAACGACGCGTCCAGCGAAATTCTGGGTTATGAGCGCCATAATTACGAGCAACGGCATAAGGTCATGCTGCAATATGGCGAGCGGTTCGATCCCTCCATCACGCTCTATCCACCGGTCATCGAGTGGATCAAGGATACGGCCCGCCGCGCGCGTGGAGTGAAGCCGGAGATCCAGATCGATCTGTGCGGCGATCATGGCGCGGATCTTGATTCCCTGAACGCCCTGCGGCCTGTGAAGCTTGACGCCGTTTCGGTCACGCCGACCCGGCATAACCTGATCGGCCTGAAGCTGCGTTACGATTACGGGACGTTCATGGAGGCGCAGAAATCCGCGCCGGATCATAAAGCGGATACTCAGCCGACGCCGGTGAATTTGTAATTTCAAAATGTAATAATTTTCGTAATGTGCCTTGCCGACGCTGTGTGGCACAAGCCGTGCAAAAGCCTATATCAGCCGTTGAGGCTGCGCGAAATTTGCCGCGCAGGGTTTAAACGACGGTTCACGTATCATCCAGACCGGCGTTCCGCCGGCGCGAAGGCAGGACATAGTGCGAAAAGTAAGGCTGATAACGGTTCTGGGATGGGCGCTGCTATCCGGCGGCTGCGCGGTTCCGGAAGCGCGCGACCCGAATTCTGCCGTTATGTTAACAGAAAATTATTCCCGCACTTTAATTAATGAGGAAATTTCTGCCGCCGCTTATGAAGAAATCGGCGGGCCGTCGTGGCAGCAAAGGCCGTGGTGGGAGTATTACGAGGACGCGGAACTGAACGCGCTGGTCGCGGAAGCGCTGGCTGAAAATCCCGGCATCAACCAGACGCGGGCGCGGCTTGAGCAGGCGGCGGCGGTGGCAAAGCGCAGTCTTGCCGACCTGATGCCGTCCGCCGATATTTCCGGTGCGCGCACGACCAGCAACGGCGATAACGAAGATCCTTCGGAATTTTCCCTGCGCGGCGCGGCGGCTTACGAGCTTGACATCTGGGGCGGCAACAAGGCGGCGTGGAAGGCGGATAATCTCGCAGCGGAAGCGGCGGCGCTGGACGCGCAGACGGCGGCGATTACGCTGAGCGCGTCGGTGGTGGAGAACTGGCTGCTGCTGCTCGCGCTGCGCGAGGAAGAGGCGCTGCTGCAAAACCAGATCGAGACGAACGAGATGGTGCTGGATTTACAGCACAAGAGATATGCGAACGGCGCTGCCGAAGCGCTCGACGTTTTGCAGCAAAAAGAAGTGCTGGAGCGGGCGAGGGCGCAACTGCCCGATGTGCAGAGGCGGCAGGAGCTTGCGCAGCATCAGCTTGCGCTGCTGATCGGGCGCACGCCTTCGGCGCCGCCGGCGGTGGAAAAAGCGAAGCTGCCTGAAACCCTGCCGCTGCCCGGCGCGGGCGTTCCGGCGGAACTGCTGGAGGCGCGGCCCGATATCGAGGCGGCATGGCTGCGGCTTAGCGCGGCGGACTGGGCGAGCGAGGCGGCGCGGGCCGAGCGGCTGCCGAACTTTGATATTTCCGCCGTGTATTCGACGTCGAGCGCGAAGTTTAAAAATCTGTTCGATATATGGATGCTCGATCTGGCGCTGGGGCTTGTGATGCCGCTGTTCGACGGCGGGGAGCGCGCGGCGGAGCAGGCGCGGCAGGAAGCGATTGCGGACGAGCGGTTCCATGATTACCGGGAGACTGTGCTGGCGGCCATTGGCGAAGTCGAGGGGGCGCTGACGCGCAATCATCACCAGGCGCGAAGGATCGAGGCGGTGCGCGAGCAGCTCAAGGCTTCGCGCAACGCGCTGGAGCAGGGGCAGATCAGTTATTCCAACGGCAACGCCGATTATGTTTCGGTGCTGAGCAGTCTTGTCAGCACGCAGGGGCTTGAACAGCAGATCGTGCGCGAGCGGCTGGAGATGGCGCTGTCGCGCGTTGCGCTTTACCGGGCGCTGGGGCTGCGGATATGGGCGGATAAACCGGTTCAGATGGCGGAGAATGCAAGTGAGTAAACTGATTAAACGAATTGTTCCTGTACTTATTCTTGCCGCCGGCCTGGTTGCCGGCTTCTGGTTCTTCGCCAATCCGAAAGAAGTGCAGAAACGGCCGCCGCAGGAGGCGCAGGCGCTGCTCGTTGAAACGGGAAAGGCGGAATTCGGCAATTTCGCCGCAACCGTCGAGGCGATGGGGCAGGTCGTTCCCGCGCAGCAGGCGGCGCTGAAACCGCAGGTGGCGGGAGAGATCGTCATCGCGACGGCGGAATTCGTGCCGGGCGGCGCGTTCGCGGAAGGCGATGAGATTTTGCGCATCGATCCTGCCGATTACGAGATCGCGGTGAAGAAGGCGGAAGCGGCGCTGCGGCAGGCGCAGGCGGATTACGAACTTGAAATGGGGCGGCAATCCATCGCCAAGGACGAGATGGCGATTATCGAGCGCACGACGGGGCACAAGCCGGAGAAGACCGAGCTTGCGCTGCGCGGGCCGCAGCTTGCGCAGGCGCAGGCGGGGGTCGAGCGGGCGAAGGCTGATCTTGAAACGGCAAAACTCAGCCTTGCGCGCACGACTTTGACCGCGCCGTTCAACGCGCTGGTGACAAACCGGCTGGCGGCGCAGGGCGACAAGGTGAGCGCGGGGCAGGCGCTCGCAACGCTGGCAGGCACTGATGAATACTGGATCGAAATTGCCGTGCCGGTCGATGATTTAAAATGGATCGATTTGCCGCGCGCGGGCGATGGGGCAGGAAGCTTTGCGAAGGTTATTCTGGATGGCGGGCGCGGCGAGCGGGCGGGGATGCTGATGAAGCTGACCGGGACGCTCGATTCGCAGTCGCGGCTCGCGACGTTATTGGTCAGTGTGCCCGATCCGTTATTGAGGGGAGGCGGGGAAGGGCCGCCGTTGATCCTATCGGATTACGCGAAAGTCATGATTGAAGGCAAAAAGCTGGAGGGCGCCGCGCGTATTCCGCTGCCGTGGCTGCGCGAGGGCGGGATCGTGTGGGTGATCGAAGAGGGCAAGCTTGCGCTGCGCAAGCTTGACGTCATTTACCGCGACCGCACGCATGCGTTTATCGGCGCCAGGCTGACGGCCACGGACGAGATTATCGTTTCGGAGATCGCCGTGCCGGTTGAAGGAATGAAGATCAGGGCGGCGGGCGATGGCTCCCGATAAATACGACATGGAACGCGGCCCGATTGCCTGGATGGCGAGCCACCCGGTGGCGGCGAACCTGACGATGTTCATCTTCCTGATCGCCGGGTTTTTCCTGTTTACGCAGACAACGCGGGAAGTGTTTCCGACATTTTCGCTCGATACCATCACGGTGCAGATGTCCTATCCTGGGGCGAGTCCGGAGGAGGTCGAGCAGGGGATCGTTCTCGCCATCGAGGATGCCGTGCGCGATGTCGACGGGATCGGGGAGATTACCTCGTCCGCGCGCGAGGGTTCCGGCTCCGTCACGATTGAAGTGCTGGATACGGAAGAGATCATCCGCATCGCGCAGGATGTCAAATCCGCGACGGACCGGGTGACGACATTTCCGGTCGATGCCGAAGACCTTAACGTGAAGATCGATAGCCGGCGGCGCGATGTGCTCAGTTTTGCGCTTTATGGCAGCGTCGAAGAGCGGGTGCTGCGCGAGGCGGCGGAGCAGATCCGCGATGCGCTGGAGCAGGATCCGGAGATTGGCCCTGTCGAGCTGTCGGGCGCGCGCAATTACGAGATCCATATAGATGTGCCGCAGGAAAGTCTGCGCCGCTACGGGCTGACGCTTGCGGAAATCGCCACGATCATCCGTAATACCGCCGTGGAGCTGGGGGGCGGGAGCCTCGATACGGCGGGCGGCGAGATCCTTGTGCGCATGACCGAGCGGCGCGACCATGCGGCGCAGTTCGGGAACATCCCGATTGTTACCAATAAGGACGGCAGCGCGGTTCTGCTCAGGAACATCGCGACGATCAGCGAGACGTTCGAGGATACCGACAATTTCGCGTTCTTCAACGGCAAGCCAGCGATCCTGTTCGATATCTACCGGATCGGCGAGCAGACGCCGACGGGGGTTGCCGACGCGGTGATGGAGCGGATGGATGAGCTTAACAAGACTCTTCCCGGCGATTTGAAAGTTTCAGTGACCAATAATTCTTCGGATGTGTTCCGGCAGCGCTCGGAATTGCTGCTCAAGAACGGGGGGCATGGGTTTATTCTCGTGGTGCTGTTTCTTGCGCTGTTTCTGGACGCGCGGCTTGCGCTGTGGGTCAGCATGACGATCCCGGTTTCCTTTCTCGGCGCGTTCCTGTTTTTTCCGTTCACCGATTTTACAATCAATATCATATCGATGTTCGCGTTCATCATCACCATCGGCATTGTCGTCGATGACGCCATCGTGTCGGGGGAGAATATTTATTATTACCGGCAGAAGGGACTGGAGCCGCGGCAGGCGGCGATCAGGGGGGCGCGGGAAGTCGCGGTGCCCGTGACTATCAGCGTTTGCACCAACATGCTCTCTTTCGTGCCGCTGCTGTTCATGCCGGGGATGATGGGGAAGACGTTCGCCGTCCTGCCGATCGTCGTGATGGCGACGTTTTTTGTGTCGCTGATCGACAGTCTTTATATCCTGCCTTACCGCCTCAGCTTTAAAAAAGCCGACAAGATACGCTGGGGGCTGTTCCGTCATTTTATCCATATGCAGAAAGGCTTCAGCGGCCGGTTCGAGAATTTCGTCCACACGCGTTACGGCGCTTTCATTCATGGCATTATCCGTCATCGCTACCTGACGCTTGCCGTTTTCGTCGCGGTTTTGATCGGGTTCGGCGGGTTCGTGCAGAGCGGGCGGATGGGGATGCAGCTTTTCCCGCGCGTTGAGTCGGATTATGCGTTTGTGGCGGCCACGCTGCCGGTGGGGGCGCCGCTTGAAAAAGTGCAGGCGGTGCAGAAAAGACTGGTCGATGCGGCGCAGCAGCTTGTCGAGGAAAACGGGCGCGATAAGCTGTCGAAGGGCATTTATTCGCGCATCAACGGCAACGAGATCGAGGCGCGCATTTACCTGACCGAACCGGAGGTACGGCCTCTCAGCACTACTG
>Ga0187893_10006676_pt1 | contig 19542 bp, 19 predicted proteins | sample MA1701074metaG_FD_139574 | JGI IMG/M metagenome (GOLD analysis project Ga0187893, IMG submission 139574) | White microbial mat communities from a basaltic lava cave in the Kipuka Kanohina Cave System on the Island of Hawaii, USA - MA170107-4 metaG ... | reverse complement strand
GCTTTGTGCTTGGAGCTTGGTGCTTGGAGCTTGGAGCTTGGTGCTTGGAGTTTGGTGCTTGGAGCTTGTGTTTTGAACTTTGGTTTTGGGGTTTGAACTTGATTTAGACTGCCAAGACCAAGGCGGCAAAGATCAAGACACCAAAGATCAAGACACCAAAGATCAAGACAGAAGGAGACCGATCTGAACGGCGTCAGCAATGAGAGCTATGATCTAAGATTTGAGATTTGAGATTTGAGATTTGAGATTTGAGATTTAAGACAAAGACCAAAGCTCAAAGCCCAAAGCCCAAAGTACAAAGCTCAAAGCACAAAGCACAAAACCCAAGGTCTGACATTTATCTGCGTAATCTGTGAGAGAGGCAGCTATCGTTTGGCGGCTCTGCGAGTGACTGCCTCGTCCTCGACTTCTCCACCTTCGTTGATTGGCACTTCGGCAGGGCTACCATAGCTTACTCCCCGTTCTTCGCTGTCAAGGTCAGCCTCAGGGAGTGGTGGCAGCGGCCCAGTCGTGGGCAGCGGATTGAAACCCGGATAATCAATCCGAGCGTGATAGATGGCGGTTAACGCACTGATCATCGCTTCTCTGATAGTGGTCAGCTCACGAAGCGTCAAATCGCACTCCTCGAGTTGCCCATCGGTGACGATTGCGTCCACGATCTTGACGACAATAGCGCGAATGTTCTCAGGATCCGGGCGCGCCAAGGAGCGGGCAGCTGCTTCGCACGAATCAGCCAGCATCATGATAGCGGCCTCTTTGAAGTCGGGTTTCGGTCCCGGATAACGAAAGTCGTGCTCGTCAATGATTTCACCGGACTTTCCCAGCGCCTGTGCTTTGCGCAGAAAAAAATGCAGTGTCCGCGTGCCATGGTGCTGGGGAATAAAGTCAGCTATTTTTTTCGGCAGACCAATTTCTTTTGCGAGCTTTTGCCCGTAGGTGACGTGACTCGTGATAATTTTGGCGCTCTGCAAGGGCCGTAGGTGATCGTGCGGATTATCACCTTGTTGATTCTCAACAAAATATTCGGGCGCCGCCAGTTTTCCGATATCGTGATAGAGGGCGCCGATGCGCGCCAGCAGCGGGTTGGCGCCTACCGCTCGACAGGCGTCCTCGGCAAGTTGACCAACGGCGTGGGAGTGTTGGTTGGTTCCAGGGGCGCGTAACGCCAATTGACCCAGGACGGGCAGATCGGCATTTGAAAGCTCGAGTAACTTCACGTCGGTGAGAATGCCGAAGAATGACTCGTTGACCGGCAAACCACCGGCAGCGAAGATCGCCGTCAGCAGGCCGCCCGCAAAACCGCAGGCGATTGCCAGCAGCACGGTGTTCAAAGTGAAAGGTTGCTCAGTAAACGCAATCACCGCGAGAGCCATTACCACATTCGCGCCGCCGGTGAGCAGGCCAGCGAGGGTAACAGACTGCCGTTCACGATAGCGTGCAATTCCGTAAATGGCCGCCGAGCTGGAGACGAGAGCGTACGCCACCATGGGTAGTCCCGGAACGGCAAGAATGCCTGCGAACAAAGCCGTCACGACGCCCGTAAGAAACGCCAGTTGGGTGTCGGCGAGCATGGCCACCAGCAGTGCCGCCGCGGCAAAAGGAACAGCAAAACTCCAGAATATCGGCTCAGTGAATGGCGCGCTCTTCATTTGTAGCGCCACGCTGTCGCTGAAGATAAAACCGACTCGCATCAAGGCGGTTTGGACAACTATGGCTGAACCAACCAGGGCAAAGGCCTTGCCCTTTGAGAGTGATAATGAAGCTGCGGTTCCCTGGTGCTCGGTAAATTTCCAGGTGGCCCAATACACTGCGCAAACGAGGAGTAGCAGGCCAAAAAAGTGGTGCCAGGGCCGGCCGCTTTGTCCAGCGCCTTTGATCGCGGCAAACTGAGCGAGCATGCCTTCAGTTACCGTATCGCCCTCTCTGGCGATGGCCTGGTTTCTTTTGAGCGAGATTAGCACCTGAGGAATCTTATCTGCATTCGCTTCTCGCGCGGTCGCAGTGGCGGTTTGATCCAGCACCACGTTGGGACGAATGAGAGGTACAATTGCTTCGACCAGCGCAGTTTTTTCATCCTGAGACCAACCCACCAGGTTTCTAATCTCGGATTCCAAATCGCGTTGTGCCTCCGACAATGGCTTCATTTGAGCGCGTGGTGACGGCATGATCCGCTGAGCATTCGGGTTACGAACGTCGACGACTAAGATCTCCGGTTTGAGGCGGTCGCTTTCATTGTCATCATAAATGTCATCGTCACCAATCCGGCGAATCAGCGCGGTGATTCGATCGAGCTCTACTTCATCGAAGTCATGGGCGATTATGGCCCGGACTACCGCGCGGCCTCCTTCACCGCTCCACTTGGGCGTGGCCGCAGGGTTGGAGGTCACTTGTTCTTTGAGTTCTTCCCAGGCGGCGCGGAAGCTTTGAGCGGAGCTGGCCCCTCGCGTTGAGTCAAAATTAAAGACCGGACGCGTAAGTTCCCGAGCCGTGGCGCGTCGTTTCTCGGTTTCGGCAAAGTCGATGGTGGTGATGTCCGCCGGAGAAACAACCGTTCTCCTCACGACGTCGCCCTCTTTGTATTGTTCGGTGAAGCCGGCCGAGTAGTCGATCAAAAGCAGCATCGTGACGATGACAAGCAAGATAAAGCCAAGCACGAATCGCGTCTGCGGTTGAACGGCATCGAACGGACGGACAAAGTAGCGCACGAAGGCGTCCCGCGCCCGGGTCAGTGGAGTTGTAAATCGCGGACGTAAACCCATGTGACTTTTTTCAGGCTATTCGCGAAATCCGCTGGGTTTCGCGATCCGCCATTTCGGCGGCAGGTTTCGCAAAATCTCGCGCCAAAACCGAGCCCGCTATTTCGAGCAGCGGCTGAAGTGTGTCCGGGTCTAGCGCACTAATCGCCACCACATCTCCCGCGCCTTCCCGCATTAGCTGGTCGCGGATTGCCTCAATCGTATCGGTCTCGACGAGATCCGCTTTATTTAATGCCAGGATGGTCGGGATCTCGGACACCTGAAGCTCACGCAGAATTCGTTGCACAGAATCAATTTGCTGCGCCAATCGTGGGTTCGAGGCGTCTACGAGATGAATCAGAAGCGAGCTTTCAGCAATCTCTTCGAGAGTGGCCCGAAAAGCCGAAATAAGATCCGGGGGCAGGTCACGAATAAAACCGACCGTGTCGTTGATAATCACTTCCTGCTCGCGTGGCAGGCGAAGCCGCCGCGACGTCGGATCCAAAGTCGCAAACATTCTTTGCTCGACCCGAACATCGCTCGCAGTAAGGGTATTCAGCAAGGTGGATTTGCCCGCGTTTGTGTAGCCCACAATCGAGATAATCGGCAGTGCATTCCTGGTTCTGCTTTTGCGGCGCTCCTGCCGCCGCTGTTGGTGCGCACGTATTTCTTTCTCGAGGCGATTGATCCGATCGCGCACGCGCCGGCGATCCGTTTCGAGCTTTGTTTCACCAGGACCTCGTCCGCCAATTCCTCCAGCCAGCCGCGAAAACGCCGAGTCCTGGCCCGCGATCAAGCGTGGGAGCAGATACTTCAACTGGGCCAGCTCGACCTGAATCTTGCCCTCGCGTGATTGTGCGCGTTGCGCGAAGATGTCGAGGATCAGTTGCGAACGGTCAATGATCTTCAAGTCCGTGGCTTCGGAGAGTGATCTTACTTGTGCTGCCGAAAGCTCCTGGTCAAACACGAGCATGTCTGCCCCTAATTGCAACGCGCGAATCAACAACTCATCGAGTTTTCCGCGCCCCAGGACAGTGCGAGGATCGATGGCCGGCCGGCGCTGGATAATTTTGTCCTGCACCACCACGCCGGCAGATACAGCCAATTCGGAAAGTTCGGCCATTGACTCTTCCGCATCGGCAAGTGAGCCCGTTACGACGCTGACCAGAATCGTGCGATCTCTAACCTGAGCCCGTTGGGAGACCCGACGATTGCGGGCCATCTCTTCCTCGAGCGAATTAATCAGCGCCAGGAAGTCATGATTCATTTGGGAAGGTATTCTCGGCTCGAGAAAAGCGTAGCGCTCAGTTGAACCCGATTGTTGAGGTTCGCCCACCGGCATGGGCAACAGGTGGGCCGCGCGCACGAGGCCCGGAAGCGCCGTTTCCGGATCAACGTCAATGGCAGCCATTAGATCAAGTCGCAAAAGGGCCAGGTCAGTCAGGTCGTCCTGAGTCAAATCCTCGCCGCGGAGGTGTGTATGCACACAACGAAGCCCGCGGAATCGACCTGAAGCGACGCGGATTCGTTTAAAGTCAGGCAACTCGATGCTCCGGTTATTTCCGACCATGACGTATTCGACGTGGCCTTTACGATCGATCAGGACGCCGATTTGTCTGCGGGTCTCGTGCGAAAGCTCGGCGATCTGTCTGGCAAACTCGGCGGTCACAATCTGGTTGGGAGAGATGCGCCGCGTGTAAAGCTTCTCGATGCGTCGAAGCTGGTTCGGCTTTAGTCCCAAAGTGTTTCCCAATACGGTGCTAATGAATATGTCCCCCTCTCACGGCCGGGCCCATAGCTAAGGTCATCACTGTCACGGGCGCAGCGGAAATTGCTCGGTACAAAAATGTAATGGTGCTGAAGTTAGAGTGGGATTGGTGCGAGCGGAGAATTCGGACGCCGGAAGAATTTCTTTGTTTTTGCTCTGCGATGTCGCTTCGCTTATTCGCTTGAGCATCACCATTTGTAATGCCGTCTTCAGCCCCTGGATAGTACCCGGCAATCGAGGTTGCCCAAAAACCACAATGGAGCCGCCGCCAGCGGGACGGATTATAGCACAGCGCAAAGGTTAGACACGATGGGTAGGCCGTCGTATCATGAGAAGCTTTTGAACCCATGTGATCAAAAAGTGATGAGCAGGTCAGAACAAATTCTTGAGATCAAGCCGGCAGCCGGAATCCCTGGCGGCGAAGTCACGATCGAGTGTTCAGGCTTTGAGACCAGCGAGCCAACCAAGTGTGCGGTAAGGTTTGCCGACGAGCCAGCCCACGTCGTGGCATTAGGTTCGAAACGCGTTGTGGCTTTGGTGCCTGAGCTGAAGCGGAGTGGCCCCCTTGAAGTAGTGCTGGAGAGTGCGGGTAAGCAGAGTGCCCGGGCATCTTTTGTGGTGGGCCGGAGGGTCGCCGAGGATCTCCATCCGGTGACGAACCCGGCATTTGACACGGATGATGGCGCGCTCTTTGTGACGCGTTCCGGCTCACGCGGCGAGCAATTACCGGTATCGGTCTTTCGGATCGACATCAACGGCGAAGTCAGTGAATTCTCAGGAGACATCACTAATCCCACGGCAATCGCTTTTGACCAGGATGGGCAAATGTTCGTTTCGAGCCGCATGGATGGCACCGTTTACCGCGTCAATCCGTTTAAGGAAGCGGCGCCATTCGTACGCAACCTGGGCATTGCAACGGGGATGGCCTTCGACCGGGAGGGAACGCTGTTCGTAGGTGATCGTTCCGGCACGATCTATAAGGTCAATCGTGTGGGAGAAGAGAAGCCCTGGGTTCAGCTCGAGCCATCGGTGTCTGCTTATCATCTTGCCTTCGGAACCGACGACGCGCTGTATGTTACCGGTCCAACTGTAACCAGCTTTGATTCGGTATATCGAATCGACCCGAGCGGCAATGTGACAATCTTTTTCAAAGGCCTCGGCCGGCCGCAGGGTCTCGCCTTTGACGAAAGCGGCAATCTTTATCTGGCGGCATCTTTAAAGGGACGCCGGGGGATCGTGCGAATCGCTCCCGATGGACAACAAGCAGAATTGTTAGTCGCCGGAATGAATCTTGTAGGTCTTGCTTTCAGCTCTGACGGCGAGATGGTGATCGCCTCAAACGACTCGATCTACAGCTTGCCTTTGGGGATTAGGGGCATTCTATTGAACAGGTAGCCGATGTCATCCTGCCGGCAAGTCCGTAAACCGGGATCACTTTTTGACACTCAAGTGAGGTGATGCTAACGTGAACGCTTTCTTAACATCTTCTGGTGACTCTTACTAAGTGACCTCGGATCTGATTCCCCAACTCCTGATTTACATGATCGTGCTGCTTTTTGCGATCTCGGCGCACGAAGCGGCGCACGCCTGGATGTCTAACAGGTTCGGGGACGATACGGCTCGCCTGCTCGGGCGCATCACTCTGAATCCAGCGGCCCACATCGACCCAATCGGCACGCTGCTAATTCCCATTGTCGGCTTTATCTTTGGGAACATAGGCGGCACGGTCGCCAGGATTCCACTTATCGGTTGGGGTAAGCCTACTCCGGTCAATCCACTGCGCTGGCGCAATAAGGACCTTGCCAACGTGATGGTTTCCGCCGCCGGCATCATGGCCAACCTCTTTATTGCTTTGTGCGCGTTCATCATTCTGAAAGTGATGTTGATGTCCGGGTGGATTCAGTCAATCCCAGAATCAATGCGCGAGCCAGTAATGCTTTTTCTCTGGTTCTTTCTGACAATGAACATTTCCTTGGCGATCTTCAATCTGCTGCCTTTTCCTCCACTTGATGGCAGCAAGATTCTGGAGACTTTTCTTCCAGAGAGCATGCAATCGACATTAGCGTTTTTGGAACAGTTTGGCTTTATTATTCTAATGTTTCTGATCTACGTGGGCTTCTTTAGCGCCATTATGAGACCAGTGATGAACCTGGTGGAGTACCTTTTATTTCTCGGTTTGTAGTGAATGACACTGGGGTAGGTAGGTGTTATTAGCTCCTGGTTAGTTGACAGAGTTGTTATGCCCAAAAGAATCTTTTCCGGCGCCCAGCCCACCGGTAGCGTACACCTCGGGAATTACCTCGGCGCACTTCGCAATTGGGTAGCACTTCAGCACGAATACGAGAGCTTCTTCTGCATCGTTAACCTCCACGCCGTCACGGTTCCACAGGATCCCAGATTGCTTGCCGAGAAGACCAGGGAGCTGGCGCGCGTCTATTTGGCGGTGGGCATCGATCCCAATGTAGCCACAATTTTCATTCAGTCGGACGTTCCCGAGCACGCCGAGTTGACCTGGATGCTCAACTGCATTGCCCGCATTTCTGAATTGGAACGGATGACACAGTTTAAGGACAAGGCCCGCAAGCAGACCGAGAATGTCACCGTTGGGTTGTTTGATTACCCGGTCTTGATGGCCTCGGATATTCTGCTTTATCAAACCGACTTGGTCCCTGTTGGCGAAGATCAAAAACAGCACCTCGAGCTGACCCGCGATCTTGCCGTGCGATTCAATCGCGATTACGGCGATACGTTTCGGGTCCCCGAACCCTACATCCCGCGAGTAGGAGCGCGCATTATGTCGCTCTCTGATCCGGCTAAGAAAATGTCGAAATCCGACGACGATCCGCATGGTTGCATAATGCTGCTCGACGATGCCGATACTGTCAGCAGGAAATTCAAAAGAGCCGTCACCGACTCGGGCACGGAAATCAGATTCGATGATTCACGTCCGGCAATTACGAATCTGTTGACGATCTACCAACTTCTTACGGGGCGAGAACCTTCGGAAATTGAAGCTCATTTTGCCGGCCATGGTTACGCGCAACTAAAGCAGGGGTTAGCAGATCTAACGGTTGAGTTCTTGAAGCCTTTGCAGGAACGCGTACAAGGCATCAGCGATGAAGAGTTGAATCGAATGCTGGGAGAGGGTCGCGATAAAGCTCGACTGATAGCCGCCGCAACTCTGTCAAAGGCTTCAGCGGCAATGGGGATTGCCGGCGCTGGTTGGGATCGCATCTGAGAGCAATGGAAGAAATAACCGATCAACTGGAACCGCCAGGAACGGAAGACTCGGCGTCAACGACCCTGAATGTCGCGGGTTCGACGCCCGAGTTGGTTCCGGACGAGACGAGCGACGACGTCAAGATTATCATGGGTGAGTTTGAGGGCCCACTGGATCTGCTGCTCCACCTGATCAGGCAAGAGCAGGTCAGTATTTACGACATTCCCATCGCTCGCATCACTGACGAATACTTACGTTACTTGCAGTTGATGCAGGAGCTCGACATGGCGGTGGCCGGTGACTTCCTGGTCATGGCGGCGACTCTGATTGAGCTCAAAACAAGAATGTTGCTGCCTCGCGACCCCTTTGCGGCGGAGCAGGACGAAGAGGATCCACGTAAGGATCTTGTCGATCAATTGCTTGAATATCAGAAATACAAAGCGGCTGCTCAAATGCTCTGGGCGCGCGCGACCGTCGAGCGCGCAGTTTTCAAGCGAGCGGAACTGGAGACTGACAAGAACAATCCCGAAGTCGTAGTAGGAGTCTTTGATCTGCTGACGGTATTCCAGGCTATTCTGGAGCGTCACAAGGACGAGGTTTTGCTTGAGATTGAGCGCGAAGAGATTTCGATGGCCGAAATGCTTGAGAGACTTCGGAACATGGTGATGTCCGCCGGCGAGTTAAACCTGCGCACGTTTTTCGAGCGAGCTCAGTCCCGCCGCGAACTGGTGTTGGCCTTCCTGTCAGTGCTCGAGCTGGTGCGAACTACCGAGATCAGGTTATTTCAAAATAAGACTTTTGGCGACATAGTGGCTCGGGTGGCAAGCTAAGGTTATCCGTGCGAAGGATGATGAATGAGACATGCAGAAAGCGACAGAATCCACGGCCAATCACATTGACGAAGAACTGCTGAATATTGAAACCGGCGCGGGCGTAACGGAGGAAGAACCGGGTGTCGCTGACGTGGTTTCGGCGGATTCAGAGCCTGATGAATCTGAGGCCACACCCTATGTAGCGAAGAGTCTGGCGGAAAGGAAAGCGATAATCGAAGCGCTCATTTACGTCGCCGATGAACCGTTGAGTGCAAAATCCATTGCCGAAGTGGTCAGGGAAAACCAATCAATAATCGAAGAAGCCATTGCGGGCCTCGCGGAGGAGTTTAATCAACGTGAAGGCGGTTTGCAGTTACGAGAGATAGCGGGCGGCTGGCAGTATGCAACGCGGCCAGAGTATCACGAGCACGTCCGCGCATTTTTGAAGTCTCGTCCCAGTGCCAAGCTGTCGATTGCTTCGCTGGAAACTTTGGCTGTCATTGCCTACAAACAACCAATTACTGTTCCGGAGATCCTTGAGATTCGCGGCGTGCAGTCGCCGTCAGCAATAAAAACTCTTCTGGACAAGAAGCTCATTGTCGCTAAGGGCCGCAAAGAGACGGTTGGACGACCAATGATGTACGGCACGTCGAAAGAGTTTTTGATTCAGTTTGGACTGAAGGATCTTTCGGAGCTGCCGAGCATTGAAGATTTTGAAGACTTGGCGGGCAGCGTATAAGCAGGAGGCAGGAGCAGGAGCAGGAGCAGGAGCAGGAAGCAGGGGCAGGAGGCAGGAGCAGGAGGCAGGAAGCAGGAGCAGGAAGCAGGAGCAGGAAGCAGGAGGCAGGACGTAGGAGCGGGAGCAGGAGGAGCAGGAGGCAGGAGGCAGGAGCAGGAGGCAGGAGCAGGAAGCAGGTTAGCGGAAGAACCGAGATTATTCATAACCTGCCACCTGCTCCTGCCACCTGCTCCTGCCACCTGCCACCTGCTCCTGCCACTTGCCCACCTGCCACCTGCCACCTGCTCCTGCCACTCTGCCCCTACTACTTATTCAAATGGAGGTGCGCTTACAAAAACTTATTGCGGCGGCGGGAATTGCCTCGCGCCGGCACGCCGAAGAGTTAATTACCTCCGGCCAAGTGACGGTCAACGGCCAAGTCATAACCGAACTGGGGACCAAAGCTGACGTCGAACGTGATCACATAAAAGTTCGGGGAAAGCTGATCAATCCTTTAGTCACACGACGTGAGAAGCTCTACGTCTTACTCAATAAACCAAAGGGCTATCTATCGAGCGTCTCGGATCCCGAAGGCCGCCCTTTGGTGACGCAGCTCTTGCCTGCCTCGCTGGGCCGGCTGCACCCCGTCGGCCGGTTAGACTTCAACACCGAGGGCCTGTTGCTGCTTACGAATGATGGCGATTTCACCAACTTCATTACCTCTGCCCGCAATCGCGTCGAAAAGGTTTACGAAGCCAAAGTGAAAGGTCTGCCGTCCAACGCTGCTCTTGAACGGCTCAGGCGAGGGGTAACTCTCGACGATGGAAAAAAGACAGCGCCAGCCACGATTAATAAAGTGGCTGAAACCGCCTCGAATGCCTGGTTTGAGGTTGTTCTCCGACAGGGTCTTAACCAGCAGATCAGACGCATGTTCGATCTCATTGGGCACTCGGTGGTGAAGCTGCGCCGGTCTCGCATCGGTTTTCTTCATGACGATAGCTTGCGGCCGGGCGAATGGCGCCTGCTTGAGCCGCACGAGGTTCGGCGATTGATGAGGGGTGAAGCTGGGAGTAAGGATCAGAAGAACAGGATGCGTTCGGCCAAGTCACGGTTCGGCCCGCCACTAAGGTAGAATTAGAACTCAAAATCTTCGCTGGGGAGTGGTAATGGATTTCGAGCTAACAGAGGAACAGCAACAGATTAGGACTAGCGTGCGGGAGTTTGCCGAGGCGGAGATCTTGCCTCACGTGATGGAGTGGGACGAAGCGCAACACTTTCCCATTGAGCTGAAGCCCAAACTCGCAGAGCTCGGTTTACTAGGGGTGATTTTTCCCGAGGAATACGGTGGCGCGGGAATGGGCTATGTGGAATACGCTTCAATCATCGAAGAATTGTCCCGCGTCGATGGCTCAGTCGGTATCTCGGTTGCCGCGCACAATTCGCTTTGTTCGAATCACATTTATGAGTACGGTAACGAGAAGCAAAAAAAGAAGTACCTGGTGCCGCTGGCTAGTGGAGAACATCTTGGCGCCTGGGGATTGACTGAGCCAGGTGCAGGCTCGGACGCTTCCGGCACAAAGTCCACTGCCGTGCGAAAGGATGGTGGCTGGATTGTAAATGGATCGAAGAATTTCATTACCCACGCGATTCACGCCGATACCTGTGTTGCCTTCGCGGTCACGGATCGAGCGAAGCGAAGCAAGGGTATCTCGGCTTTTATCTTCGAGAAAGGAATGCAAGGGTTCTCTCCTTCGAAGAAAGAAAACAAACTGGGACTTCGGGCGTCGGAAACCGCGAGTGTTGTTTTCGAAGATTGTTTCGTGGCCGACGAGAATTTATTGGGTGACGAAGGTCAGGGATTCATAAACGCGATGCAAATTCTCGACGGCGGAAGAATCTCAATAGCCGCGCTGGCCGTCGGAATTGCCCAGGGCGCTTATGAGTCGGCTTTACGGTATGCGCACGAAAGACATCAGTTTGGCAGACCCATCGCCGAGTTTCAGGCAATCCAGTTCAAGCTGGCCGATATGGCGACGCGAATTGACGCTGCTCGGCTGCTGATGTACCGAGCCGCATGGTTGAAAGATCAAGGGAAGAAAGTAACCAAAGAGTCATCGATGGCCAAGCTGTTTGCTTCGGAGATCAGCGTGAATGTTTGCGAAGAAGCGATTCAGATTCACGGGGGATATGGCTATACCAAAGACTATCCGCCCGAGAAATACTGGCGCGACTCGAAACTATGTACGATTGGTGAAGGGACTTCCGAGATTCAGCGGATCATCATTGCCCGAGAGATTCTAAGGCAGGCTTAACACAGTCATATGAGCACCACCACAGCAGAGGGGCTTTCGATGATTGACCGCATCACCCGGGGTGACACTCGCGCAGTGGCCCGAGCAATTTCGAAAGTGGAGGATAATGCTAACGACGCGACTGAGCTGATGAAGCAGGTTTTCCCCCACACGGGACGTGGACTGATTATCGGAATTACCGGCGCGCCTGGCGCAGGGAAGTCAACACTAGTCGACAAGCTCGCTCTCTTTTATCGGAAACAAAATGAACGCGTGGGTATTGTTGCGGTTGATCCTTCGAGTCCGTTCTCGGGAGGCGCCATCCTCGGAGATCGGATTCGAATGCAGGCGCTGGGTCTCGACCGAGATGTGTTTATTCGTTCTATGGCCACGCGCGGCAGCCTTGGAGGTTTGGCTCGAGCCACAGTCGATGCCGTCTCGATAATGGATGCGGCCGGCTATTCGAAGATCGTGGTGGAAACGGTGGGCGTAGGGCAGGACGAAGTTGAAATCGTTAAAGCTGCGGATGTTTCTGTAGTTGTGTTAGTGCCGGGAATGGGTGACGATATTCAAGCGATCAAGGCCGGAATTATGGAAATCGGCGATATCTTTGTAATTAACAAGGCGGATCGCGAGGGGGCCTACGTTACGGAGAAGGAGCTTGAGGCTTTACTGTCGCTGGCAGACCGCGAGGATGGCTGGCAACCACCGATCATTAAGACCGTAGCGCCGGAAGGCAAAGGCATTGAGGAATTGGCGGCGGCAATCGAGAACTATCGCAAATTCCACTTTAAGACGGATTTAGGAAGCTTTCGCAGACGTGCGATCGCTCGTTGGCGCATCCTTGAGTTGCTTCGTGAGCGGTTGCTGGCGCAAACCCTGGATTCTGATTCGGCATCTGAGAGACTCGACCGGCTGGCAGGTGAGGTTGCCAGACGCGAGCAAGACCCTTATTCTGCCGTGGAAGAGTTGATTGGTTTCAGGTCTTAGGATAAGCCCATTTCTATGAATATTGATCACATCGGGATCGCGACCCGCGGTTTGGAAGAGGCAGCTGCAGTTTGGCAAGACGCTTTAGGACTTGAAGTCGCCCACGCGGAAGAGATCAACGATCAGGGAGTGAAAGTTGCGATGCTGCCGATCGGCGACACGCTTATCGAACTCCTCGAGCCGCTGCACGGGGATTCTCCGATCAGCAAATTTCTGGAAAAGCGTGGTCCTGGCATTCATCATATTGCGGTCCGGGTAGATGACATCCGCGCAACTCTTGCGCGCTTGAAGGAGAAGGGGGTTCGCCTGATTGACGAAGCGCCACGACCGGGAGCGCGTGGCTGCCTGGTAGCTTTCATTCACCCCTCGACAACGAATGGGGTGCTGCTCGAGTTAGTGCAGCGCCAGTAGTTTTTGGCTAGAGAAAGGAAAGTATTTTGACATCAACCAGAAAAGCATTAATCGCAGCCGCGGTCGCGGTGGTTTTTTCATTAGGACTGATCGTCTGGCAGGTTAAAGCTCGGCGAGCCGAAGCCGTTAACCTTAGCGCCGAGGATTTGGCGTTGATCGCCGAAGACCAACCGCCCCAGTTTCGCGCCAGCCTTGCTTCCGATGAGCAGGCGCGCAAAAACTTTGCCGATGATATCAAGAGACTGCTTGCCGTGGCTGAAGAGGCAAGGGCCAAGGGCATAGACAAGACTCCTGAGATGAAGCGACAGATGCGAATTGCGCGCGCGTTCGTAATTGCCGAGAGTTATTTGAAGTCGCAGGGTCAAACTGCCAAGCCCAATTTTTCTGATCAGGAGATCGACGCAGTATTCCAGCAACCGGCAAATCAGCGACTGTTTGATGAACTCATTGCCGACGCTAAAGCCAAGAATCCTCAACTTGCCGCCGAAGCCATCCCTGAGGAACAACTGAAGATGTTCAGGCGACAATTTGGTGAGTTGTTTGCCAGCGAGGCCAAGGGAATTGCCAGCGGTTTAGATTCGCAGCGGGCAGTCCAAATTCAGATCCTTTTTCAACAGGCTCGGGCGCTGGCCCAGGTTTACGCTAAGGAACATTTGGCGGAAAAGATGAAGGCCACGGAAGAGGAAATCAACGCGTATGTGGCCCAGCACCCGGAATTGGATTCCACGAAGAACCGTTCGAAAGCTGAAGATGTGCTAAAGCGCGCGCGCTCGGGAGAGGACTTTGCCAAACTGGCTGAGGAATTCTCAACCGATCCCGGAAGCAAAGTTAAGGGAGGCGATCTCGGTTGGTTTGGGCCGGGCCAAATGGTGCCAGAATTTGAGAAAGCGGCTTTTGCCCTTAAACCCGGCGAGATCAGCGACATCGTAGAAAGCAATTTCGGCTACCACATCATAAAACTTGAAGAGCGTCGCACGGAAAAGAAAGAAGGTCAGACGGAAGAGCAGGTTCATGCTCGTCACATTTTGATTGGCGGAGGCGGCGAGGGTAACAATCCTTTTGGGCCGCCCCGGTCCGGCCGCGAGCAGGCCCGCGCCGCCGTGGAGCAGGAAAAACAGAAAAAGCTGCTCGACGAGATCGTGAAAAGGTCCCGTGTCACCGTCGCCGAAAACTTTCAGGTAAAGATGCCCGAACCATCGCAGTCAATGCCGCAATTTGCGCCCCATGATGAAGCGCCGGTTCAGGCACCGCCCGAGCAGCCGAATCCAGGCAAAGAGAAGTCAAAGTCTGGAGATTCAACCAAGGGTGGGTCCCGGCAACGGAAAAAGTGACCGGCGTAGAACCTATTGGCTCCTCATGCAATTTGGCGATTACCGCGTCGAGATTGTTCCTGATACAGTGTTTCGTCTCGATGGAGGCGCGATGTTTGGTGTCGTCCCGCGCAATCTCTGGTCGCGCGTCTGTCCACCTGACGATCAAAACCGCATCAGGCTGAACACCAATTGTGTATTCATCGATGCCGGTTCGGAACGGATCCTGATCGAGACGGGCCTGGGCGAGAAATGGTCGGACAAGCATGTCGGGATGTACGGCATCGAGCGGACGCGGCCGCTGGCAGATTCGTTGCGGTCAATAACCGGATTCGGTCCTGAAGAAATCACGATCGTAATCAATACTCACTTGCATTTTGATCATGCCGGGGGCAACACCGTTCTCAATCCAGCGGGTGAGGCTGTCCCTGCTTTTCCCAACGCCAGGTACTTTGTTTCGCGAGCGGAGTTTCAACATGCTGAGCGTCCGACGGAGCGGGATCGCGCCAGCTACCTGCCGCAGAATTGGCGACCGGTTCAGGAAAGAGGTCAATTGGATCTCAAAGACGCGGACTATGACGTCGTTTCCGGTTTGCGAATGGAAACACATGCCGGGCACAACCGGTCGATGCAGTGTTGGCGGCTGGAGCAGCAGGGGCGTACACTCTTTGGGTTTGCGGATCTGGTGCCCATGAGGGCGCACGTTCAGTTACCCTGGATCATGGGCTACGATCTTTTTCCCTTAGAGACGCTTGAGGCGAAGAAGAGATTATTACCGCAGGCAGCGCGCGAGGGCTGGATATGCGTGCTCTATCACGATCCGGAAATGCCGCTCTGTAAGCTAACAGAAGAGAATCAGAAGTTTCGAATCGAGCCCTATGAAATGTAGAGGCGTCACACCGTGGGCGCCCTTGCCGATGCGAACAACGGCGTCGAGCGCCGCCATAAGAAAATCATGACAACGGTCACCATCGGAATCATTGGCGGCAGCGGCCTCTACCAGATGCCTGAGTTGAAGGATGTCGAGGAGGTTAAAGTAAATACTCCTTTCGGCAGTCCTTCAGATGCCTTTATCATCGGTACTCTGGAGAACCAGCGCGTGGCGTTTCTTCCCCGCCACGGCCGCGGCCATCGCTTGACGCCAACCGAAGTGCCGTTTCGAGCAAATATTTATGGTTTGAAGCTGCTTGGGGTCGAGCGGATTCTTTCTGCTTCCGCAGTCGGCTCGCTTCAGGAGCAATATGCGCCGCTTGATATGGTTATTCCGGATCAGTTCTTTGATCGCACTCGTGCGCGCGCCAGCGAATCAACTTTCTTTGGCGAGGGGATCGTGGCTCACGTAGCCTTGGCACATCCTGTCTGCGGGAATCTGGGTGACGTTTTGGAGGAATCGTGTAAGGTTGCTAACGTAAAGACGCACCGGGGCGCTACGTACCTTTGCATGGAGGGGCCGGCGTTTTCCACCGTAGCAGAGTCTAATGTCTATCGTTCGTGGGGGATGGACATCATCGGCATGACCAATCTTCAGGAAGCCAAGCTGGCGAGGGAAGCTGAGATTTGCTATGCGACGCTCGCCCTGGTAACGGATTATGATTGCTGGCACCCGGGCCACGACGCGGTAACTGTGGAGACAGTGGTTGATTATTTAAACAAGAACGTCCGCAACGCTCAGGTCATCATCAAGGAGGCGGTGAGCCGCTTAAGCGATCGGCCGCGCGACTGCAAGTGTGGATCGGCCTTAAAGAATGCGATCTTTACGGCTCCTGATCTCTGGCCGGCCGCGACAACGAAGAAGCTGGAGGCGATCATCAGAAAATATGTTCCATCGAAGACTTCGGAGTCAGCCTCAGCGGACTGAGGCTTAGTTAGCTTTAGAGGTAAATCATGAAAAGGATTCTTTTGCCAACCGCAATTCTGTTGTGTGCTTTCGTTCTTTCCGGGCCCGTAACCTTCGGCCAGGGAGCAAGGAGCGGCCCCGATCCATCCACCATTCGCGACCCGGAGTTGGAGGAGGATTCGCAGCACAATCTGGAAGTCGCGCGCCTTTACTTCAAATTGAAGAAGGCTTACGTCGCGGCAATCAAGCGGTGTGAGGAGATTATTGCCGGCAATCCAAACTTTGCGAAGATGGATGAGGTTTTATTCATTGCGGGGCAAAGCAGCTTGAGGTTGGCGGAAAACAAGGGCAAGCAGAGCTCGAAACTGACACCCGATCAGTTGCGTGACGACGCGCGAACCTATTTGACGCAGCTCGTGAATGACTACCCGCAGAGCAGCTTTGCCAAGGAGGCCGAGGAAGTGTTGCAGGGGATGGGTGGTCCAAAGAAGGCGGAAGATAAGCAATAGAATAGGATAAGATAAATAGGACCTATGTGACCCATTAGTCCTATTGAGATCCAAAATTATTCAAGATACCAATGTCACTTCTCGTGGTTGGCTCGGTTGCCTTTGACGCCGTCGAAACACCGTTCGGCAAATGCGAAAAGATGCTCGGCGGCTCGGCGTCGCATTTCTCAATTTCAGCCAGTTACTACACCACCGTACGGATCGTCGGAGTAGTCGGGGGCGATTTCAGCATCGCGGAACAAGAGGTTTTTGATAGCCATGGTATCGACATCAGCGACCTTGAACGCGTTCCTGAAGGCAAAACCTTCCGTTGGTTTGGCCGTTATGATTACGATCTGAACGTCGCTCATACCCTCGATACTCATCTGAACGTGTTTGCTGATTTCAAGCCAAAGCTCTCCGAAAATTCAAAGCAGGCTCGGCTCGTTTTCCTCGGTAACATTCAGCCGGATTTACAGCGCGAAGTGCGTGAGCAGATACCAACGGCCGAACTGGTCGCGCTCGACACCATGAACCTCTGGATCGAGAATACGCGCGAGTCGCTGTTGCAAACGATCAGAGGCGTTGATGTCGTGATTATCAATGATGCTGAAGCACGTCAGTTGACCAAAATGCCAAATCTGATTAAGGCCGCCAGAACAATTCTTTCCTGGGGCCCCAAGGCTCTGATCGTCAAGCGGGGTGAATATGGCGCTGCTCTATTTACGGCCCAGAGTTACTTCGCAATTCCCGCCTATCCGCTCGAATCGGTCTTTGATCCTACCGGCGCCGGTGATACCTTTGCCGGCGGTTTCATGGGTTATTTGGCGAGTCAGCCGCTGTTGGATGAAGCGGCGATGAGACGCGCCATGATCTTTGGTTCGGTCATGGCTTCTTTCAATGTGGAAGAGTTTGGGACCGAACGCGTGCGTCGGTTGACCCACGACGAAATCAACAATCGCTTCCGGGCCTTCAAGCAGATGACTCACTTTGAAGAGATACCGTTTGAAAAAGCAGTTTCAAGTATGAAGGGATGAGTTATGGATCTCAAATAGGACTTATAGGTCATATAAGTCCTATAAGTCCTATAAGTTTTTTGATAGTGGAGACTGGAGACTTTATGTTTTGTCCTGTTTGCGAGTCTGAATATCAACCTGGCCTAACTCGTTGCCCTGACGATAACGTTGAACTTGTCGAGCAACTGAACGCGCGCACCGCAGTTCACGATGGCAGCGAAGCTCGCTTCGTCCTGCTCCACAACTTTGGATCGCCCGCCGAAGCCGAGATGATTAACGATATCTTAAGTCAGAATGGCATTCGCTCGCTGGTAAGATCCGGCGGCGCTGACACGCTCTCACCGCTTCTCTCCAGTACGGCGTTGGGCGCGGCGGTTCTGGTGGACGAACGCGATCACGATCGCGCTCGAGAACTCTACATGGCATTTTTCGGAGAGGACACGACTCCGTTGACTGGGGAGCCTTTCGAAGAAGGGGAACCGGAGCAGTGAAGTCAACCTTGGTTGCAGTTCAAATAGTTTAGAGTTCAACCTTCAGGTTGCTGCTTTTGAAATTCACAAGCTGAAGCTTGAACTCTTGAACTAGTTGAACTTCCAACTGGTTGAACTTTGAACATGGCCGAAAGAACAGCAGACGCCATCGTAGTCATTATGACTGCCGCCGACCGTGACGAAGCCGCCCGTCTGGCGCAGATGCTCGTAGAGAAAAATCTTGCCGCATGCGTCCAGATTCTTCCCGAAATTCAATCCATCTATCGTTGGAAAGGGGAGATCGAAAAGCAGGGTGAAATCCTACTCTTAGCCAAAACGCTGCGTTCAAACTTTGAAGAACTCGAACGTCAGGTGCGGGCGCTGCACAGCTACGAAACACCTGAAATCATCGCCTTGCCTGTAACCGCCGGCTCTGCCCCCTATCTTGAATGGCTTGATGCCAATGTCAGGCCGTAACTTAAGCAGACTGATTAGCCGGGCTAACGTCCATCGCCTTCCAGCACTCGAGCTTCTTGTCCCAGGGTCTTGTCCAGCGCGCGTAGCGAACTCTGGCTGTCAATCACAATCTGCACAACTTCTGCCGGTGAATCTGTGACGTGGAAAAGTTCAAGGTCATGCGGCGAAATTTTTTCGCCCTTGTGCGCAACTCCTCGAATCCAGTTCAGGAGGCCATTCCAATATTCAGAACCGAAGAGCACTACCGGAAAGTTGCGGATCTTGCGCGTCTGAATCAGGGTCAGCGCCTCAAAGAGCTCATCCAGGGTGCCAAAACCGCCAGGAAAGATGATGAACCCCAGGCTGTACTTTACGAACATCATCTTGCGCACAAAAAAGTAGCGGAAGGTGAGCGAACGAGTCAGGTAGGAATTGGGCCCCTGCTCAAACGGCAGCTCGATGTTGCATCCGACTGAGACGCCGCCGGCCTCAAATGCGCCGCGGTTGGCCGCTTCCATGATTCCCGGACCGCCTCCGGTAATTACTGCGAAGCCTTCGCGCGTGAGCAGCGCCGCGGTCTCCTGCGCTGCTTTATATTCCGGGTTCTCAGGTGATGTGCGCGCGGAACCGAATATCGACACGCCCCGGGTAAGGCTGGCGAGTTCATCAAACCCCTCGACAAATTCACCCATGATGCGAAACACCCGCCAGGTGTCGGTGTGCGTGAATTCGTCGACCCGCGGGCTCTCGAGGAGTTGTTCGTCCTGCGTTGGGTGTTGCGGGCGGGGCTCTTCGTCAGTCGTCCTGGCCATTTATGCCTCCTTAGTGGCACAGACTTCAGTCTGTATTTTCCCAGTCCCTCTGGAATTCAAACTTGTAGAAAATCAGAGCCGCCTACACAGACTAAAGTCTGTGCCACTTAGAGCCCGCCACCACAGACTAAAGTCTGTGCCACTTAGAGCCCGCCACCACAGACTAAAGTCTGTGCCACTTAGAGCCCGCCACCACAGACTAAAGTCT
>Ga0187893_10006675_pt1 | contig 19545 bp, 12 predicted proteins | sample MA1701074metaG_FD_139574 | JGI IMG/M metagenome (GOLD analysis project Ga0187893, IMG submission 139574) | White microbial mat communities from a basaltic lava cave in the Kipuka Kanohina Cave System on the Island of Hawaii, USA - MA170107-4 metaG ... | reverse complement strand
GCGCGGCCTTCCGCAGCGCCTCGCGCAGCGCCGCCAGCGGCAGTACCGCGCACGCCACGCGGGCGGCCGGGAGGTCCGTGTCCAGCGCCCGGATCGCGGCCTCGTCGTCGAGGCCGGCCGCCTGTTCGAGCGCCGCGCCGCGCACCGCCTCCGTGAGCAAGGACGCCGAGGCCGTGCAGATGGCGCACGCGTTGGCCGTGAAGGCGGCCGCGCGAATGGCGCCTGCGGCCACCTCGATCTCCACGCGAACGCGATCGCCGCACAGCGGGTTGAACGCCTCGTGGGCCGCGGTCGGGTGTTCCAGCACCCGCTGGTTGCGCGGCCGGCGAAAGTGCTCCAGCACCACCGCGCCGTACGGCAGCGACATCAGCGACGCGCGATCGGCTTGCCTTCGCGCACGGCCACGAGCTGCGCCGCAATGCTGAGCGCGATCTCCTCGGGCTCGCGTCCGCCGATGTCGAGGCCGATCGGCGAGTGCAACCGCCCGAGCTCGTCGTCGGTCAGTCCGTCCGCGCGGAGCAGCGCCCGCACCGCGTCCGCACGCTTGCGGCCGGCCAGCATGCCCACGTAGCGCACCGGCGCTCGCAGCGCCTCCCGCAGGATCGGCAGCTCGTACTTGTAGTCGTGGGCGGCCAGCACGAGGTAGGCGCCCGCGACCAGGTACGGGCGCACCAGGTCCGACGGCATGCCGACCAGCACCTCGTCCGCAGTCGAAAACCGGTCGCGCGTGGCGTATCGCTCGCGGCCATCCACGACCACGACGCGCAGGCCCAGCATCCGCCCCTGGCGCGCGAGCGCGGCGCCGACGTCCGACGCGCCGACCAGCACCAGCGTGTCGGCCGGGGCGAGGCGCTCGACGAACGCGTCCGGCCCGCCGGCGGATTCCTCCGTACTCACGGAGCGTACGGGAGCGCCGCCATTCATCCGCGTCGTGACGTAGGCCGAGCGTCCCGAGCGACTGAGCCTGACGGCTTCCGTGTACGCGGCCACCGCCGCGTCAGCCCCGCGCAGCGAGATCGGCTCCACGAGCAGGTCGAACTCGGCGCCGCAGGCGAGCCCGAGCTCCAGCGCTTCGGCATCATCGACGGACACCGTCACCCGCTCGGCGCGACCGGCCTTCAGCAGGCGCTCGCCGTGCTCGACGACGCGCGCGTCGACGCAGCCACCGATGGACACCGACCCGAGCAGCCGGCCGCCCTCGCCGACGAACAGCTTGGCGCCCAGCGGACGCGGGCTGCCACCGCGCGCGCCAATGAGCGTCGCCATGGCCACTCGCGACTCGTGCGCGCGAAGCTCGTCCAGCTGGTCCAGTATGTCTGCCATGTCTCGGTGGCCGGTGACCTGTGACTCGTGACTGGTGATCGGCCCAGTCACCAGTAACTAGTCACTGTTGTTCCAACGCATCAAGCCACAGGCGCCGCAGTTCGCTGGCGCCCCTGAGGCCCGGCTCGATGAGGTTGCGCCTCCAGTACCACCGGTCCGCATCCTTGGCGCTGACGCCGTGCCCGAGGAAGTGCCGGTGCGCGTCGGCGACCCAGGCGCCGTGCACGCCGCCGGCAACGCCGCCGGCAACGCCGCCGGCAACGCCGCCGGCAACGCCGCGTATGCGGTCGTTGAGCTGGTCGAGGAACTCGAGCGGCAGCCTGCTGACGCCGTCGAACAGGCCCGGAATCGCGCCCGTGCCGTCCGATGGGTCGTACACGGTGGCGAGCAGCAGCACGGAGTTGGGCCGCGTGCGCCGCAGCGTCTCGACGAGGAACTCGTACGCGTCGCCGACGTCGCGCACGACGCCGCGCAGCAACGACGGGTCCTTCCCGGCGGCGAACGCGCTGAGCAGGTCGTTGCCGCCGGCGGTCAGGGTGAACAGCGTTTCCGCGTCGGCCGCTTCGATGAGCGGCAACTGCGAGCCGAAGACGTCGCCGATGGTCGCCCCGTCCTCGCACAGGTTGCGGAACGCAATACCCGGGAACCGCGTGACAAGATCGCGCCCCGTGAACTCGTCGAACCGCTCGTGGTTGGAATGGAGCAGGGACGCCGCGCCGAGCGGCGCCACTGTGCCCGCACGCGCGTTCCACTCCAGCGCCACGGCGACGTCCGTCTCGCCGGCGTCGAGCGCCGGGTACAGGTCGATCGACATCGAGTCGCCGAGCGCGATGTACTCGGCGAACGGCATCCCGTCCGGCGTCACGCGACGTCGGGCAGCGCCAGCCCCCGCGTGGCCAGAATGCGCATGACGGCCTCGCCGATCTTCGAGTTCGGCGTGCTGGCGCCGGCCGTGATCCCGAGCCGCAGCGTGCCACGCCCGAGCCAGTCCGGCGTGACCGCTTCGTGGTGCTTGGCGCCCGGCAGGCGGTGCTTGACGGTGCCGGCCTCGGGATCGATTCCCTCCGGCGACTCGACATGGTACGTCGGCACTTGTTCGGCGCAGAGCGCCGCAAGCGAAATGGTGTTGCTGGAGTTGAAGCCGCCGATCACGACCATGGCGTCGAGCGGCTCGCGCAGCAGTTCCTTCACCGCGTCCTGGCGCTCCTGCGTGGCGCTGCAGATAGTGTCGAACGTGCGGAAGTCGCGTTCCCTGGCCTCCGGGCCCCGCGCCCGCCCGATGGCGTCGCCGACCGCCGCGCCGATCGCAAGCGACTCGCTCGCCAGCATCGTCGTCTGGTTGGCCACGCCGATGCGCTTCAGGTCGCGCGCCGGGTCGAACCCCGGGGACGCCGCGTGTCCCAGCTTGTCGACGATGACCTTGGCGTTCACGCGGCCCTCGATGTGGTCGCACACGAGCATCGCCTCGGGCATGTCGCGCACGACGAGGTAATGCCCCTCGTGCTTGCGCGCCTGCGACGCCGTCGCGCGGGTCTCCTCGTGATAATGCTTGCCGTGGATGAGCGACGTGAACCCGTCCCGCGCGTAACTGTCGACCCGCTTCCACACGTTGAGCACCGAGCCGCACGTCGTGTCCACCAGCACGCACCCGATCCCGCGAAGGTGCTCGAAGTCGTGGATCGTCACGCCGAACGCCGGCAGGATCACGACGTCGGACGGCGACACGGAGGCAAAGTCGAACTTCCCGTCCGCCGGCATCAGGATGTCGATGCCCATCTCCCGCAGCCTGGCGTTCACATGCGGGTTGTGGATGATCTCGCCCACCAGGTAGATCCGCTTGTCGGGAAACTTCCGGCGCGTCTGGTAGGCGTACTCGACGGCGCGCTCGACGCCATAACAGAAGCCGAACTCCCGGGCCAGCCGGAACGTGACGTCGCCGACCGAGAGCGTGTAGTCATCGGCTCGCAGCCGATCCACGAGCCGGCCGCTGTAGTCCGAGGCGAGGTCATCCTGTACCTCCGCCTTGAGGCCGAAACCCTTGCGGAAATAGGTACTTGGGTCGGCGGTCGCCATGACCATAAGGTAGCGGCCGCTCCCTCCCCCGTCGTTCCGGTCCGGGCCGCAATCGAAAGTGGGCGCCGGGGAGCAGGGCCGCGTACCGTGAGGGGTTATCTTTGCGGAGACTTCAGCCGCGTACCCGGGCCGACGCCGATGACGCTGACGATTGACGTCCTGGAAGCCGGTAGTCCGTCGGTAGCACCGACGCTCTCGCGGCCCCGCGCGCTGAGGCCGGGCGACACCATTGGCGTCGCGGTCACCTCCGCCGCGCCGCGCGAAACCCGGGTCCATCGCGGCGTCGCCGCCCTGAAGCAGGCGGGCTTCAAGGTGCGGCTCGACCAGGGCCTCCTGGTCCCGCGCCGCTATCACCGACGCGAAGACGAGCGCCGCGCCGAGAGCCTGATGACGCTGTGGAGCGATCCCGGGGTGGACGCGGTGGTCGCGGGCACCGGCGGGTACGGTGCCATCCGGGTGCTGCCGTACCTCGACCCCGCCGTGTTCCGCGGCCATCCCAAGCCGTTCGTCGGCTACTCTGACGTGACGGCGCTCCATCTATGGATGTGGCGTTTCGCCGGCCTGCGAACGTTCCACGGCCCGACGCTGGACGACCTGCTTGCGATACGCGTCCCGACGCTGAACTCGCTGCTGGCCGCGCTCACGACGCCGGCGCCCCCGACGCGACTCGGGGAGGGACACGCGCGGACCATGAAGCCCGGCCGGGCCGTCGGTCGGCTGGTCGGTGGCAACCTGTCGCTGGTGCAACAGTCGATCGGTACACCATATGAAGTGCCGGTGGACGGCTCGATCCTGTTCATCGAGGAGACGAAGGACCCGATGTCGGTGGCGGACGAGCGGCTGCTCCACCTCCGCATGTCGGGATTGCTTCGCCGGGTTTCAGGCGTCGTATTCGGCCACCTGTCGCTGGACCGCTCGGAGCGTGACGAGTTCGAGGACTTCATCCTGGACCTGGTGTCCGACATCGACGTGCCGGTGCTCATGAACTTCCCCGCGGGCCACAAGTACCCGAACTTGACGCTGCCGCTCGGCACGCGCGTCGAGCTGGTGGCCGCGGCGGACGGCGGCTGGCTCCAGTATCACGAGCCGGCGCTGCTTCCCTCTCACCCGATGTCATGAACGACGACTTCGACCTGGTCGTGATCGGCGCCGGTCCGGCGGGCGAGAAGGGCGCCGCGCAGGCGGCGTACTTCGGGAAGAAGGTCTGCGTCATCGAGCGGTCGCCCAAGCCGGGCGGCGCGGCGGTCAACACGGGTACGATTCCGTCCAAGACGCTCCGCGAGACAGCGCTGTACTTCAGCGGGCTGCGGCAGCGCGGCCTGTACGGCGTGGACCTGCGCGTCAAGCACGACATCACGATCAGCGATTTCATGTACCGCGAGCGCACGGTCGTGGAAGGCGCCTGGCAACTGATCGACGAGAACTTCAAGCGCCATCACATCACCACGGTCCAGGGCACGGCGCGCTTCGTGAGCCCCGCGACCGTCGAGGTGTCGCGCTACGGCCAGGATCCGCGGCTGATTTCAGGCAAGGCGATCCTCATCGCGACGGGCTCCCAGCCGCAGCAGCCCAGCGGCGTCGCGGTCGACGGCACGATCATTGTCGACAGCGACTCGCTGCTCACGCTGCAGAAGATCCCGGCCCGGATGATCGTCATCGGCGGCGGCGTGATCGGCTGCGAGTACGCGTGCATCTTCGCGGCGCTCGGGGTGAAGGTCACGATCATCAACTCGCGCTCCCGCCTGCTCGGGCACCTCGACGCCGAAGTCGGCGAGGCGCTCAAGAGCATGATCACCGCGCGCCTCGACATCTCAGTGCACGTGAACGCCGATGTGAAGGAGATCGCGGTCGAGGACGAGCACGCGCGCGTGACACTGAGCGACGACTCGAATCTCTATTCGGACGTCGTGCTGTTCAGCGCGGGCCGCGTCGGCAACACCGAGGGACTCGGGCTCGCCGAACTCGGCGTGGAGTGCAACCAGCGCGGGTACATCAAGGTCGACAAGAACTACTGCACGTCGGTGACGAGCATCTACGCGGCCGGCGACGTGATCGGCTTTCCTGCCCTTGCCTCGACGGCGATGGAGCAGGCGCGCGTCGCCGTGTGCCACGCGTTCGACCTCAAGTACAAGCAGTCGGTTTCGAACGTGCTGCCGTACGGCGTTTGGACGATTCCGGAGATCGCGACGGTCGGCGAGACCGAGGAGACGCTCACCGCCAGGGAGGTCGCGTTCGAGGTGGGCCGCTCGTCGTACCGCATCAACCCGCGCGGCCAGATTCTCGGCGACACCGACGGGTTCGTGAAGATCATTTTCGACCCCAACGACCAGCGCGTGCTCGGTGTGTCGATCGTCGGCGAAGGCGCGTGCGAGTTGATCCACCTCGCGGCCGCGGTGATGAGCTTCGGCGGGTCGCTCGACTACTTCATCCAGGCCGTGTTCAACTATCCGGCATTGTCCGATGCGTACAAGTACGCCGCGTACGACGGCCTCCAGGCACTCGCGCGACGTCGCGGCCAGATGGGCGGATTGCAGTCAACAAGTGCGGTCGCGGCTGTCAAGACGTAGGTCGCGCCCTTAAGAATTCGCGGGCGCGTTCGTCTGGCGCGGCTTTCGAAGTCGCGGTATGGTTGGCTTCCGATGCTGACGACCGCGACGCACACATCGAGCGAGATGCCGGCGCCCGCCGCCGCGCCCGCGCGCACCACGCGCTCGCAGTTCGCGTTCGTCGCGGAGCGCCTGTGGCTCGACTTCGTCAACACCGACGGCGCACAGGGCGCCGAGGCGCTGGTCGACTTCGACGCGCTGGTCGCGTGGCTCGAGCAAGCCATCTCGCTCGACGCCGAGCGCGCGCAGACCATGCGTCGCCGCGCGATACAGCAGCCGAGCGGCGCCACCGCGGCGCTCGTCGATGCGCGCCGGGTGCGCGCCTCGCTGCGCGGCCTCGCGGAGCGCGGCGCGCAGTCGCCGCAAGTCCGGCTCGAGACGCTCGCGGAGATCAATCGCGTGCTCGGGCGAAGTGCCGGCACGCGCCGGCTCGAGATGCGGCTCGACGGCACGTTCGCGCGTTCATTCGTGCCGGTCGGCGACGCGTTCGCCGGCCTCATGATCCCCGTCGTCGAGTCCGCAGCCGACGCGCTCATCCTCGGCGAGCTGGCGCGCGTACGGCGCTGCGCCGATCCGCGCTGCGCGCGCGTGTTCTACGACAACACGAAGAACGCGGCGCGCCGCTGGTGCGACATGGCCACCTGCGGCAACCGCGCGAAGGCGGCGCGCCATCGCGCGCGGCTCAAGGCGCCGTAGCTGCGCCGCGTCGTCGTCACCCGTACATACCTCGCGCTCGACGATCTCAACCGCAGTCTCTGGGGTGTAGTCGGGCGGTGGCGACCGCTTCGAGTCCTGGAGGGCCGTCGTTCCAGGCAGTCGCGGTTCCGCCCCAGGTGCCGTCACCCCACCCCCAGACCAACTCAAGCGTGATCCCCGAGAATTCCATCGCGAACGCAATCTGTAGGTGGTTAGCATCGAACCTCCTCCAGATAGCCACCGGGAACGGCATCGGCGCCGTGATCGGGTCGAGTCGAACCAGGTTCATGCCTGCCTCGCCGTCGGCAGTTCCGGTTGAATCCAGTAGGACGATACGGGTCGGAGGCTCGCTGCTCTCCTTTGGGCCGCTCCATTGGCCCACACTCAACGTGTAGCACCCGGCCAGCGACGCTGGTGCCACCGCGGGCTTCAGCAGCGCTCGCTCATGGCCGCACCCGATCGTGGTCAGTGCGATCACGCTCGCGGCAAGAAGGACCGTCACTCCTTTCACAGCACCTCGCGACTCAGTTCTCGCTTTACTCTATCACGCAACTGGCGTTCTGAGCCGACACATTGATCTGCCGTGTTGCGCCGGCACCTCCACCACTTGAGTTCCAGACTTGTACCGAGAGGGTGAAACTCGTTGACCCAACCGCATACGTCGAGAGTTCTGGTCCGGTGCCAATCTCCGACGCTTCGTTGCGGAACCACCGAACGTTCGCGTCTGGCACGCTGGTCGAAACATACCAGTCGCAGTTGTCGCCCGACTTGGCTGTTGAGGGTCCTTGAATAGTTGCTGACCAAGACGCTACCGTGGCGGGCGAACCATACCGAAAGGCAGCAACGGTGGTCGCCAGCTCGTTCATCAATCGTCGAAACATCTTCGTACTGGATCGTCCCATAAGTGCTCCCAGCAATCACTGGCGCCGAAAAGATCCGCCACCGTGCGCAGTCGTTGCACGCGTCGCCATACGCCATGATGGTGCGCATCCAACCCTCTGGATGGACCCAACCGTGCGAGTAGGGTACCGGAAACGTCACAGGCTCCTGAATGACCGCTCTGTCGTGCATGGCACCGAACAGGTGAGCGATCTCGTGAGCAAACGAGTAGTTCGCCACACATATCGGTCGGACGTCCACGACGACGAATGCTGTCGCTGGGGTCGCGTAGATGTCGGGAGCGGCGGCACATACGCCGAGTGGACTCTCCTCCGCGACGATAAGAACCACTGCATCAGCGTAGTGCTCCATGCGGAGCCCGTGAATCGAGTCAATGATCCCATCCGCTGGATTCTTCAGCTTGGCGTGGTGGTCCAGGAACCAGCCAGATCCTTCTCCGTAGTTGACTTGCGCACTGTGGACGACAGATGCCTCGAGATCGATTCCGGTCAACAACAAAGCCTCGTGAGATGGTCAACGTGCAACTGAATCGTGTTTTCTATGGCGGTGTCCGTTGCTGCTGCGAACCCTGTATACACGACGAGGAGATTCAGCACATTGGAAGCCGAAAGAGCCGGTAACGCTCTGACCGGTCGAAGCCCGACCACGCTCGCGCTTCCGGCGCCGAACGCGCTGAGCGCCGCAGAAACCGGCGCCATCTCCCTCGCTGAACCACCCGCCGCGGGTGGATCGTCACCAGTGACCTTGCTCATGTCGAGGTCGATGACCGCGTGAAGGCCACCACCGAGGGGCTGAATGTAGTAGCGCTCACTCCCTACTTGGACGTCTCCGGTCATGCCACTCGGGCCCACCACCAACTGCGCAAAACCTTCGCCCTGCAACTGGCTTTCCAGCCCAGCTTACCATCCCATTGCGCCGCTCAACGCCGGCGTTCCCGTCCGCCAGCAGTGACCCATTGGCTGCATCTGGGATCTCAAGTCGGCCCCCGGCGCGGATGATCGCCGTCGCAGTTGGCACGAGGCGAACTACGCGAACACTGCGATGCACCGGATAAGCTGAAAGCTTGGAAAGTCTCGCAGCCTGCGCTGGTGTGAGGCTCGGCGCGGCCTCACTCGTGAAGAGCGGTGGTGCGACTCGGGAGCTCGATTCCCACGCTGTCGGACTCGCCGGGACGAGATTGTCCGCGCCACACCCCACGCTGCCGAGTCCGAGCAGCAGCAAGGCGGCATCGATGGTGCGCGATTTAGAGAGAGAGAGAGAGAGAGAGAGAGAGAGAGAGAGAGAGACGAACCTCATCGTTACTCCTCCGAACCCTGTTGTTCCAGCTTGGGCTGGCCTAGCGCATCAAGTCTTGCGGACCAGATTGGGGGTCCTCCCTCGCGTGAGAAAGTGGCGAATCGTGACAACATTGTTGGGTTTGTGACATTCCTGTCGGGTCGTGTTGGTCCTGCGCCTTCGAAACAGGTGCCGGCAAGCGTTGAGCGGCAGGCCTTCGCTCTCGGCGGAAAGCGTAGCAAGACGCCATAAGCGTGCGCCGCGTCGTCGTCACCCGTACATACCTCGCGCTCGACGGCCCGGGACAGCTGCGCAGGCCCGCGCGCGCCGTGCCGGGCGCGGCGTTCGCGCTGCGCGCGCCCTGCAGCGTGGCGGAGTATCGCCGCCTCTACGCCTCCGTCGGCGCTCAGTGGTACTGGCACGAGCGTCTCGCCTGGAGCGACGCGACGCTCGCCGCGTACCTCGCGCGCCCCGACGTCTTCGTCTGGGAAGCGATGCTCGACGACGCGTCCGCCGGATACTTCGAGCTGCGGCGCGACGACGCCGGCGCCGTCGAGATCGCGTACTTCGGGCTCATCCGCCAGTTCATCGGCCGCGGGCTGGGCGGCGCGATGCTCGCGCGCGCCGTTGACGAAGGGTTCGCGCTCGGCGCGACGCGCGTGTGGCTGCACACCTGCACGCTCGATTCGCCGCACGCCCTCCCCAACTACTCCGCGCGCGGCTTCCGCACCTTCAAGACGGAACGGCTCGAAGTCGAGATAGAGGGGACGAAAGTCGTGGCCGAACGAACGCTCGATTCCGCGTAGCCGGCGCCGCTTGTCGCCGGGAAACGACTGGCGCATACTGGGCTCTCCACCGCTCTTCATCGGGAGTCACGAATGCGTTCGTCGTTCCGCATTGTCGCGCTGCTCGCGGCCTCAGCCGCCCCGGCACTGACCCAGCAGGAACCTCCGCCGCTCGACCAGAACCGCGGCCTGCCGCTGCAGCCGTCGCGCACCGCGCGATTCACCACGTCGCAGGGCACGTGGATGTCGGTCGACGTCAGTCCGGACGGCCGGACGATCGTCTTCGACCTGCTCGGCGACCTCTACACGATTCCGATCGCGGGTGGCGCCGCTGCGCGCCTGACGACCGGGTTGCCGCACGACATGCAGCCGCGCTACAGCCCGGACGGCCGCCGCATCGTCTTCGTCTCGGACCGCAGCGGCGACAACAACGTCTGGGTCATCGACGCGGACGGCGCCAACGCCCGCCAGATCTCCAAGGGCATCGCGGACGAGTTCCGCACGCCGGAGTGGACGCCGGACGGCAAGTACATCGCGGTCTCGCGACAGTATGCGCTGGGCGGGCTCGAGAAGATCTGGATGTACCACATCGACGGCGGCACGGGCGTCGAGATGGTCGGCGGCACGCCGGGCCAGCGCTTGCTCGGCGCCGCCTTCGGGCCCGATGGCCGCTACGTCTGGTATCACCAGCGCAACGGCTCCTGGCAGTACAACGCCATCCTCCCGCAGTACCAGCTGCGCGTCTACGACCGCGAGGCGAGCACCATCACGGCGATGAGCGCGCGATTCGGCTCCGCGTTCAAGCCGGCGCTGTCACCCGACGGCACGCGCCTCACGTATGCGACCCGACAGGATGCCGAGACGGGCCTGCGCATCCGTGAGCTCGCCACGGGCGAGGAACGCTGGCTCGCCTATCCGATTCAGCGCGACGAGCAGGAATCGGCGGCGGACATGGACGTGCTCCCGGGCTACTCCTTCACGCCCGACTCGCGCGCCGTGGTGATCTCGTACGGCGGCGGCATCTGGCGCGTGCCAACCGACGGCGCGCCCGCCACGCAGATTCCGTTCACGGTGAACGCCGAGGTCGCGCTCGGGCCCGCGGTCGACTTCAAGTATCCCATCGAGGACACGCCCACCTTCACCGTGAAGCAGATCCGCGACCCGGCGCCGTCGCCCGACGGCCGCATGGTCGTGTTCAGCGCGCTGGATCGCATTTACGTCGTGGACCTGCCGGGCGGCGCGCCGCGGCGGCTGACCAACCAGGACGTCGGGGAGTTCCAGCCGGCCTGGTCGCCCGACGGACGGTCCATCGCCTACGTCACCTGGGACGACGGCTCGGGTGAGGGATACCTCATGCGCGCCCCCGTCACGGGAGGCGCGCCGGCGCGCCTCACGCCGGCATCGGCGTACTACCAGCAGCCGGCGTGGTCGCCGGACGGGCGGCGCGTGATCGCCACGCGATCGGCGGCCCGTGACCTGCGAGAGTCCATCGACCCGTTCGTCGGCAGCGGCCTGGGCGCCGAGTTCGTGTGGGCGCCGGCCGCCGGCGGGCCGCTCACGGTCATCGGGGCCGTCGCCGGGCGCACGAAGCCGCACTTCGTGACCGGGGATACGGGCCGCATCTATATGTATGGCACCCAGCCGGCCCAGGGCCTGCCGGGCACGCCCGACTTCCGGCCGCCGTCGCTGTCGCTGGTGTCGGTGCGCTGGGACAACACCGACCAGAAGGCGCATCTCTCCGTCACGTCGCGCTTCCCGCTGTTCGCCGGCGGCTGGGAGGTCTCGCGCACGTCGGACCTGCTCATGCCGCGCGACTTCAGTCGCGACGCGGGCTCCCGTGAGCCGTCGTTCCTCCCGGCGTTCACGGCCGACCTGGTCATCAAGGCGCCGCGCGGCGACCTCGCGCTGGCGCAGGTGGGGAACGAGTTCTATGTCGTGACCGTGCCGGCCACGGGCGGGCGAGTGCCGAGCGTGCTGGTGAGCAAGCCGGACAGCGCCGCGATGCCCGTCAAGAAGCTCGGCGACATTGGCGGCGAGTTCCCGGTATGGGGAGCGGACGGCCGTACGGTGCACTGGTCCATCGGCAACGCGTTCTTCACGTATCGCATGGACGCGGCGACGACGCCGGACTACAAGCCTGAGGAAACCCGCATCCGCGTCTCGGCGCCACGCGACCTTCCGCAAGGCACCGTCGTGCTGCGCGGCGCCCGCGTGCTCACGATGCGCGCGCCCAACGAGGCGATCGAGAACGCGGACGTTGTCATCCGCAACAACCGCATCGTCGGCGTCGGGCCGCGCGGCAACGCGCCGGCCGGCGCGCGCGTCATCGACGTGACCGGCAAGACCATCGTGCCCGGGTTCGTCGACACGCACGCCCACATGTGGAACCTGTGGGGGTTGCACTGGTCACGTCCGTGGATCTACCTCGCCAACCTCGCCTACGGCGTCACCACGACGCGCGATCCGCAGACGGCGACGACGGACGTGCTCACGTACGAGGATCGCGTGCGCGCCGGCCAGGTGCCGGGGCCGCGCGTCTACTCGACCGGACCCGGCGTGTTCTTCTTCGACGGCGTCCGCTCACTGGAGCACGCCCGCGACGTGCTGCGCCGCTACAGCGACTACTACGACACCAAGACGTTCAAGATGTACATGGCCGGCAACCGCCGGCAGCGGCAGTGGCTCATCATGGCCGCGCGCGAGCTGCAGCTGATGCCCACCACCGAAGGCGGACTGGAATACCGCCTCGACATGACTCACGCGATGGACGGCTACTCCGGCATCGAGCACACGATGCCCATCGTCCCGGCGTACCGCGACGTCGTCGAGCTGTTCAAGGCGTCCGGCACGACGAACACGCCCACGCTGCTCGTGGCGTACGGCGGCCCGTGGGCCGAGAACTACTACTACACGAACGAGGACGTGGTCGGCGACAAGAAGCTGGCCCACTTCACGCCGAAGGAGGAACTCAACTACAAGATCCGGCGGCGCAATCCCGGACCGGGGCCCGGCGGCTGGTTCCACAAGGACGAGTACGCGTTCCCGAAGCACGCGAACTGGATCAAGCAACTCGTCGAGGCCGGCGGCCGCGCCGGCGTCGGCAGCCACGGCCAGCTCCAGGGGCTCGGCTACCACTGGGAACTCTGGTCGATTCAGTCCGGCGGCATGAGCAACTACGACGCGCTGCGCACCGCCACGATCCTCGGCGCACAGGCGCTCGGCCTGGATCGCGACCTAGGATCCGTCGAGAACGGCAAGCTGGCCGATCTCGTGGTGCTCGACGCCAATCCGCTCGAGAACATCCGCAACACCAACACCGTCCGGTACGTGATGATGAACGGCAGGCTCTTCGACGGAAACACGCTGGCCGAAGTCTGGCCGCGCGAACGACCGGCGCCCGATGAGGCATGGCGAAAGCTCGGGCCCAACACGACCGCTGGCATCCGTGGAGGTGCCCGATGAACCGCGCACGCGTAGTCCTCGCCGGCGCGCTCTTGGCCGCGCCGCTCACGTTCGCGCCGTTCAGCGCCGCTGCCGCCCAGGCGCCGGCGGGGCCCGGCGGGCCCGGTGCGCGTCCGCCCGCTCCGCTGCCGCTGGCCGCGGCTCGAAAGGCGACGTTCACCGCGACTGAAGGCACGTGGATCTCGCTCGATGTGAGCCCGGACGGCAAGACAATCGTCTTCGACCTGCTCGGCGACATCTACACCATGCCGATCACGGGCGGCACGGCCACCGCGCTCACCAGCGGCATGTCGTTCGACGCCCAGCCGCGGTTCAGCCCCGACGGCAAGCGCATTGCCTACATCTCGGACAAGAGCGGCGGCGACAACGTCTGGCTCATGTCGCTCGATCGCGCGGATTCGCTGCAGCTGACGCAGGGCAACGGCAACCTGTATCTCTCGCCCGACTGGTCGCCAGACGGGCAGTACGTCGTCGTGAGCCGCTCGGGCGGGCTCGGCGGCGTGGCGCGCCTGTACCTGCTGCACGTGGATCGGCGCAGCCCGCTGACGCTGCTGCCGGCCGGCACGCTCAAGACCGTCGGCGCCGCGTTCTCGCCGGACGGCAAGAAGGTGTGGTACGCCGGGCGTTTTGGTGACTGGCAGTACAACGCGCTGTTCCCCCAGTACCAGTTGTACGTCTACGACCGCGAGACCAACCGCAACACGCTGATGACCAACCGGTACGGATCGGGGTTCCGGCCGGCGATCAGCCCGGACGGCAAGTGGCTCGTGTACGGGACGCGGGAGGACACCGCGACCGGGCTGCGGAAGCGCAACCTCGAGACCGGTGACGAGAGCTGGCTCGCGTATCCGGTGCAGCGCGACGATATGGAATCGCGCACGCCGCTCGACGTGCTTCCCGGCTACAGTTTCACGCCGGATTCGCGCGCCATCGTCGTGTCCTACGGCGGCAAGATCTGGCGGGTGCCCGTGGATGGCGGCAACGCCACGGAGATTCCCTTCTCCGTCCCCGTGAAGGCGGACGTCGGACCCGAGGTGAAGTTCGCGTACAAGATGGACACGACGGCGCAGGTGACCGCGCGCCAGATCCGGCACCCCGTGTCGTCGCCGGACGGCCGCAAGATCGCGTTCACCGCGTTCGATCGGGTGTGGGTGAAGGACATGCCGGACGGCGCCGCGCGCCGCGTTTCGAGCGCGAACGTGGGTGAGTTTCACCCGGCGTGGTCGCCCGACGGCCAGTGGGTGGCCTACACCACGTGGCAGGACACCGCCGGCGGCCAGATCATGAAGGCGCGGGCCGACGGCCAGGGCGCGCCGCAGGCGGTGACGCGCGTGTCGGCGCTGTATTCCAACGTCGCGTGGTCGCCGGACGGCCAGCGCCTGGTCGCGACGCGGGCCGCTGCGCGCGAGTTGAAGGAAGCCTCAGGCCTGTTCTTCGGCGCGATCGGCGGCGAGTTCGTCTGGGTGCCGTCGGCGGGCGGCGCCGTGTCCACCATCGCGACCACGGGCACGCGCGACGTCGCGCACTTCCGGTCCGACACGCCCGATCGCATCTACGCCTACAGCTTCCTCGAGGGCCTCGTCTCGTTCCGGTGGGACGGCACCGACGTGAAGCAGCACTTGCAGGTGCGCGGCGCGCCGCCGCCGGGCGGCGGCAATCCGCACCCGGAGGAAACGACGTTCCTGCCGCGCCGCGTGTTCCCGGTCGCCAGCAAGGACGTTGCCGCGGTGACCGAGATGGAGGTCGGCGGACCGCCGGCCGCGGACCTGGTGCTCATGTCGCCCAAAGGCAACCGGGCGCTGGCGCAGGTCGGCAACGACCTCTACACGATCGACATCCCGCTGGCGAGTGGTGGCACGCCGACCGTTTCGGTGGCGAATCCCGCGGGCGCTCCCGTTCCGGTGCGTCGCCTCACGGACGTGGGTGGCGAGTTCCCCGCGTGGTCGCCTGACGGCAACCGCGTGCACTGGTCGATCGGCAACGCGCTGTTCACGTACGACCTCACGCGCATCCAGTCGATCGAGGACAGCCTCAAGGGCGTGGCGCACGCGCGCGGACTGCGTGTCGTGCGCGCCCGTTTCGTGATGGACAGCCTGCGGACGGCGCGCAGCCTGTCGGACAGCCTGCGTCGGGCCAACGCCACGATTCCCGACTCGTTGACGCGGCGCATCAACGCGCTGCGCGCTGATTCCACGCAGTCGGCCGCGGACTCGATTTTGGCCGACATGGCCACGCTCGAGTCGCGGGCAGCGGCCATCAAGGCGCGGGCGGACTCCATGCGCCTCGGGCAGCTCGACAGCCTGCGGCCGGACACGAGCCGGTATCGTCCGATGGAGCGCCGCATTCGCGTCACGATGCCGCGCGACGTTCCACGCGGCACCGTGGTGCTCCGCGGCGGCAAGGCGGTCACCATGCGCGGTCGCCAGATCATCGAGAACGCCGATATCGTGGTCACGGACAACCGGATCGTGGCCGTTGGCAAGCGCGACTCCGTCACCGTGCCCGCCGACGCGCGCATCATCGACGTAACGGGCAAGACCATCACTCCGGGTCTCGTCGACGTGCACTACCACTCGATGTGGCTCATCCCCGAGGTGCATCCGTCGCAGGTGTGGCAGTACCTCACGACGCTGGCGTACGGCGTCACCACCACCCGCGACCCGCAGACTTCCACGACCGACATCCTGAGCTACATGGACCAGGTCGACGTCGGCGCGATGATCGGGCCGCGGAACTACTCGACTGGCCCGGGCGTTTTCATCGGCGAGAACCTCCAGAACGCCGAGCACGCCAAGACGGTGTTGCGCCGTTACAGCGACTACTACGACACCAAGACGCTGAAGATGTACATGACGGGCAACCGGCAGCAGCGTCAGTGGATCATCCAGGCGGCCAAGGACCTGCAACTGATGCCGACGACGGAGGGCGGCCTCGACTTCAAGCTCGAGCTGACCCATGCGATCGACGGCTACCCCGGCATCGAGCACTCGCTGCCGATCGCGCCGATCTACCGCGACGTGTCGCAGCTCTTCAAGGCGTCGCAGACGACCAACACGCCGACGCTCCTCGTCTCGTACGGCGGACCGTTTGGCGAGAACTGGTTCTACGCCAAGGAGAACGTGCACGACGACGCCAAGCTCCGCCGCTTCGTGCCCGAGGACAACGTCGACGCGCGCAGCCGGCGGCGCGGACCGGGCGCCGGCGGCAGCCCCGGCGGCGCGGGCTGGTTCCTCGACGGCGAGTACGTCTTCCAGAAGCACGCGCAGTTCATGAAGAAGATGCTGGACGACAGCGCGCGCGTCGCGATCGGCAGCCACGGACAGCTGCAGGGCCTTGGCTTCCATTGGGAGCTGTGGGCCATGGGCTCCGGCGGCATGTCGAACCACGACGTGCTCCGCACCGCCACGATCTACGGCGCCGAGGCGATCGGCTTCGGGCGCGAGGTCGGGTCGATCGAGGCCGGCAAGTTCGCGGACCTCGTGGTGTTCGACGCCGACCCGCTCGCCGACCTGCGCAACACCACGAAGATCCTGCACGTGATGAAAAACGGAAGGCTCTACGACGGCGCCTCGTTGAACGAGACGTGGCCCAGGACGCAGGCGCTGCCGGCGCAGCCGTGGCAGAACTTCAGGCCGGAGGGCGTGGTGCGATCCGGTATCCGGCCGTGATCCGGGCGGAACTCTGCCAACTCTGCTGTTTTTAGCCTTGACAAATCCCCCCCGCGCCGACACAGAATGGGCCACTCTGATCGCTTGGACAGGGCGTGGGTCACGCTCATGAGGGTAAAAGAATGACGGGCTGGTCGCGCAGTGTGGCTGTCGGAATGGCGGCGCTACTAAGTGCTTTCTGTCATGCGAATGGCCGGACCGATGAGCGAGCGTCCAACACGAGCCGACCACCTGAAGTCGTAGCGACCGACTCGGGAACGCTCAGAATCGGGACTTCCGTGCCGTCAGCGGAGATCATCATTGACAGTGTGGTCATCGGGACGGGCAGATTGAGCATTGACCTTCCAGCCGGCTCACACATGCTGGTCGTTCGCGCCGCCGGCTAAAAGCGAGTCGAGCGTTCCGTGTTGGGTGCTTCCTAAGAAGACGACTACCGAAACGGTAACGCTCGAGCGGGTCCCAGGCCCGAACGCGTCACCACAAAGGACCACACCTGCCGCGGGGAGATCCTGATGCCGCCACTGATTGGCAAGCTGCCTGCCGGAACAACGCACGTCGTCTCGTTCCTGTGGCGCCCCATCTTTTGTCAGTCCGGAGAGGAGGCTGAGGCGCGAGTGGCTGACATTGGGGATGCGAATACCCCATACGAGTTCTTTCAGAGAAATGACCCGGAGAAGGCCAGGTGATGGAGGTCGAGGGTCGTGAGATTCGCGTCAGGCTTCGCAGGTCCGGCGGACATGAACGCGCCTTGAGGCGTCATCGGAAACGCCGCTCGTTGATGTCCTGAATGACTTGTCAGACCCCTCTTCAAAGTGGAGGTCCTTTACGATGCCGGAGGGTCAATGTCCCACCTATGCGCTGCTGTGGTGTTTGGAAGACCCCCAGTACTGCGGCTGCTACACGACGGGCAGCACTCACCAGTGCATTCTGTGCCCGGACGAATGATTTCGAATGAGCTGTAACTGCGGCGAGCGAGCGCTCGTTCTCCTGGAGCGACTGGGGTTTTCGTCTCGCGGGGCCGGCATCTTTAGTTACACGGGGAAGTCAGGAACCTTGGTACTGCGCAGCGTTCGACAGCATCACTTCCGCACGGCGGCCATAGCCCTGATTGCGCGTCTGATCCTTTAGTGACCCGAAGTGCCGAGGTCAGTATCTCGCGAATGGCGCGGCCAGTGCCCCGGGTAAGGTCTACCGTCTGCGGCGGCCGCGCCCTCGCTTGCCGGGCCGATCAGGCCGGGGGTGCCGCCGCTGGCGCTCCCGGCCTGAATCGCGTCCGCGATCGTTGCCGCGATCGCGACGGCCTGTGTTGCCGCGGTCCAGCGCCGCGATTTCCTCGTCCGTGAACGGCCGGTCCAGTTCCTCGCGCAGCGCGTCGAGCGAGTTCGCCCGCGCCGCGCCGCGGGCGCCGCGCGGCACCACGAATCGCACGGGTCGGTCGAAACGCGGCAGTTCCTCGGGCGCGAGATTCCGCGCGATCTTCTCGGGCAGCTGGAGTCGCACCACGCCGCGCGGCCCGTCCGGCGTCTCCTCCACGTCGTAGCGCAGCGGCGCCTCGCGCCCGCGCACCTCCACGTGATCCGGCAGTTCGCCGTAACGCTCGCGCTCGGCGCGAGGCAGGATCGACTCGGCGTCGATGCCGAGCCGCGCACGCCGGAAGTCGTCCACCGAGCGGACGTCCTGCGCCGCCAACTGCATGGCGTAGGTCGCGGCCAGTTCCGCGCGGCCGAGCTTCGGCGTCACGCCTCCGGAGCGGCGCCAGCACTCGCGGATCTCCTCGACGGCGACGCGGTCCGCCTGCACCACGGGGTGTCGCGCTTCGCCACGCGCCAGCGCGTCGGCCATGACCTCGAGCGCGCGGTCGCGCAGGCGGCCAGGGATTTCGTCGATCGGTTGCGACTCGCGCGCCAGCTCGAACCCGTGGTACGTGACGCGCTTCCGCAGCACGAGCGGCGTCCGCTTCGAGTTGCCGTCGAACTCCAGTTCGCCGTCGCTCTCGACCGCGTGCCTCCGGATGAGGGCCATGGGCACCTGCGTGCCTTCCACCGACGCGCGCGCCACGCCGAACTTGTCGGCGAAGTAGCGCACGTCGCCGGCGATCGCGCCCCAGCCGCCGCATACGCTCGTCTTCGAGACGCGCGCCTCCTGCCCGTCGGCGGTCTGCTCGTCGATCACGAGGGTGAACGGCATGTAGGCGGCAAGCAGTTCCTGGAACGTGCGCAGCGCCCGGTCCCCGGCCAGGACGAGGCGCTCGGGCAAGGGCAGCCCCACGGCGCGGTAGATGCTCGCCATCCCGAGCGCCGCGTCCTCGATCGACTTCACAAGCACGCCGCGCTGGTCCGCCCACTCGTCCACCGCGCGCTCGTCGAACAGGTGTCGTGGCAAGCCGTACACCGAGCCCATCCGGCCCGCCTCGGCGAACGCCTCGGCGTACAGGTTGTATGCCGTCAGGTGGTCGCTGCCCGGCACGATCACGCCGTCGAGATCCCGATCCTCACGCGTCATGCGGTGCAGCGACTCGATCGAGGCCATCACGGCGAGCATCGGCATCAGGTCGTCGGCGCCGTTGACCAGTACCTCCGCCCACGCGCGCTCGACCGGCATGGCCTCCACCTTGCGCCCGTAGCCGGTGAGCCGTCCGTGCTCGACGATGCCCCGCGACTCCAGCAGCGCCACCGCCGCACGGTACGCCTGCTTGTCGAGCGGCACCGGCAACTGGAGCTCGTCCGCGCGGACGCCGAGCGCGGCGCACGTGATGGC
>Ga0187893_10006674_pt1 | contig 19547 bp, 18 predicted proteins | sample MA1701074metaG_FD_139574 | JGI IMG/M metagenome (GOLD analysis project Ga0187893, IMG submission 139574) | White microbial mat communities from a basaltic lava cave in the Kipuka Kanohina Cave System on the Island of Hawaii, USA - MA170107-4 metaG ... | reverse complement strand
GCGTCCGCCTGGTACGGCACGCGCGGGTCCGGGCGAGCGTTCGGCCACGGCGGCTACTTCTCGTCGGTCGCGTTCGCCGATCCCGAGCGCCGGCTCGCGGTCGCGCTGGCCTGGAACGGCGTGATCGAGCCGGAGCGCCACGAGGCGCGCCTGCTCGAGACACTCGACGCTCTGTACCAGGACCTCGGGTGGTAGGCTTGTCTCTCGATGACCGATGCGGCGACGTTCCTCGATGAGCTGCGCCCGTTCCGGCGCGGCGAGATCGCGCTCGCGCGCAAGGCCGTCGAGGACTCCATGTTCATGGAGCAGCGCGAGCTCGACGCGCTGCGCTACGCGATCCGGCTGGCGCAGCTCTCGAGCGTCGGACCCACCGCCGACGCGCTGATCGACCGGATCGGCTCGTTCCGGCTGCGGCTCCTGCAGCTGCTCGCGCCGGTGCTGCCGACCGAGCCCGCGCAGATCGACCCGCGCGACCTGCACGCGCTCCTGCCGAAGGTCGTGCGCCTGGTCGACGAGGCGCGCGCGCTGATCGTGCGCGCGGGCATCGCGGACGAAGCGGCGCTCGACCGCGAGATCGCGGACAAGCGCCTGGTGCTCGTGCTCGGCGGCGCGGCTGGCTCGGGCTACGTGTTCCTGGGCGCGCTGGTGCGGCTCGAGGAGCTCGGCCTCCGGCCCGCGTACCAGGTCGGCTGCAGCATCGGGTCACTGCTCGGTGTCATCCGCGGCCGGCGGCCCGAGTTCGATCTCGACGAGCTGTTCGAAGACATCGAGAAGCTGCGCGCGACGGCCGTGTTCCGGCCCGCGCGCCTGGTCGCGCGCTTCGGCCTGCCCGCGGCGCTGCGCCTCGACCTGCGGCGCGCGCTCGGCGCGCTGTTCACGAGCGCGGACGGGAACGCGCTGCGCCTGCGCGAGCTCGCCATCCCCACCGACGTGATCGCGACCGGGCTCGGGCCGGGCGCCCTGCTCGGCGGCACGGGCGACTTCGCGCGCATGGTCGACGCCGAGCTCTCGGGCGCGCGCGAGCTGCGCGAGCTGCCCGGCTCGGTGCTCGCGCGCTCGGTCTCGGCGCTGGTCGCGCTGGCGATGAGCCGGCGCACGCTGGTGCCCGCGTTCTTCGGCGCCGATCCGCACACCGCCGAGCTGCCGGCGCTCGACGCCGCCGGCTTCTCGGCCGCGATCCCCGCCCTGCTCCAGTACGACCCGCCCGAGGACGACGAGCACGCGCGGCGCATCCTGTCGCGCATCTTCGACGAGCACGGGCTCACGGCGCTGGTCGACGGCTCGCTCGCGAGCGTCGTGCCCGCGCGCTACGCGTGGGAGGCGCTCGAGGCGGGACGCATCGCCACGCGCAACACGGCGATCGTGGCGCTCGACGCGTTCGCCTCGAGCGGCGGCGCGAACGCGATCTTCACGCCCGCGCTGCGCGCGCTGTCCGGCACCTCGCACCGCGACAAGCCGTTCTGGGACCTGCACGTCGCGTTCCGGCGCCCGCCGCCGCTGCTCGAGATGTTCCCGACCGAGAGCCGGCTGCGCGCCGCGTCGCGCCACGGCGAGCGCGAGTTCGAGCCGACCGCGCGCGTGCTGCGCCGGCTGCTCGCGCCGCTCGGCAGCTGGCGCGAGCTCAGGTCGGCGTCTTGAGCCGGTCGATCTCGCGCTGCAGGATCTGGCGCGTGATCGCGATCGCGCAGGCGTAGGTCGCGTCGGTGCCGAACGGCCCGAGGCTCTTCGAGAGCAACGACTGGCGCCGGCTGTAGGGCGTGTCCGACGCGTAGTGCAGGATGCCGATGCTGGCGGTCGCGCGCTCCGACAGGCTCACGACCTCGTCGTTGGGGTGGCGGCGCGGGTCGACCAGCTCGTAGATCGCCGACAGGTACGGGCCGGCCTCCATCTCGAGCACGCTGTAGCCCTCGCGGTAGAACACGCCCATGTAGTTCGGGTTCTGCAGGAACGCGCCGCGCACGGTGACGGCCTTCTGGTTGTCGAGCACGCTGCCGCGCGTGAGCCAGGGCGCGACGTCGTCGAACCCGAACGCGTTGCGCAACAGGTAGGTGTTGTCGGAGTGCTCGTCGTGCACGACGCGCGAGATCATCACGTCGCCCACCTGCCCGTTCAGCGTCGCCGCCTTGCCCATCACGTACAGGCCGAGCAGCGGGCCCGCGCCCTGGCCGAGCCGCGACAAGAGGTGATAGGCCGCGAGCCCGAGCGGGTAGTCGATGTTGATGATGCGCGCGTCGCTCGCGCGCAGCCACTCGAGCCCCGAGATGCGCAGGCGCGGATCGAGCCGCTCGGGCCGCAGGCGCGCGAGCTCGATCACCTGCGCCTGGACGTCGATCTGCGCGTGGTCGCCGGCGGTCACGATGCCCGACTCGGCGTCCCAGGCCTGCACGCGTGCGAGCGCGTCCGGGAAGGCGTGGATGTAGTTGCGCAGCGCGAAGTACAAGAGGTTCGGCTCGGCCGGTGAGCCGTCGGCGAGCTGGCGCTCCAGGTCGGGCAGCGACTCGACGCGCGGGTCGTTGCGCGCGGCGTCGACCAGCTCGTCGCGGTGCGCGAGCGCGTAGCCGGCCAGCAGGTTCGCGAGCGAGTGCGTGTTCGACGAGACGAAGTAGACCGGCGGGCGCTTGCCGTCCGCGCCCTCGAGATACACGCGCTCGATGCCGCGCCACCACTGGTCCGCCGCGCGCTGGTAGGCGGAGTACGAGCCCGCGAGCAGCCGCACGCGCAGGTCGAGCCGGCGGGTCGCGATCGCCGCGAGCGCGGCGTCGGGATCGGGGCCGAGCGCCTCGCGCAGCCGCACCCAGTCCGCGTCGGAGACGCCGAGCGCCTGCATCAGGTCGGGCGCCTTGCGCTCCGGATCGCGCGCGTCGCGGCGCGCGCCGGCGTCGCCGGCCGCGACCAGGTCGTGCATCTTGTTCCACTCGATCTGGTACGCGATCAGGATCGGGATCAGGTCGTCGATGTCGGACGTGCTCGCGACGTAGGCCGCGAGCGTCTCCGCGCCGTCCCAGCGCAGGAGCCGGCGCCGGCCGCGCGTGCGCACGCGCTGCCAGCTCTTGGCGGGGAAGCCGAACGCGGCGTAGATGTCGTCGCTCTGGCCGAGCACCACGCGCGCCACGCGCGGCATGCACTCGGGCAGGCGCGCCGCCGCGTACCCGAACGCGCCCACGTCGACCGCGGCCTCGCGCGCGCCAAGGTGCAGGCTCGAATTCGAGAACGAGTGCGCCTCCTCGAACGAGCGCACGCGCACCTCGCCCGAGCTGCGCAGGAGCGAGTAGACCGTGCGCAGGTAGAGCGCGATCTCGTTGGTCTCGGTGTCGGGCTTCTGCCGCTCCATCCCGTCCCTCCGATCGGAGTGCGCGGGAATCTACCAAAGACCGGGAGAAGCTCCGCGCGTGTATGATCCCCGCATGCGGGACTACGACTCGTACGACGCGCTGGGTCTGGCGGAGCTGGTACGCAAGGGCGAGACGAGCGCCGAGGCGCTGCTCGACGAAGCGCTCGCGCGCACCGAGGCGCAGAACCCGCGCATCAACGCGGTGAACATGCTGTGGGCGGAGCAGGCGCGCGCCGCGATCCGCGCGGGCCTGCCCGAGGGGCCGTTCCGCGGCGTGCCCTATCTGTTGAAGGACCTGCACGCGCAGGTGGCGGGCCTGCCGCTCAGCTTCGGCTCGCGTCTCTACGGTCGCTTCGTGTCCGAGACCGACAGCGAGATAAGCTTGCGCTACCGGCGCGCGGGGCTGGTGATCTTCGGACGCACGACCTCGCCCGAGTTCGGGCTGACCGCGACCACCGAGTCGACGCTGTGGGGCGAGACGCGCAATCCCTGGAACCCGGGCCGCACCTCGGGCGGCTCGTCGGGTGGCGCCTCGGCCGCGGTGGCGGCGGGCATCCTGCCCGCGGCGCACGCGAGCGACGGCGGCGGCTCGATCCGCATCCCGGCCTCGTGCTGCGGCCTGTTCGGGCTCAAGCCGACACGCGCGCGTGTACCGTCGGGCCCGCACTCGGGCGAGGGCTGGGGCGGCATGAGCACCGCGCACGCCGTGTCGTGGTCGGTGCGCGACAGCGCCGCGCTGCTCGACGCGACGCACGGGCCGGACCAGGGCGCGCCGTACCACGCGCCCCGCCCCGAGCGCCCCTACCTGGCAGAGGTGGCGCGCGCGCCCGGCCGGCTGCGCGTGGGCGTGCAGGTCGAGACCTTCAACGGCGCGCCGACGCACCCCGAGTGCCGCGACGCCGCGTTCGCCGCCGCGAAGCTGTGCGAGTCGCTCGGCCACCACGTCGAGCCCGTGAAGCTCGAGATCGACGCGGCCGCGCTCGGGCGCGCCGCGCAGATGCTGATCGCGGCGAACGTGCAGGCCACCTGCGAGGACGCGGCGGCGGGGCTCGGCCGCGAGCTCGGCCCCGACCTGATCGAGAACGTCACGCTCGCCATGGTGATGGCCGCTCGCGGCGCGAGCGCCGCGGACTACGCGCGCGCGATCCGCACCATCCACGCGGTGGGCCGGACGATCGAGAGCTTCTTCACGCGCTGCGACGTGCTGCTCACGCCGACCATGGCGGCGCCGCCGGTGGCGATCGGCGAGCTCGCACTCTCGAACGCGCCGGGCCCGGAGTACATGACGCGCATCCAGGCCGCGACCGGCTACACGCAGGTGTTCAACGCGGGCGGACAGCCGGCGATGAGCGTGCCGCTCGGCACGGCGAGCGACGGCATGCCGCTCGGCGTGCAATTCGCCGCGCGCTTCGGCGACGAGGCCACGCTGTTCCGGCTGGCCGGCCAGCTCGAGCAGGCCCAGCCCTGGCGCGCCCGCCGGCCTCCGGCCGCGGCGCGCTGACGCGGCGCCGTGGCGCGCACCCCCTGCTCGCTGGTCGCGCTCGGCCAGGTGAACGCGCTCGGCAAGAGCAACGCCGAGGTCGCAAAGGGCCTGTTCGCGGGCGACACCTCGGGCCTCGTGCCGCGCGACCTCGTGCCCGAGCGCAGCCACCTGTTCGGCGCGGTGCGCGATCCCCTGCCCGAGATTCCCGCGCGGCTCGCGCGCTTCGACTGCCGCAACAACCGGCTCGCGCTGGCGGCGCTGGAGCAGATCCGCCCCGAGCTCGAGGGCGCGCTCGCGCGCTTCGGCCGCGCGCGCATCGGCGTGGTCGCGGGCACGAGCACCTCGGGCGTCGGCGACGCGGAGGAGGCGATCGCCGTGCGCGAGCGCACCGGCGCCCTCGCGCGCGAGTTCGATTACGCGCAGCTCGAGTTCGGCGGACTCGCGGGCTTCCTGGCCGAAGCCGCGGGCGTGCGCGGCCCGGCCTACACGCTGTCCACGGCCTGCTCGTCGGGCGCGCGCGCGCTCGCGACCGCGCGCAGCCTGGTACGGCTCGGGCTGTGCGACGCGGTGATCTCGGGCGCGGCCGACTCGCTGTGTGGCCTGACCGCGAACGGCTTCGCGTCGCTCGGCGCGCTCTCCGCGGGCATCACCAGCCCGTGTAGCCGCAACCGCGACGGGCTCACGCTCGGCGAGGGCGCGGCGCTGTTCCTGGTCACCGGCGATCCCGGCGGCATCCAGCTCCTCGGCGTCGGCGAGTCGAGCGAGGCGCACCACATCTCTGCGCCCGATCCCGAGGGCAACGGCGCGGAAGCCGCCATGCGCATGGCGCTGGCCGACGCGGGCCTCGCGCCGGCCGAGATCGCCTACCTGAACCTGCACGGCACGGGCACGCCGCAGAACGACCCGATGGAGTGCGCGGCCGTCGCGCGCGTGTTCGGCAACGGCGTGGCCTGCAGCTCGACCAAGGCGCTGGTCGGCCACGGCCTGGGCGCCGCGGGCGCGCTCGAAGCGGCGTTCTGCTGGCTCGTGCTAGCCGCGCGCGAGGGCGGTGCACTGCCGCTCCCGCCGCACGTCTTCGACGGCGAGCGCGACCCCGCGATGGCGCAGATCCGCCTGGCCGCGCCGGGCGAGAGCGTGAACGCCGGCCCGCGGCCGCGCGTGCTGACCAACTCCTTCGGCTTCGGCGGCAGCAACTGCACGCTCGTGCTGGGCGCGGACGGCGACGCATGAACGTGTCGCTCACTCGCTGGTCCGCCTGGGCGCCGGGCATCGAGACGAACGAGGCCTGGGAAGCGTGGGCGCGTTCGCCCGCGCCGCTCGCCAAGGAGGGCGCGCCCGACGCGAAGTTCCTGCCCGCGATGCTGCGCCGCCGCTGCACGCCGCTCACCCGCACCATGCTGGCCGCCGCCTGGGGCTGCCTCGACGCCGCGGAGCTCCCGGCCCTGCGCAGCGTGTTCGCCTCGCGCCACGGCTCGATCAACGAGTCGATCGGCCTGCTCGAGAACGTGGTGCGGCGCGAGAAGCTCTCGCCCGCAACCTTCAGCCACACCGTGCACAACGCGCAGGCGGCGCTGTTCTCGATAGCGGCCGTGAACCGCGCGGCCTCGAGCTCGCTCTCGGCGATGGACGACACCTGGGCCTGCGCCTGGCTCGAAGCCCTGACCTTCCTCGAGCGCGATCCCGCCGCGCCGGTGCTGGTCGTGATCGGCGACGTGCCGCTGGCCGACACCTTCGCGCCGCTCTGCGACGAGCCCGCCGTGCCCTACGCCTTCGCGTGTCGGCTCGCCACCGAAGGCGACGGCCCGCGCATCGGCCTCTCGCTCGACGAGGCACGCGACGCCCTGCCCCGCCCCGCCTGGCCGCACGCGCTCGACTTCCTGCGCTGGCTGCTCGCGGGCGGCGACGCCCCGCTCGCTCTGGGCGCACGCGGCACGCGCTACACGTTCCGGAAGACGTCCTAGCTCGGCGGCAGGCCCAGCGCGAGCCGCATCTCCCTGCGGTGCTCGTTCGCGCGCCGGCCCATCTGGGTGTTCTCGGACGGGAACCAGCGCTTGAGCAGGCGGTCGAGCGGGCGGTGCTCGAAGTAGATCCGGAAGTAGAGCTTGCGCGCCACCCAGTCGACGCCGGCGAGCGCGGCCATCACCAGCCACACCAGCCAGCCGGTGAACGCGCTCCACCAGGCGTGCGGACCGAGCACGGCGAGCGCGGCGATCACCGCCGCGTTCAGCGCGAACAGCGCGCCCCAGAGCGCGGTCGACTTGCGGCAGTAGGGACGGATGAAGTCGGGCGCGTAGGGCTGGATGCCGAACGCGACGCGCTCGAAGATCGACTCGCCGTCGCGCACGCTGCGCCAGAACAGGCGCGCGAGCGCAAGCTGGACCCAGGCCGGGAGCAGCAGCAGGAACACGCGCTCGCCGGTCAGCGCCGCGGCGCAGACCAGCCCGAGCAGCGCGAGAGAGTCGACGCCGCCGAGCGCGACGCCGCGCGGGAGCGCGCGGCCCACGACCGCGAGCGACAGCGCCGAGACCACGACCAGCCCCACGGCCAGCCAACGCACGCCGAAGGCCGCGACCAGCCAGTCCGACGCCAGCGGCCAGACGAAGGCGAGCGCGAGCAGCGCCGCGCCGGCCGCGAGCTGGCGCGGGCTCGGATGGAGCAGGTCAGCCAAGGGGATCGGCGGCGAGCAGGGCCGGCAGCGAGAGCCGCTCGTCCGGATCGCCCGCCGCGTCGGGGCCGAGCATGCGCAACGCGCGGCTCCGCACCGAGTTGAAGATCTGCTCGGTCTTGTCCATCACCTCGCGGCGCGGGCGCGGCAGGCCGACGCGCGTCAGGAAGTCGAGGTGGTCGAGCCCGGGCGAGAACACGCCCTGGTTCAGGCGGTAGAACTCGCCGCGCGCGCGCAGGCTCGCGGCGACCTTCTGGAACAGCGTGTTGAACTTCGCCAGCGCCTGCAGGATGTGCGGCGCCATGCGCAGCTGGCGGCGCAGCCAGCGCGGGTCGAGGTGCTCGTCGCGCACGTACGGCGACACCCACAGGTTGTAGTAGCAGGCGATGTCGAAGTCCCACTTGAGCCGCCCGAGCTCGTAGCTGCCGAACGTCTCGTACAGGTTGCGGTAGAGCGAGAGCGTCGCCTCCTGTCGGAACCGCATGAAGCCGTCGTACAGGTCGCAGCGCTCGGCGAGCTCCGCGCGGCTCTCGCCCGCGAGGTCGCGCCGGATCAGCTCGCTGAGGAAGTCGTTCTCGTGAGCGATGAAGTCGGTGCCCGGGCTGTAGAGCGGATCGGCCGCGGTCGCGGATTCGCCGGTCAGGCCCCAGCGGTCCGCCGAGAAGAAGCGCTCGGTCGAGTAGGCGATCTGCGCGTAGCTGCCGATGTCGAGCGCCTTGGCGTCGCGCAGCAGGTGCGCGACCGCGGCGTGCGAGTCGAGGAACTCGCGGAAGCCCGCGTCGCTGCGCAGCCGGCGCTCGTCCCAGCCGGTCGGACCCGTGACGCCAACGCTGGTGATGCCGTCGTGCAGCGGGATGAACCAGATCCAGTAGCCGGGATAGAAGAAGTGGATGGTCGAGAGCTGGCGCGTGGTGTGGCGGATGCGCGCGCGCCACGCCTCCGGACCGAGATCGTCGACGTCGGCGACGTTCTCGAAGCGCCCCCAGACCGAGCCGATGCGGTGGGCCTCCTCGCGCACGCGCAGGCCGAGCGCGCGCGCGAGCAGATCGGAGCGGCCGGCCGCGTCGATCAGCCAGCGCGCTTCCAACGTGCGCGTGCCGTTCGGGCCGGAGACCTCGAAGCGGTGCGGCGCGCCGCCGCGGCCGACCTCGAGCGGGCGCGCGCGCACGCCGCGCTGCACGTCGACGCCGGCCTTCTGGTTCATGTCGAACAGGTCGGACTCGAGCCGCGCGCGGTCGAGCTGGAACGAGGGATGGAACGGCAGGCTGATCGGCCCGATCTCGCTCATCTCCCAGAGCGGAAGCGAGCGCCGTTCGTCGTCGTAGAAGTAGCGCAGCCCGTTCTTCGGCAGGTGGCGGTCGTACAGGTAGCGCGTCAGCCCCAGGCGCTTGATCAGGTAGTGGCTGCCGATCTCGACCACGGACTCGCCTACCTTCCAGCTGGTCTCGGTCGACTTCTCGTACAGCGCGACGCGCGCGCCCGGCACGGTGCGCACGAGCTGGCGCGCGAGCAGATTGCCGGCCAGGCCCCCGCCCAGGATCGCGACGTCCAGTCCGACGTTCTCAGCCGCGCTCACAGCATGCCCCCGTTCACCGAGATCACCTGGCCCGTGATGTAGCCCGCACCGTCGCTGAAGAGATACACCACGAGCGACGCGACCTCATCCGGGCGGCCGAGCCGCTGCATGGGCACGAGCTTCGCCAGCTCGTCGACGGGCGCGCCCTGCAGCATCTCCGTGTCGACCAGGCCCGGCGCGACGCAGTTCACGGTGATGCCGCGCTTGGCCAGCTCCTGGGCCAGGGATTTCGTCGCCCCGTGCAGGCCGGCCTTCGAGGCCGCGTAGTTCACCTGGCCGCGGTTCCCGGCCAGGCCCGCGACTGACGAGATCGCCACGATCCGGCCGCCGGCGTGCAGCCGGACCATCCCCATCACCAGCGGCCGGAGCACGTTGTAGAAGCCGTCCAGGTTCGTGCGCAGCACACGGTCCCAGGCCTCGGCGCTCATCGCCGGGAAGGCCGCGTCGGCGTGGATGCCGGCCGCGAGCACCACGCCCCAGTACGCGCCGTGCTCGCGCACGTCGGCCTCGAGCGCGCGCGCCGCGGCGTCGCGATCGGCCACGTCGAAGCGCAGCGGCACCGACGCGCGGCCGAGCCCGCGCAGCTCCTTGGCGAGCGTCTCGGCCTCGGCGTCGCTCGCGCGGTAGTTGAGCGCGAGATCGAAGCCCGCGGCCCCGAGCCCGAGCGCGAGCGCGCGGCCGATCCCGCGCGTCGCCCCGGTGACGAGCACGCGCCGCGCGCTCACGCCGCGTCTCCGGCCGGCGGCGCCAGCGCGTCGGACACGAACACCGAGAGCGTGCCGCGCGCGACCCGCTCGCCGTCCGCGTGCAGCGCGCACTCGAACGCGGCCAGTCCGCCCGCGGCGCCCGCGAAGCGCGCCTCGACCTGGAGCGACTCGCCGGGCTCGAAACGCGCGCGCTCGAACGCGATGCGCTTCGCCCCGACCAGCATGCCCGGCGACGGCGCTCGGCCCTCGGCGCGCGCGACCAGGCCGCCGTGCGCGGCCGCGCACTGCGCCATCCACTCGAGCGCCAGCCAGGCCGGCACGCTGCCGTCGGCGGCGCGGAACAGATCGCTCGCCGCGGGATCGAGCGCGCACACGGTGCGCTCGGGCTCGTGCGCGAGCACGCGCGCGAGCAGGCGCATCGGCCCCGCGTGCGGCACCAGCTCGCCGAGCTCCGGGAACGCGCTCGCGCTCATCGCCGGCCGGCCTGCTCGAGCGCCTGCTCACCGTCGCGGAACAGGTCGTACCAGTTGAACCACTCGAGCGGCGAGCGCAGGCAGTGCGCCTCGAACTTGCGCACCCACGACTCGAGCGCCTCGCGCGCGTGCTTCTCGCGCTCGGCCCGCGGCACCGGTCCGCCGGCGAAGATCGGCTCGGTCACCGCGAAGTAGCGCGACCCGCCGGTCGACGTGCAGAGCGACAGGAACATCGGCGCGCCGAGCACGACGCCGAGCAGGAACGGCGAGAGCGGGAACGCCGCGCGCCGCCCGACGAACAGCGTCTCGATCGGGCGCTCGCGCCCGCCCGGGTGCACGCGGTCCGCGAGGATACCCACGAACTCTCCGCGCTCGAGGCAGGCGCGGATCTCGAACGCGGCCTGGATCGAGCCCGGGTCCAGGTGGATCACGCGCACGCCGCTGTCGCCGCCGAGCGAGGCGAAGAACGAGGTCACGCGCTCCGAGCGCGCCGTGAACATCAGCACGTTCACGCGCAGGCCGTACTGCTTCGAGATCAGGCGCAGCATGTCGAAGCTGCCCAGGTGCGCGCCGAGCAGGATCGCGCCCCGGCCCGCGCGCGCGAGCTCGAGCAGCGCCTCGCCGCCGCGGTGGTCGATCGCGACGCTCCCGGTCTCGCCCGTCCACAGCACCATGCGGTCGAAGATGTTGACCGCGAACGCGTGCATGTGGCGCAGCGTGGTCCACCAGTTCGGGCGCCGGCCGAGCGCCGCGCGCCCGCCCGGCATGCTCCACACGGCGGCCAGCCACTCGCGCGACACCCGGCGCTCGAGCGGCGAGGTCACGAAGAAGTACGTGGCCACCGGCCAGGGCAGCAGGCGACGCGCGAGCGGGCCGACCGCGCGGTAGACGAACACGGCGAAGCGCAGCGCCGCGATCGTGCCGCGCTCGACGCGCCGCGCCCAGGCCGAGGGCTCGCTCATCGCGCGCCTCGCGCGAGCAGGCGCGGCGCGCGCGCGAGCATGCCGGTCCAGAGCCGCGCGTAGGTCGCGGCCATGGCGGGATAGTCGCGCGCGACGTCGAAGTGCGAGAGCCCGTTCGTCGGGTACGAGACGCGCACCGGCACGTTCACGACCGGCGCGCCGGCCCACACGCAGCGCACCGCGAACTCGGGGTCGAACTCCATGCGCGGGCCGTGCGCGTGCTCGCCCAGCACGCGCAGCGCCAGCTCGAGCGGAACGCCGCGCATGCCGCACAGCGGGTCGTGGATCTCGCGCGAGAGCGTGGCGAGCCAGACCGCGCCGACCGAGAGCTTGCGCGCCCAGATGCGCGCGAGCGGCGCGCTCTCGTCGAAGACCGGCTGGCCGAGCACGATCGCCTCGGGCGTCTTCTGCATCGCGTCGAGGAAGGCCGGGACCGCGGCCACGTCATGCTGGCCGTCGGCGTCGAGCTGGAGCGCGTGGGTGAAGCCCTCGGACGCCGCGAGCCGGTAGCCGGCGGCGAGCGCGACGCCCTTGCCGCGGTTCTCGGCCAGGCGCTCGACGCGCACGAAGCCGAGCTCGCGCTGCGCGCGCGCGAGCAGCGCCTGGGTCGGCTCCGCGCTGCCGTCGTCGATCACGAGGCAGCGCAGGCCGAAGGGCGCGAGCGACTCGAGCACGCCGCGCAGCGGCACGCCGTGGTCGAAGCACGGGATCAACAGGCACGGCCTCACGGCGCGGCGCCCGGCACGGGCGCGAGCCGCGCCCGGCCGCTCGAGAACAGCCGCTCGCCCGCGCGCAGCTCGAAGCGCACCAGCTCGCGCGCGGCGTCGAGCTCGACCACGAGCGCGAAGCGCTGCTCGGGCAGGAGCGCGTCGCGGAAGCGCAGGCCCTCGAGCGCGCGCACCACGGGCGCCGAGCCGAGCAGCTCGCCCGCAGCCGAAAGCGCCCAGTGCAGCTGCACGACGCCGGCCACGAGCGGCTGGCCCGGGAAGTGGCCGTCGAGGAAGGCGAGCTCCGCGGGCACGCGCAGCTCGCGCTCGAGCCGGAGCGGAGCGCGCTGCTCCGAGAGCAGCACCGGCGCGAGCACGGGGGCGCGCTCGCCCGACGGCTCGAACAGCTCGAGCAGCGCCCAGTGCGGCGTCTTGCCCTGGGCGTCGCGCGGCAGCTCGGGCACGTAGCGCCAGGCGCGCGGCAGGAGCACGCGGTCCCAGTACGCAGCGAGGTGCTCGCCGAGCGTCGCGCCGAGCGCGCGCCGGCCCTGCGCCTCGAGCTCGCGCTGGCCGGCGTCCGAGAGCGCGACCACGGCGCCCACGCGTGCGTCGCCGCCCGGCTCGAACGCGACGAGCGCGGCGTCGGCCACGAACGGGTGCTCGCGGAGGGAGCTCTCCATCTCGGGCAGCGCGAGCCGCTTCTCGCCGATCTTCACGATCCGGTCGGCGCGGCCGAGCACCCGGAAGCGGCCGCCGCCGAGCAGCTCGGCGCGGTCGCCCATGCGGGTCTCCTGGAATCCGCCGCGACCGGATAGCGCCGGGCCCAGGCTCGTGTACGGCGAGCGCACCACGAGCTGGCCCTCGCTCCCGGGCTCCCGCGAAAGCTCGAGCTCCACTTGCGGGAACGCCTGGAAGGCCGCGTCCTCGCCAAGCCGCGCGCGTTGGCGCCAGGCGACGCCGCCGGTCTCGGTCGAGCCGAAGATCTCGATCGGGGCGGAGCCGGCCTGCTCCGCGACGCCGAGCGCGACCGCCTCGTCGAGCGGCCCGCCGGACGAGAAGATCGCGCGCGCGCCCTCGCGCAGGCCCGCGAGCCCGGCGTCGCCGCGCATGCGGCGCAGGTGCACGGGCGTGGTCACGAGCGCGAACCCGCCGGCCGCCGCGCGCAAGCGCGGGAACAGCTCCTCGGTGTGCAGGTAGGTGTCGGCGCAGAACGCGCGTCCCGCTGCGAGCGGCCACAGCACGCGGATCAGGAGCCCGTACAGGTGCTGCTGCGAGACGGTCGCGAACACACGCACGTCGGGGCCGAGCCGCTCCGCGAACAGCGACTCGAGCGCGTGGAGCTCGCGGTCGAGGTGGCGCAGCGCCTTCGGCACCGCCTTGCCCGGGCCGGTGCTGCCGGAGGTGGAGAGCTCGGCGATGGCGTGCTCGGGCGAGAGCGGCGCGAAGCTGGCGGGCACCTGAGTCGCGAACGCGAGCGGGTCGATGCGCGCCAGCCGTCCGAGCTCGGCCGCGGGCACGCTCGCGTCGACCAGCGCGCCGTCGACCTGCGCCGCCAGCGCCGCGATCGTGCCGGGCTGGCGGTTGGGCGCGAGCAGCGCGGTCGCACCCGCGTGCGCGACCGCGAGGAGCCCGACCGCGAAGGCGTACGCGTCTTCGGTGTAGAGCAGGAAGCGCGCGCCCCGCCTGCGGCGCAGCTCTTCGGCGAGCGCGGCGACGCGGCCCGCGAAGTCGGCGAACGTCCGCTCGCCGTCGCGCGCGAACGCGACCACGTGCCCGGGGTCGCGCCCCTCGTGCAGCAGCTCCGCGAGTGGCACGAAGCGAGCGGGTCTCGCGGACGCCTGCACGGCTCCTGCCTCAGCTGGCCTTTTCGTCCGCGCGCAGTCGCGCGGAGATCACCGCCACGATCTGGTCGACGGAGCGCATCTGCTCGATCTCGTCGTCGGAGAGCGCGAGGCCGAGGTCCTCCTCGACCCAGCTCGCGAGCGCGACCGCGTCGAGGCTGTCGAGGTCGAGGTCGGACTCGAGGTTGGTCTGCATCGTGATCTCGTCGGCCGAGACGTCGAACTCGCGCACGAGGATCGCCACCACCCGCGAGAAGATCTCCTGGCTCGACAGCGCCGCGGCGGCCTTCACGGCTCGCTCAAGCCGCCCGCTGCGCGGTGACGAAGTCGGCCAAGCTCCGTACCGAGGCGAAGATGCGCCGGTTCTCGTCGGGGTCGTCCTCGATCTTCACGCCGTAGCGCTCCTCGAGCGCCATCGCGAGCTCGAGCGCGTCGATCGAGTCGAGGCCGAGGCCTTCGACGAACAGCGGGGCTTCGGTCTCGATCTCTTCGGGCGCGATGTCCTCGAGCACCAGCGCCTCGACGATCAGCTTCTTCAGCTCCGCTTCGAGATTCTCACTCCGTTGCATCCAGACTCCTTGCCTCGAACCGCTCGCGCAGCGCGATCGTCAACTTGCGCGCCGCCATCACGCTCGATTCCGAGCCGTCGAGGTGGTCCTTCGCGACCAGCGGCTCGCCGACCCGGAACGTCCACACGGGTGGTCGCGGCGGAACGTCATACCACTTCTGCCCCTTCATCAGCGAGGGCGGATCCACGTTGATGTAGATCGGGAGCATATCGAGTCCCGTCTCGAGCGCGATGTGGGCGGCCCCGCGCTGGAAGCGGCCGAGCCCGCCCTCGGGCGAGCGCGTGCCTTCGGGGTAGATCAGGAGGATCCGGTCCTCGGCCAGGAAGCGGGCCGCGGCGCGCACGATCTCGGCGGGCGGGAGGTCGTTCGAGATGTAGTCGGCCCGGCGCACGGCCTCGCGCAGCAGCGGGTTCTCGGAGTAGTCGCGGCCCACGATGCAGTCCGCCTGCGGCAGGTGGGAGACGATCAGCGACGTGTCGATCAGCGACGGGTGGTTCGCCACCAGCAGCTTGCGGCCGGGCATCTTCAGCCGGTCCAGTCCGATCCAGCGCACCTCGATCAGCCCCATGTGGATCGAGAGCCAGGCGTGGATCCGGTACGCGTTGTGGATCGCGCGCTGCGCGCGGCGCCACGGCTCCGGCGTGCGGCGGTCCCACAGCCCGCGGAACGGCAGCCAGACGTGGCCGAGCCAGACGCTCATCAGGCCGAACGCCGCGAACGCGACGCCGGTTCGGAGCGCTCGCCACGCCGTCGAGATTCGCGCGGGCATCCGTCCTGTCGTGCCCCCCGGATCGAGTTCGGATCGAGGCGAGTCTACCACCGCGCGTCTCGCGCTGTAAACGAGCGCCGTTGCTATGGGAACCCGCCGAGCGCTCGCGGACCTAGCGCCCGCCGCCCGCTTGGCTTAGACCTGCGCCCATGCGGGTGACGTGCCTCGCTCTGTGCGCCGTGTTCCTACTCGGCGCTGACGCTCCACCGCCGGGAGGGACGCTGACGCTCGACGAGCTGCTCGGCCGCATGGCCGCGGCGCCGGGCGTGGTGGCCGAGTTCCGCGAGGTGAAGGTGCTGGCGCTGCTCGACGCGCCGCTCGAGACGCGCGGCACGCTCTACTTCCAGCCGCCCGACAAGCTCGCGCGCATCACGAAGAGTCCGACCGAGACGCGGCTCGTGCTCGACGGCGACCGCATGCGCTTCGAGGACGAGGCGGGCAGGAACGACGTCGACCTGTCGGCGAATCCGGTCGCGCGCCAGTTCGCCGACAACCTGACCGTGCTGTGGGGAGGCAATCGCGCCGCGCTCGAGAAGGTCTACCGGCTCGAGTTCTCGGCCGAGGGCGGCGCCTGGAAGCTCGCGCTCGTCCCGAAGGGCTCGCCGCTCGACCGCTTCATCAGCCGGATCCGGATCGCGGGCGACGGTCCGAAGATCCTCGACATGGAGCTCGTCGAGAGCGACGGCGACCGCACCCACACCGTGTTCGAGAAGACCGAGGTCGACCACGTGTTCGGGCCGGACGAGCTCGCGTCGATCTTCGGAGCGGGCGAGCCGACTCCGTGAGCCGGGCCGCGCGGCTCGCGGCCTGGGCCGTGCTGTGCCTCGCGCTGTTCGTGTACAGCGCGCGCCACATCACCTTCCAGACCGACATCACGAACTTCATGCCCGAGGGCGGCGACGTGGCGCTGGCCGAGATCTCGCGCGGGCTGATCCAGAGCGAGCTCGCGCGCACCATGGTGCTGACGCTCGGCGCGGACGATCCCGCGCGCGCCGTCGCCGCCGCGAAGGAGCTGGCCGAGGCGCTGCGCGCGCACCCGGAGGTGGCCTGGCTGCGCTCGGGCTCGGACCCGGAGTTCGAGGAGCAGGTCTACCGGCTCTACTTCCCGCGCCGTCTCTACTTCGTGTCGGACGACCCGGAGCGCGAGCTCGAGGAGAAGCTCTCCGACGCGGGCCTGCGCGCGCAGGCGCAGGCGCTGCGCCGCAGCCTGGCGCTGCCGATCTCGCCCCTGCTCGAGCGGATCGCGCCCGAGGATCCGCTCGGCGCCTTCCCCGCCCTGCTCGAGCGCATGCGCGCGGGCGAGCCGGCGCTCGCGGCGCGCGACGGCGTGTTCACCACGCCCGACGGCGCGTGGGCGGTGATCCTGCTGGCCACCCGCAACTCCGCGTTCGACACCGTGGCGCAGGCGCCGCTGCTCGCCGAGATCCGCGCGCGCTTCGAGGCGGCGCGCGCGCGGCTGGGGCCGGATCTCGTGCTCGAGCAGAGCGGCGCGAGCCGCTTCGCGCTCGACGCCGAGACGCGGCTGCGCGCCGACACCTCGCTGATCTCGACGCTCTCGCTGGTCGGCGTGGCCCTGCTCTCGTGGCTCTTCTTCCGCTCCTGGTTCTCGCTCGGCCTGGCGATGGTGCCGGGCCTGGTGGGCCTGCTGATCGCGATGGCCGCGGGGCTCGCGATCTTCGGGCGGCTCGACGGCACGACGATCGGCTTCGGCGCGTCGCTGATCGGCGTCACGATCGACTACCCCACGCACTACCTGATCCTGCGCAGCCTGGCGACGCGCGCCGAGAGCCCGTGGCAGCTCGCGCGCCGGCTCTCCGGGTCGCTCTCGATGGCGGCGCTCACCACCATGGCGAGCTTCGCGGGGCTCGCGATCACCTCGTTCCGCGGCTTCCGCGAGCTCGGCGTGTTCTCGGGCATCGGCGTGGCGGGGGCGCTGGCCGCGACGCTGTTCCTGCTCCCGGACCTGGTGCCGCGCACGCGCGGCGTGCAGCCGGTCTCGGCGCCGCTCGCCCGAAGACTCGGCGCGTGGATCCCGCGCCTGCAGCGCCACCGCCGGCCGCTCGCGGCGGCCGTGGCCGCGGTGCTCGCGCTGGGCGCGTTCGCGCTGCCGGAGCTGCGCTGGAACGACGACCTCTCGCAGCTGGGCCCGCCCGCGCCGGAGCTGCGCGAGGAGGAGGCGCGCGTGCGCGGGCGCGTGTCGAGCTTCGACGGCGGCCGCTTCGTGGTCGCGCTGGCCGACGATCCCGAGCGCGCGGTCGCGCGCAACGACGAGGTGTACGCGCGGCTCGAGCGGCTGGTCGAGCGCGGCGAGCTCGGCGGCCAGCGCTCGCTGCACGATCTGCTCTGGTCGCAGGAGCTGCAGCTGCGCAACCTGGCGGAGCTGCGCGAGAGCCCCGAGCTCGCGGCGCGGCTCGACGCGAGCTTCCGCGAGGCGGGCTTCCGCGCCGGCGCGTTCGAGCCGTTCGCGCGTGCGCTCGAGACGCCGCCCGCGCCGCTCACCCTCGCCGACCTGCGCGCGTCGCAGCTCGGCCCGCTCGCACAGACGCTCGTGCTGCCGCTCGCCGAGCGCACCGCGGTGGTCACCTACCTGCGCGACGTGCGCGAGCCCGACGCGCTCCGCGCCGCGCTCGCCGATCTGCCCGACGTGCACCTGTTCGACCAGCGCGTGTTCCTGAACGAGATCGCGGGCATGTTCCGCGCACGCACGCTGCTGCAGATCGCGGTCGGCAGCGCCTGCGTGCTCCTGATCCTGATCGCGCGCTACCGCGACGCGCGGCGCGCGCTGGCGGCCTTCCTGCCCGCGCTGCTCACCGCGATCGTGGTGCTGTCGGGCTTCGCATTGACCGGGACCGAGACGAACCTGCTGCACGCCGTGAGCCTCCTGATTGCGATGGGCATGGGCGTGGACTACGGGATCTTCGTGGTGGACGCGGTGAGAGAGCCGGAGCAGCTGGGGCCGACGCTCGTGTCGTGCCTGCTCTGCTGCCTGACCACGCTGCTCGGCTTCGGCGCGCTCGCGCTGTCGAGCCACCCGGCGCTGCGGGCGATCGGCATCACCACGGGCGCCGGCGTCGCGCTGTCGCTCGTGCTCGCACCCGTGACATTGCTCGCGCTGCGCGCGGACGCGGGCCGGGACCGCGATGCGTAGCGCGCGCGCGGCTCTCCTCGCGTTCGCGCTGATCGGCGCCGCCTGCCGCCACGTGCCGCCGCCGCCCGCGTTCGTCCCCCTGCCCCTGCCTCGCCTGGCCGACTGCCCGGGCAGCCTCGTGCCCACGCACGACCTCGAGGGCGACTGGGTGATCCACGAGCGCATCCGCGTGCGGGCCGGCGAGATCGACGAGGCCTACGGCCTGGTCGTGCAGAAGACCGGCCCGCGCCTGGTGCTGATCGCGCTCACGCCGTTCGGCGCCACGGCCTTCCGGCTGACGCAGATCGGTGTCGAGGTGTGGAGCGAGTCCAAGCTCGGCCCCGCCGTACCCGTGCCGCCCGAGAACGTGCTGCGCGACCTGCACCGCGCGCACTTCCTGGCCACGGACGACCCGGCCTTCGAGGGCCGCAGCCTGCAGCGCAACCGCGACGGCTCGATCCTGGTGAGCGCGCCCGCCTGCGGCTACGAGGCGACGCTCGTGCCGGTCAGCGTCGTGAACCCCGCGGCGACTGATTGACTACGCTCGGCCTCACTCGGCCCGCCTCGCGAGCTTGCCGGTCACAGTCTCGGGCAGCGACGCGACCAGGCTGAACGAGCGCGGGATCTTGTAGGCGGCGAGCCGTTCGCGGCAGTGCGCGGCGAGCTCGCCCGGCGTGGGCGGGCGCGCGGCGTCGGCGGGCTCGATCTCGGCGACCGGGATCTCGCCGAGGTGCGCGTGCTCGCGCGCGCGCACGCGGCTGCGGCGCACGAGCGGGTGCGCGTCGAGCACGGCCTCGACCTCTTCGCTGAAGAACTTCATGCCCGCCATGTTGATGCGGTTCGCGTGGCGGCCGACCAGGAACAGGTCGCCGTCCGCATCGAAGTAGCCCTGGTCGCCGGTGCGGAAGCCGTCGGGCACGAGCACGTCGCGCGCGGGCGTCCACGGGTCGAGGTAGGCGTCGAAGCAGCCGGGGCCGCGCACGCAGATCTCGCCCGTCAGCGAAGGCGAGCCCGGCTGCGCGACCGGCTTGCCGTCCTCGCCGCGCAGCCACACGTCGTAGGCGGGCAGCGGGCGGCCGAGCGCGCCGGGCTTGCTCGCGGCGCTGGCGGCGTTCAGCACCGGCAGGCCGACCTCGATGATGCCGAGCGCCTGCGCGACCGGCTTGCCGAAACGCGCGGCGAAGGCGCGCGCGATCTCGGGCCGCAGTCCCTCGGCGGTCGAGATCGCGAGCCGCACGTCGGGAAGCGCGACGCCCGACGCGTCCTTGGCGAGCAGGTTCATGTGATAGGGCGACGCGTAGAAGACCGTTGCACGCTCGCTCGACGCGAGCTCGAGG
>Ga0187893_10006673_pt1 | contig 19547 bp, 22 predicted proteins | sample MA1701074metaG_FD_139574 | JGI IMG/M metagenome (GOLD analysis project Ga0187893, IMG submission 139574) | White microbial mat communities from a basaltic lava cave in the Kipuka Kanohina Cave System on the Island of Hawaii, USA - MA170107-4 metaG ... | reverse complement strand
GCTGCGCTCCCTGGATACGAGCAGCGCCCCCCGCCTGTGGACCAACGTCGGCATCCCCGCGATCGACTGGGCCGGCCCCCCCACCCGCCCCACCGTCCGCCTCGACCCCACCCTCCAGACCACGAAGGTGCTCGAGAAACCAGAGCCGTGACCCTCAGGCGGGACCGGACCGCTGCAGAGGGTTCTGTGGCGCCAGGCGGTCGATGAGCGTGGTGGCGAGGTCACTGCCACTTCGTCGGCCGTGCGCAGCGGTCGGCGAGTGTGGTCGCGGTTGGCCTCGATGCGCTGCTCGAGCGTCCTGGTGAACTCGTCGCGGTCGGCTGTGGTGTGGCGATGGTCAGCCGGTGCATGAGCCGCGGGGTGGCTGTCGGGTCGTAGTCCGTGACGGGCCGGTGCAAGGTACAGCGGTTGTCCCAGATCGCGAGATCGAAGCGCGACCAGCGATGGCGGCACGTGAGCTCAGGCCGTTGTGCGTGAGCGAACAGCAGCGTGAGCAGCGCGGTGCTCTCCGAGGGTTCGAGCTCGCAGATCCCCTTGGTGTACAGCGGGTTGATGTACAGCGCTCGCTGGCCGGTTTTCGAGTGGGTCAGCACCACGGGATGCCGAGCTGTCCGCTGGCTGCGGCTGTCGAGGTGGACGGCGGTCAGTCCGGCGAGGAACCGTTGCATGACCGGGGAGAGGGCCTGGTAGGCGCGAGACGTGTCGGCCCACAGCGTGTCGCCTCCCACCTCGGGGACCTGTTGGGCGTGCAGCACTGTGAGGGCTGGCGGGTCGGTGGTGTAGGTGCCGTCGGCGTGCCACTCGTCGATGTGATCTGGTGGGATGCGGCGGCTGTCGCGGAGCATGACCTCGGGTACGCCTGCGATGTTGCGCGCGCTCGTGTGGTTGACGGTGCCGAAGTGGCCGGCGAAGGCGACGAGCTGTGTCGGGCTCAGATGCTGGTTGGGGAAGAAGCAGACGAGATGGTGGTGCAGCGCGGTGGTGATGACCTCGACTTGTTCATGGCTGAGTTCCCTGGTCAGGGCGATCCCGGTGATTACGGCTCCCAGAGCGCCGGTCACTGGCCGGACCTTGGGTGTCATAGGAGGTTTGCGAGCAGCTGTTCGGCGCGGTGGGCTTGGGCGGTGAAACGATCGGTGGTGGCTGGCTGGTCGGTGAAGGGCCACCACCGGGCGAGCCAGAAGAAGCACAACAGCCGCCGCGCCGCCGTGTAGCGGGAACGCTCGTGATCGTGCAGGTCGAAGCCGTCGACGAACCGGTCCCACGCCTTGTCGGGGGTCGCGTGGGACTGGGGATGCTCGACGAGGTCGCCCAACTCGAAGGCGCGGTCGGTCCACCCGGCGTACTCGAAGTCCACGAGCGCGACCCGGCGGCCGTCCCACAGGCAGTTGCCCAGGTTGGGGTCGCCGCGCGGCCGAACACCGCTGGCGCGGGCGCACACAACAGCTGCGGGTCTGGGCCGGTGATCCAGGCTTGCCAGGCATGCACCAGGGCGGCCCGGGTGCCGTCGACGAGCGAGTCGCTGGCCAGCGTGGCCCACCATCCGCGCATCCGCTCGACCATCCCGGCGGCGGTGGTCACGACCTCGGGCAGTCGCTCGCCGGTCTGGTTCGGGGTGAGGGCGTACAGCGCTTGGAGCGCGCCGCGCAACGCGTCTAGTTCGACCGGCGAGAGCGAGCGGTCGCCCAGCGGCTGCCCGTCGAGGAGCTCCATGACCAAGGCGGGTCGGCGGTCTGACGGCCGGTAGAACAGCGGGCGCGGCACACTCGGCTCGCCTCGCGCGGACAGCAGCCGCAACGCCTGCCACTCGCGTTGTGCCCGCTGCCGGTCGTCGACCAGGTGCAGCTTGAGGCAACACCACCGTCCATCCTGCAGCTTGAACCGGTACAACGGGTTGTTCAACCCGCCGTACAACCGCCGTACCTCGAACTCGTCGAACAACAAACGGTCCTTGCCGGTCGCCTTCCCCTGCCAGCCGCGGTAGGCCGCGTCGACAAGCGCATCCAACCAAGCCGGACCAGTCATCCGGCCGTAGCTTCCGTCGCGAACGGTTGCTCGGCCAGTTCCATTCCGTCGCCGAGGTCGGCAAGCAGCTTGTGGTAGACGCCGTTGCCGGTACGCGCGCTGGGCATGCACTGCGCGCAGCTGTCCGGCACGAACCGTTGCGCGAGGGAGGCGACGAGCTTGCCGAGAGATTGGCGGCTCACCACGCCGAGGTTGAAGCCATCTTCAGCGAACCGAGGCTCGGCCTTGAGGTCGCAGGGCGCGAGGATCCCGTAGGGGCTAACGGTCGGACGAAAGTACTTGGCCCGACACTCCGGGGTACGCTGCCGGACGATCGGCTGGCCATTCGCGATCGCAACGAGCTCGTCGCCCAAATCAAGGCGCAGCGCGTCGTAACCGCCAGCGGTCGCCGTCGCCCGCACTGCCGCGCAACTGCCGGCGCAGCGTGTCCATCTGCACCAGAGTCAACCCGTCGGTGACGTCGACCTCGTCTTTGCGCAGGTCGAGGAAGTCAACGCCGAGCCCGGCCGCGTAGTCGACCATCGCTACCACTTGGGTGTGGTTCAACGGCTGGGTGACGAATCCGATTCCGACCCGCGGTAGGGTCCCGCTTGAACGCGCGTTGAGGAGACCGGCGATGTGGCCGTTCACCCGCTCGAGCGCGCGCAGGTGGGCAGGCAGGCCGGTGATAGCGTCGTAAGTGTCGGGATGTGGCGAGTGGATGCTGAACCGCACCTTGGCTAGTCTCAGCAGTTCTTGCCACAAGTCGGCGCTGTCGGGTGAGAGATTGAACCCGGTCGTGTACAGGTGGACCCGTAGACCGGAGCCTCGTGCGTGGCACAAGATTGCCGGGAGGTCGGGGTTGAGTAGCGCCTCGCCGCCGCCCGAGACGACTACCGTGCGCGTGCCACCAGTCCACAACTCGTCGAGGAGCCGCCGCCAGTCGTCGAGCGTAAGCAGTCCGTCCGCTTTCATGTTGTTGGTCACGTAAGTGAGCTTGTCCTTGTCGGACCATAAGCACATCGCGCACCGGTAGCTGCACGTGCCCCTCGATGGGTGCAGCTCCACGGTAGTCGACAGGACCGGCTCTCCTGCCAGCAGACGCTTCGGGCGGGTCGGGTCCTCGAGCCATTCGCTCACCGTCCGGGCCGCGAACGCCGTCCGCAACCGGTGGGGGTAGAACAACGAGCTGACGAATCGACGCACTGCAGGGTCGTTGCGGACGAAGTGGTAGGCGGCTCGTACCTGAGCAGATGTGGCATCGACAGCGCCGCCCAGCTGGGCGGCGGGGGTCATCGGTGCGGCCAGGTGCGTAAGCGCGGCGCGCTCGACAGGGCGAGCAACCCCTTTCGTCGTGATCTGGCGGCGCAGCTTGTGCAGCTCAGGGCTGAATGGTCCGAAGAACGCCTCAGCATCGATCGGGCTCATACTCATAGTCGTGCCGGGGTGAGGATGGCGGGCTGCTCCCGAGGATCGAGCAGCGTGACGTGCGATTGTCTCCGGTCGAAGACGATGGATAGGCCAGTGGCATGGCGCACGCAGCGGATGTTGCCTGGGTCATGGCGAGCCGTCGCCGCCAGCTCGTCGAGTGCCTCGGTGTCGAGTGGATTGTCCAATAGCGACAGGTCGGAGAGCGGGCGAATCGGGACCAGCTGTGTGGTGTCATCCGGCGGGCGGCGCTTGTCGATGAGCGTGTCCGTGGCCCCCTGGTCCGCATCATCGCCGAGCTGGAATTTGTGGGCTGCCTCGATCTCACGGGGCAGCTGGCCGACCCTACCGTCGCGATAGGTCCGGTCGGCGGCGGCGAACAGCTCGCTGACGGGTGTGGTGTGGACGTTGCCGATGACCGCGTTGCCGACCGTCTCTCGACCCCATGACGCGGCGGCCAGCCGCACCTCGCCGTTGGGTCGGACGTGGACAAGGCTGTCCTTGACTTGCTCGGAAAGCTGTTGGAGGGTGATCGTGCGACCACCCTCCACGACTCGGGAGCGGCGCCCGGTGGCGGGCCAGAACGAGTTGAACGTGACGAACAACCCACGCTGACGCAACTGCGCATGGATCTCGTCGACCGCCCGTTGCAACGCGAAAAAGTCCTGTAGCCGCAGCTTGAGTTCATCGTAGTGCTCGCGCGCCTCTCCCGAATAGCTCGGCGCGCAAAGGTGGTGTTGGTCGGCCAGGCTCATCTGGGCTAACCACTCGCTCAGCTTCAAGACGTGGGAGATGTTGCGCTGGTGGACGACGGTGATGACCGTCACGGGTTTGCCGGTCGCGCGGATGCGTCGCAGCCCGCCGAGGACGCGGCGCAGGTTCTTCCCTCGTGCGCTGCCGTGAGTGTCGTTGTCGATCCCGTCAATGCTGACGCAGATCCGGGTAAGGCTCGAGCGGCCCAGCGCCGCCGCCACACTGTCGTCGACCAGCGTCGCGTTCGTGATCAGCGTCGATGCCGTCCGCTCGAGCAGCCGCGTCGCATCGAGGATCTCGGGTAACTGGGGGTGCATGGTGATCTCCCCGCCAGAGAGAACGACCTCCAGCAACCCGATTTGCTCCGTGGCGGAAAACACTTCACGGATGCGCGAGGCGTCCAGGTGCTGGCGGCGCCACACCTCGCCCGGGTGGCAGTACAAGCAGCGGAGGTTGCACTGCTGAACGGCATCGACGACGACACGCAAGACGAGCGGATCTCCCGTGGCGTCGTCGGGCTGGAGCTGCTGGGTCGTGGAGGCGGCCGAGGCAGGCGCTACCCGCGGTCGGGGAAGGGGGGCAGGAATACGGGTTTGAGCACTTGCGCTCGGCCGCCATGTCGTAACCATCTACCGCATGGTGCGACGCGACCGCCTGTGACGGAATGTCTCCAGAATGCACCCGTGGTGTACTCAGGTTGACCGGACCCGTTACGCTCGCCTTCAAACCGACCATCTGAACGAAAGGCGTACCCAGTGATCGTGGTCGGCCCGTAGACCGGGCGGGAGGCAAGCGCGCTCAGAAAAGCGCTGCGAATGACCATCCGCGATTTCGCCAAGCACTTGGGCGCCGCCGTCCGAACGGTCGCCAAGTGGGAAGCAGAAGGAGCAAAGATCGTCCCGCTGTCCGTGATGCAAGCGGCGCTCGACACCGCGCTCGCTCGCGCCGGTGAGGACGCTAGAGTCAGGTTCAAGGTGCTCGTGTCTGGCGAGGACCCGGAGGAGGACGGCACGGACCGTAGGGACGCCACCAAGACCATTGCCATTGGGGCCGCCTCGCTCCTACCGATAGGGACGCTCGACGTGCTTGAGCGGCTGGCCGCACGGCCGAGCCGGGTTGACGGCGCGTTGATCGCCGGTCACGAGGAGGTTGCGGCAACCCTGGCCGGTCTATACCGCAGCGCCGATCCACGCGCCGTGCTCCCGATGGCCACTGCCTACGCCGACACCGTGCTCGGGCTGCTCGCCCACCCGATGAGCGACCGGCACCGCGCTCGGCTCGGCCTCGTGGCGGTCGGAGCGCACGCACAGATCGGCCTGTGGGCGTGCCACGCTGGCGAATGGGCGAACGCCTACCGCCACCTTGCCACCGCGTGCGACCTCGCGGCCACCACCGGCAGCCCCTCGCTGCACGCGCAAGCCCTCGGGGCGTTTAGCTACCTATTCTCCTCCGCGCCCCGGGGCGGCCGGGGAGGAGATCCGGACCGTGCCCTTGCCCTGCTGGACCACGCGATCGCGCTTGCCGGCAGAGCAGACGGCTTCACGCGCGGCTGGCTGGCTGCTTGGCGTGCCGAGCAGCGTTTGGTCCTCGGCGACGTCCATGCTGGGTTTGCAGACGTGGAGGCCACCGAACGTGGGCTGGCCGCGACCGATGACCGCACGGACGGGTTCTTCTCTCGCCTGACCTATGGGTACGGGATGGGCGGGCACCTGGGCCGCCTCCGCGGGATGACGTTGGCCTTGACCAGGAACCAGGCGGAGTCCGACGACGCGTTTCGGCAGGTGCTCTCCTCAGCTGCGAACCTGCGTCACCAAGTGTGCACCCATGGGTGCCTCGGGATCGTCCGGGTAGCCGCCGGAGAGCCCGAAGATGCCTGTGACGCCCTGGTCCGAGCTGTGGACCTTGCTGCTCCTGCCGGCTACGCAATGGGTCTCGAGCGTGTCGCGGGCGTCCGCGCCGGTTTCGATCCCTGTTGGTCGCGCCGTCCGTGCGTGCGCGAGTTGGACGAGCGGCTCCGGCTGGCTGCCTGACCCAGGTGGGAGCGGGTATGGAATACGCGAGGCTGGGTTCGTCAGGGCTGACGGTGTCCCGGATCTGCCTAGGGAATGATGAGCTACGGCGACCGCTCCTGGCGTGATTGGATGCTCGACCAGGCTGCGGCTGAACCCATCGTGTGTCGCGCTGCCGACGCCGGGGTCATCTTCTTCGACACCGCCGACGTGTACTCCCTCGGCGTCAGCGAACAGATCACCGGCCGTGTGCTCGCCCAGACGTTCCCGCGCCGAGCGGACTACGTCCTGGCCACCAAGGTCAATTCCCCGATGGGGACAGGTCCCAATGACCGGGGGCTATCCCGCAAGCACATCCTCGATGCCGTCGACGCCTCGCTGCGGCGGCTGGGCACCGATTACGTCGACCTCTACCAGATCCACCGCTGGGACCCAGCCACACCAGACACCTGCGACCATGCAGACGCTTCACGACATCGTCCGAGCCGGCAAAGCCCGCTACGTCGGCGCCTCCAGCATGTACGCCTGGCAGTTCGCCAAAGCCCAACACACTGCCGACCTCCACGGGTGGACCCGGCTCGTCTCGATGCAAAGCCACTACAACCTCCTGTACCGGGAAGAGGAACGTGAGATGATCCCCCAATGCCTCGATATGGGCGTCGGGATCATCCCCTGGAGCCCCCTCGCCAGAGGATTGCTCACCGGAACTCGCCCGCGCACGGGCGGCGGGCACACGACCCGCGCCGCAAGCGACGCGTTCGCCGGCCAACTCTACGACCGGGACGACTTCGACGTCGTCGACCGCCTGCTCGGGATCGCTGCGGGGCGCGGCCTGCCTCCGGCCCAGGTCGCGCTCGCCTGGCTGCTCCACAAGCCCGGCGTTAGCGCGCCAATCGTCGGCGCGACCAACCCCACCCACGTCAACGACGCCGCAGCCGCCATCGACCTGAAGCTGTCCGCCGAAGAGATTGGGCAGCTAGAGGAGCCCTACCGTCCTCATACGATCCGCGGCCACCAATAGCCCCCAGGGACGGTCGGATCAACTGTTCGAACAACCCGTCGGGCCCAGGCCGAAGAATATGAAGCTTTCCAGGCGGCAGGTCGTTGGACCACGACGAGGGTCAACGCGAGACGGAGGTGCCGGAGGTCCTCCGGGTCCGAGGTGACGACGGGTTGACCGGCGCGACAGGCGCATACGACGACGTGAGCGTCTGTGATGTCTGACGTGCCTGAGCTCGCGAATAGCTGGCCCAACCTGGATGGATTCCCGCCGCCACGGCGGTTACCGAGGAGCCGCGCCGGCTGGCGGTGGTCTGCTGGTCGTCTCGGAGTCCCACGACGATGCGTGGCGGGCGACCGCGAGCGGTGCGCCGCTTGAGCGAGTGCCGTTCCCGCCGTTCAACGCGTTCCGGCTGTCCCCCGGTCAGGGCGAGGTCGACGTGTACCCGGCCAGCGGGGCGCACCGCATCATCCTGCTATTCCAGGCCGTTCTTGCCCTCGGGGTGATCTCACTGGCTTTGCGTCCCCCGGGCTTCACCCAGCGCAAGGCCGAGCGAGCGGCTGTCCGCAGCCTGCCCGCCGAGCTCGCCGATCCGAGCCCGGAGGGGATCGCGAGGTGATGCGCGACCTGCCGGCGGGGGGCGATCGCTGCGCTTTCGGTGATCCTCGTATTGGTTGGCGCGGCGGGAGCGGTGGAGGTGTTCTTCGCCCCTGCCCCTCGCAACCTCGAGACCACCGTCGGTCAAGAGCCGGTGCCCGCCGGCACCTGGTATTGCCCTGTCACCGCTGGTGAGGGTCAGGAGTCACGGGTCACGGTGGCAGCCGTCGGGGACGAGCCGTCCACCGTCGTGGTCATGCGGTACAAGGACGCGAAGGTGGTGGACGATCCTGCCGTCGACGTTGCGATCGGGCAATCCCTGGAGATCCCGCACACAACCAACGTCTCGCAAGGCGCGTGTGCGATCACGGGCGCATGCGCCCCAGCAGGCACATCACACCAGCGACTCGCGCGCAGGGAAGCGCACGTGTGGCATCAGTGGCTCCCCCAACTTCGACTTGGGGGCGTATACTCCCCCAAGTCGAAGTTGGGGGAGGTCGTCTCAAGGCCTAAGACGCTGCCCGCGGCCAGCGACGTATGAGGGAGTGGTCAGACCACGATGAGCGTCAAGGCGGGATCGAGGTGTCGGAGGTCCTCGGGGTCCGAGGTGACGACGGGCTGACCGGCGCGACGGGCGCATACGACGACGTGGGCGTCTGCGATGTCTGATGTGCCAGAGCTGGCGAGTAGCTCGCCGACCCGGATGGATTCCCGCCGGTCCAGTGGCACGGTGGTCGTCGTTGGTTGGCGAACGAGGCGCATGATGCGTGCCTGGACCGCGGGGCGGCGGGTGACCTGCGCGAGCACCGATGCGGGCAGGATGACGCTCGCGGATGTTTCGGCCGCGAGGTCAAGGAGCGTGAGCAGCCTGCGGTCACCGCGCTCCAGTGCGATCAGACCGCCTGCGTCGAGGACCAACCCCGCGCCTTCGCGGCGGATAATCCGGACGGTGCCTATGGGAACAGCACCTTCTCAGCCCAAGCCCGTTCGGTCTCTGTTGGCGGTCCGCCGGTCTTTTCGAGAGCCTCGGCCAGCATCTCCCGCCATCCCGCCACATCCTCCAACGCCACCACGATGGCGTGTTGCACGAAGGCGGACACACTGGGCGCCTGACCGGCGGCAACCATCTCACGAATGGCTTGAAGCGCATCCTGTGGGACTGTCACGGTGATCTTCACTGAGGCCATACCGATTACCATACCAGTGCGCCAAGGTCTGCTCGCGTCGTCACTCGTCGTCGAACAGGTCCTCGATGTCGAGGCCGAGGTGTCGGGCGACCTCTTCGGCGATGGCTCGGCTGGTCACGTCGATGAGCTCGGCGCGGGTCGTCGCGCGCAGCTCCAGCGGCCGGCGGTACACGACGAGGCGCCGGCTCCCGGCCCAGTCCGTGATGCGGGCGAGCGGGACGCCGTCCTCCGGCGTCCGTCCCTCGTCGATGGCGGGGACGTCTTCGACGGAGACGTCGATCTCCGCGACGGCCTCGGCGAGTGAGCCGGGCAGCTCGGCGAGCGCGTCGCCGACAAGATCGGTGAAGCGTGCGCCGTGCGCCGTCCGGAAGCCATCGGACGGCCGGCGGCGGCGGTCGTTGTTCGCGCGCGCTACCCGCCCGTGACGATCGTGGCGCCTCTTGCGCATGCGCCTATCCTCCCTGCCGGATGGTGAAAGATCCAGGGCTTGAGCCTGCCCGTGCTCTAGCCTCTCCTGTATGACCGACACCAAGAGCGTATGACCGCCCAGCTGCGTTCCTGCTCCCGGACGGGCTGCCGGTGGCCAGCTGCGGCCTCTCTTTCCTTTCGCTACTCGAGCCGTCAGGTCTGGCTCGTCGACCTCGCGGATCCCGACCCCGCGCTCTACGACCTGTGCCCGCACCATGCGGACACCCTGATCGTCCCCAGAGGTTGGGACCGAGTTGACCAGCGCACGACCCCACCAGTGGAACGGCAGCCATCCTCGGCCGAGTTCGCACATCGGGTTGAGCGACCCGAGGAAGTCGTGTGGCGGCGCGAGCGTGAGGCTCTCCCGGCCGCCGTACGCGTGAACCGGTACGAGCATCTCTTCAGTGAGCTCCCCAGGCTCGCGGCTGAGGTCGCCGAGCTCTGCGGCAACGACGCCCGGGTCCACTCTGAGCGCCGCGCCAGGCCGGACAGCGGTGGCGGAGTGATCGTTCCCCTCCGGATCGCCCGAACCCCACGGGGTAACTTGCCCCGACCGTGGCGCGGTGGATAGGTATAGCGACAACTGAGCTCGCGCTCTCAAGACTTGAGCCACAGTAGTGTGACTTCTTATGTACGCCGGACGGGAGGGAATGGATGACACTCCCGCGTCACCTGGTCGCGGAGGTCCGCAAGCTCGACGAGGCGCAGCTGCGGCGGTTGCTGATCCTCGCGCGCGGCTTGTTAATCAACTCGCCTGGCCCGACGATTGAGCTAGGTGACTTGCCAGGAATGACCGGTGTCGACTACCGGCAGCAACATGTACGGTGCGGTCGCGATTGCGCGGCCTGTCCCCATGGGCCGTACTGGTATGCGTTCTGGAAAGAAGGTGGGCGCAGCCGATCTCAATACATCGGCAGGGAGCTTCCGGCTGATATCCGCCGACTGCTCGAGGCCAGACGGTCATGAGCGGCGACCAGCAGCGATGCGAAAAGAGGCAGGATCTCCACCGTCACTGGCGGTCGTGTGGGATACTGCGCCTTCGATAACGGCGGTAGGGATGCGCGGGGATCTGACCAAAGATCGCGACCTCGAGACCGCTGGAGGACACTAGGATCCTCACTACCCGCCGAATCGAGCGCCGAACCAGATCGAGGAGTCGATCAAATGGAACAGCTCGCGCGAATCGTCAAGGCGTACGACGTTCGCGGACTGGTGCCTGATGAGCTGAACGACGAGGTCGCCTGGAGGCTCGGGCGGGCCGCGGCGATCGAGCTTCAGGGCGCCGCGATGATCGTGGGACGCGACATGCGATCGTCGTCGCCAGCGCTGGCCGCGGCGTTTATGCGTGGGGTCAGGGCTCAAGGGATCGACACCATCGACATCGGTCTTGCCTCGACCGACCTTCTCTACTACGCCTCAGGCAAGCTGGGCCATCCCGGCGCGATGTGGACCGCAAGCCACAACCCGCCGAAGTACAACGGCCTGAAGCTTTGCCGGACGGGCGCCGAGGGCGTGTCGCTCGAGAGCGGCCTCGCGCGTATCCGGGACCTGGCGATGAGTCAGGACTTCCCGGAGGTCGAGGCTGAAGGCTCGGCGCACCAAGCTGACCTTATCGACGACTATGCCCAGCATGTTCGCTCTTTTGTCGATCGCGACGTGCTCCGCCCCTTGTCCGTCGTGGTCGACGCCGGCAACGGGATGGCGGGGCTGGTCGTCCCACCGGTCTTCGAAGGGTTGCCGATCCGCGTCGACCCGTTGTATTTCGAGCTGGACGGTGAGTTCCCGAACCACCCCGCGAACCCAATCGAGCCCGCGAACCTCGTAGACCTGCAGCGGCGGGTGGTCGGTACGCAGGCTGACCTCGGTCTCGCGTTCGACGGCGACGCGGACCGCATGTTCTGCGTCGACGAGCAGGGTCGTATGGTGCCTCCGTCACTCGTGGTGGCCTGCATCGCGGAGAGCCTGCTCCAGCGCCTGCCCGGTGAGACGATCCTGTACAACCTGATCTGCTCTCACGTCGTGCCCGAAACCGTCGAGGCGGCCGGGGGCCATGCCATCCGGACGCGTGTCGGTCACTCCTTCATCAAGGGCGTGATGAAGGAGACCGGTGCGGTGTTCGCGGGCGAGCACTCGGGCCATTACTACTTCCGAGACAACTTCCGGGCCGACTCGGGGCTGATCGCCGCGCTGATCCTGCTCGAGCGCCTCTCGGACTCGGGGCAGGTCCTGTCCGAGCTATTGGCCCCTTATGACCGCTACGTTCAGTCCGGCGAGATCAACACGGAGGTCTCAGACGAGCGGTCGGCCACCGACCGCGTCGCCGAGGAGTTCGCCGGGGAGGGTGACGCCGACTGGGCGGATGGCCTCACGGTGAACGGCGACGGTTGGTGGTTCAATCTGCGGCCTTCGAACACTGAGCCTTTGCTGCGCCTCAACGTCGAGGCGCAAGACCGGGCGACGATGGAGCAGGTGCGCGATCGCGTCCTCGCGCTCCTCGAACAGTAAGTCGTCGCTCGGATAGGCTTCGGCCGGTCCAGCCAACGTCCAGCTCACGCGAGGCTGGGAGTCGCCTATCCGCGCGACATTTAAGGAGGTTGCGTATGCCCGTCGATGCTCAACTCATCGAGCTGCTCGTGTGTCCCGCCTGCCATGGGGACATCGAGTACAAGGACCGCCGGAACCTCATCATCTGCACCAAGTGCGGCCTTCACTACCCTGTGCGCGAGAACATCCCGATCATGCTGATCGACGAAGCCACACGTCCGCCTAAACGGGGAAGGGCGGGGGATACAGGTGCCGCGCACGACGTGGGTGAGCCGAACGGTGGACCTTCACTTGAAGGCGGGAATACGCGGAGATAAGCCACAGTGGATCTCGATGACCTTCGGGGCTTTCGCGCGGTCGATCCGCACGACGCCCTCGGCGATATCGAAGCGACGGCGCGCCAGTGGCGCGAGGCGTGGGCCAGCGCCGGACCGGCGCTCGACCTCGACGACGTTGGCGCGGTGCTCCTCACCGGGATGGGCGGCTCGGGGATCGCCGGGGACCTTGTAGGCGCACTGGCCGCCGATCGCCTGGACATCCCCGTCCTGGTCCACAAGGACCATGGGCTGCCGCGCTGGGTCGACTCGCGGACGTTGGTCGTGGGGTTGTCCTATTCCGGCGAGACCGCCGAGACGCTCTCGGCCGTGACCGAAGCGATTACGCGGGGCTGTCTCGTGCTTACGATCTCGAGTGGCGGGGCGCTCGACGCCCTCGCGGCCGAGCAAGGCCTCGGCCGGGTGACCGTCCCTGGCGGAGGGATGCCTCGCCACAACCTCGGCAAGCTCGCAGTCCCCGCGCTGGTCGCGCTCGGTCTGGAGGAGGGGCTGGACGAGGCTGTGACGCTGCAGTCCGAGCTTGCGACCGGTTGCGGACGCCGCGTACCGGCCGCATCCAATCCCGCGAAGCAGCTCGCCGCCTCCATCGCGCGCGGCGGCCAGCTCGTCGCCTGCGCAGGCAGCGGGTTGCCCGCCGTAGCGGCCGGACGGCTGAAGTGCATGCTGAGCGAGAATGCCAAGCTGACGGCCTTCACCGCATCCGTGCCCGAGTTCTGCCACAACGAGATGGCCGGATGGGACCGCAAGACCTCGGTCACTCGTGCCACCGGCATCGTGTGGCTCCGCGACCTCGCGGGGGAGGATCCCGCGCTTACGCGGCGTATCACCTTGACTGACGAGGTGCTCGCCGCCAACGCCGCGTGGACGACCCATGTGATCGCGCGTGGGCAGACACCGCTCGCGCGGGTCGCGTCCTTGCTCTTGTTCGTGGACCTGGTGAGCGTGTACACGGCGATCGCCCTTGACCGCGACCCTACGCCGATCACGACGATCGACAAGCTGAAACAGGCTATGGCCGGTCAACGCGTGTGATGCATGAGGAGGTCTTCACGGGCTACCGCCCCGAGGTCCTGCTCGTGCTCGGCTCCGGACTCTCGTCGCTCGCGGACGAGGTGGCCGATCCGCTTGTGGTCGGCTTCGACGAGGTGGGCTTGCCCGCCGCGTCCGTGCCCGGCCACGCGGGAAGGTTCGTCGCCGGGCGGCTCGGGGGAGTGGATGTGCTCGTCCAGCAGGGCCGGCTCCATCTCTACGAGGGCCACGACGCCACGACGGTCACCGCACCGGTACGCCTCGCGGCGCGGGCGGGAGCTCGGATGCTCCTGGTGACGAATGCCGCGGGTGGGGTGCGTGCCGATCTCGAGGTCGGCGACCTGCTCCTCATCACGGATCAGCTGAACCTCACGGGCGCCAACCCGCTGATCGGTCAACCGGTGTTCGTCGATATGACGGCCGCCTACGACCCGGATCTGCGCCGGCAGGCGCATCAGGCCGCGGCGGACGTGGGCGAGCACTTGGTGGAGGGCGTATACGCAGGCCTTGCCGGGCCGTCTTACGAGACCTCTGCCGAGGTGCGGATGCTCGAGCGGATGGGCGCCGACGCCGTCGGAATGTCCACCGTCCTCGAGGTGATCGCCGCGCGAGCCCTGGGGTTGCGCGTTCTCGGGTGCTCGCTTGTCACCAACGTGCGTCAACCGCGCGTCGCCGGAGTGAATCACCAAGAGGTCCTTGAGGTGGCGGCGGCGCGGGGACCGCGGCTCGCCGCATTGATACGAGGTGTTCTGTCCGGAATCGCGAGCCCTCGCGACTGACGGGTTGGCGCAAGCGAGCTAGTTAACCAGGACAGTGGTCGTTCGGCCAGGCGTTACGCTGCGCCCCCTTTGCCGGTCCGGTGTGGGTTCCCAGGAGGTCGATCTCACGATGTCCCGTAAGGTCCTTGGCGCCGTGATGGTGGCGCTCATCGCGGTCGGCGGGTGCTCCTCGCCGGAGAGCCGCGATCCCGCATCCGCCCCAGTCCCCGACACGCCGAACGTCCAAGCCGAGCCGACGCCAGCGGTCCTGGGGAACAACAAGCCGATCATGATGTCGCCCATGGCGACCAACGCCTCGATCTCGATCACGCTGAGCCAGGCGGCGTACCCGGACGGTGCGGCGAATACGGCGATCCTCGTGCGTGACGACACATGGGCATACGCGATCGCTACCGGGGGCGTTCAGGGAACCCTTGGCGGCCCGCTGCTCCTGACCCCCTACCAGGAGCTCGCCCCGGGGATCATCGACGAGCTGCGGCGCGTGGGAGCCGAGACGGTCTATATCCTCGGTGACGAGGCCACCATCATGCCCGCCGTCGCGCAAGAGCTGACCGACGCTGGCTACACGGTCGAGCGCATCGGCGGCGGTACCCACATCCAGACGTCGGTCGCCGCGGCGGGCCGGCTCATGCCCGACGCGCAGACGGCCGTCGTGCTAGGTGGGATGGACCAGCCGAGCGATCCAGGCCGCGGCGCCGTGGACGCGCTCGCCGCGGGCGCCTGGGCAGCGATCCACGACTATCCCGTCCTCCTCACCGACCCGTTCTTTCTGTCGCCTGAGACGGCTGACTACATCCGCCAGTCCGCGATCGAGCGGGTCGTCATCATCGGTGGGCGCGTCGCCGTCTCAGAGGACGTGACCACCGAGCTCGAGCGGCTCGGCGTCGAGGTCGAGCGCGTCGGTGGTGAGAATCGCTTCGACACCGCCGCCAAGATCGTCGAGCACTGGGGTGGCGCCCATCGCGGCTACCTGCTTATCGACGGGAACAGCGAACGCCTGTGGGCGGCCGGGTTCGCCGCCGCGGCCTACTCGATGCGGGCGAACGCTCCCGTGCTGCTCGCGAACAGCGGCACCCTGCCGCCCGAGACCGACACGATGCTGAAGGGCCTCCGCGCCCCGGTACAGCTCGTGTGCGCCCCAGGTGTGGCCGACAGCCCCTGCATGACGGCCCAAGAGCTGGCGAAGGCAATGGCCTCTTGACGCTGGGGGTCGCGCCCGCAAAACCGGGTCGCGTTGCGTCGGGTTCCGCTCCTGAGAACCCTTTTAGGTCGCTTCACCCGACGCAACGCGACCCCTCCTGTTGGGCCTGGCGCCGTGTCTGTGGATTAAACGCGTAGCGGTGGAGGGGGCATTGAGCCCCCTCCACCGCGCTCCGCTTCGCTTCGCGCTTGGGTCAGGGTGGGCGGTTCGCTTGCGGTCTTCCGGACGGGGGGACTAGTCGAATTGGGGGGTATGCTCCGGGAAGTCCCGCTGTCCTCCCCGGGAGGTTCCGCTGATGGTGCGCCGCCGCGCGATGCTTATCGCACTTGTCGCCTTCAACCTGTTGGTGCTCGTCGGTGGGTTCATTCTTCTGGCGAACCGTCCCGACACGCGAGGGGGTTCGTCGGTACCCGCCGCCCGCGGCGAGACGTTGCCACAGATCACGGCGGCGGAGGCGTCCAACGCCGCGCTGTCGGTCGCGCTCAGCGAGGCGGCGTACCCGCAAGGCTCAGTGCAATCGGTGGTGCTGGCGCGAGATGACGTTTGGGTTGACGCGTTGTCCTCGAGCACGCTGCAAGGCGAGCTTGGCTCACCGCTGCTCCTCACCTCCCCCAAGTCGTTGGCCCCAGAAGTACGCGCTGAGCTCGAGCGCCTAGGCGCCCGGACTGTGTTCTTGATGGGCGGGCCCCAAGCGTTCGCTCCCGAGATCGCGAGAGAGCTGTCGGGCGCGGGCTACACAGTCCAGCGTGTTCCTGGCGACACGGCCGTTGGGAACGCGGTTGCGGTTGCCATCCAATACCTCCCCGACGCGGAGACTGCCCTGCTGGTTCGTGGTGTCGACGGAACCGGCGCGGACGAGACCCGCGGCTATGTCGATGCGCTCGCCGCGGGCGCCTGGGCGGCAGCGGCGCGGATGCCGGTCCTGCTCACCGACCCCTTCCAGCTCTCGGCCGAGACCCGTGGCTACCTGGCGCAGTCACAGGTCAAGAAGGTCATCATCCCCGGCGGGCGCATCGCGCTCGGCGGCTCGGTGATCGCCGAGCTAGAGCGCCTCGGTGTCGAGGTCGAACGCATCGGGGGAGCGGACCGCTTCGAGACCGCGGCGAAGATCGCCCAGCTGCGGGGCTCAGACCCCGAAAACCCGAGCGTGCTGCTGATGGACGGCAGTGGCCAGCGAATGTGGGTCGCCGGCTTTGCCGCTGCCGTCTACTCGATGCGCGCCGCCGCACCCATCCTCCTCACCAACGACGACCTCGTTCCCGACTCCACGGACCAGATCCTCAAGACCAGCCCCGCCCGGCTGATCTGCGGCCCGGGCGTCACCGACGACGCCTGCTCAACCGCGAAGAAGCTCGCTCAAGGCTCGAGCTAGGCCCAAGCGGGGTGTGTCGACTCGGGTCCGGAATCCGGACCCGAGTCGACACAGTTTTCGCGAGCGGCGACGATAAGCCCATGATCCTGGAGGAGCTGGAGCTGGTGCTGCGGTCTCGGGTGGTGGACCCGCCGCCCGGCTCGTATTCCGCGATGATTCTCGCCGAGCCTGAGCGTGCCGCGCGCAAGATCATGGAAGAGGCATTCGAGCTGTGCCTCGAGCTTGGGCGCCCCTCGGTCGACCCCGGCCGGACGGCGGCGGAGGCCGCTGACCTGATCTTCCATGTTCTTGTGGGTCTTGTCGGTGCTGGCGTCGGCTTCGACGCGGTGCTCGCCGAGCTTGAGGCGAGACGGAGGTGACCGCGTACATCGGACGGCGGGCGAGAGTCGGGGTACCGTCGAAGGGTCGGCTGCGCGATGGAGTGCTCGCGTTGCTCTCCAGCGCTGGGTATCCGGCGGCGATGCTGCATGGCGCTGGCTCCATCGCCGCGGTCGGCGACCTTGAGCTGATCGAGATGCGCCCGCGGGACGCGGGAGCGGCGCTGGGTGCCGGCCAGCTGGACGCCGCGTTCCTGTCCACGGACATCTGTGCGGAGGCAGACCTGGAGGAACTGCCCGCGCTACCGCTCGGGTTTTCCCGGTCCGATCTGGTGCTCGCATCTCGTGACGACGACGGGCGCACGGGGGCGGCCGACCTGCAAGGCTGCATCGTGGCGACTCACCTGCCGAACACCACTCGGCGGTTCTTCGCCGCGAAGGGCATCGACGTCACGGTCGTGCCAATGGGAGGATCGCTAGAGGGCGTATGTGCCGCCGGGCTCGCCGACGCCATCGTCGACCAGCGTGAGACCGGCACCAGCCTGATGACCAACCGGCTGCGGGTGCTAGAGGTCATGCGCAGCTGCGAAGCGCTCTTCGTACACCGCCGGGATGTCGCCGCGCTCGGAGATCTGGAGCTGCGGGCCGCTGCGGTGGTAGCCGCTCGCCGCCAGCGATATGTGATGCTGCACGTCCCAAGGGAGCGGCTCGATGCCCTCCGGGCGATATTCCCCGGTCTTGCCTCACCGACGGTCCTGCCCCTGGCCGGGCGGGAGGACCTCGTCGCCGTCCACTTCGTCGTAGCCGGCGATGACCTGTGGTCCCGCCTCGGCGACCTTCGCGCCCTCGGCGCGACCGGCATCGTCGCGCTGGAGCCTGAGGCCGTGCTCCCGTAAGCCAGCGAGCGCTAGGGCTCGAGGACGATCTTGCCGAATAGCTCGCCGCGGTGCATCTGCTGAAACGCGGCCTTGGCTTCACTAAGGGGATAGGTCGCGTCGATCACGGGTCGGACGCCGGTGTCGCGCATCATCCGGATCAGGTCGCCCAGCTCACCGCGCGTGCCCATCGTCGAGCCGACGATGCGGACCTGGCGATAGAAGACCCGTTGCAGCTCCGCCGGTGGGTTAGGACCTGAGGTCGATCCCGCGCAGACGATGACCCCACCGGCCTCGACGCTGCGCAGCGAATGCCCCCACGTCGCCTCGCCGACCGTCTCCATCACCCCGTCAACCCGCTCAGGCAGCCGTCCTCCCGCCTCGAACGTCGCGTGCGCTCCGAGCTCGGCCGCGCGCTTGCGCTTCTCCTCTGAACGGCTGGTCGCGTATACCCGCAGGCCAGCCGCGCGCGCGAGCATGATCGCCGCCGTCGAGACACCGCCGCCCGCTCCTTGGACCAGCACCCGTTGCCCCGGACGGAGGTCGCCCCGCACGAAGAGCATGCGATAGGCGGTCAGCCATGCGGTGGGAAGGCATGCGGCCTCGGCGAAGGACAGCTCCGCGGGTTTGTCGAGCAGGTTGCGCCTCGGCGCGGCAACGAGCTCGGCATGCGTTCCTGGGTACTCCTCCGAGAACAGCGAGAACCGCTGCGATGGCCCCTCGATCCCCTCCTCATCTGAGATGACGGCGTGGACGACGACCTCGCGCCCTTCGGCGGTCACTCCCGCCGCGTCACATCCCAGAACCATCGGAAGCCGGTCTTCTCGAAGCCCGACCCCCCGAAGAGACCACAGGTCATGATGGTTCAGGCTCGTTGCCCGGACCCGCACGATCTCCCATCCCCGGTCGGGTGGCGTCGCGTCCGGGCGCTCCCCGACCTCAAGGCCTGAGAGCGGATCCTCGTCTGAAAAGCGGACAGCGGTCGCGGCGAGCATGTGCCGAGCCTACCGCCGTCGATCGGCGTGCGAAGAAGGCATCGGCCACCCTGGGATCTTCAGCGCCCGCTGCTTACGATCCCAGGGTGGCCGGCCCGCTTGATCTAGACCGTCGCCTGCTCGATCTCGATCACCGCGAAGCGACATGAGTACCCCTGGCACGAGCATCGCCCGCAGCGTGTGCGGTTCCCAGTGCGATGCATCGTTCCGCCCCCTAATCGCCGTGGAGTATTCGTGTCGCTCAAAGGGATCAGCGCGCGAGCGGCCGGGCTGGTTACGGTCCCCTGCCAATTTCTGGGGACATTCGGCACACCCAATCGGGGGAGGCTGAGCATGATGTTCAGGACGCACCTTCCATCAGGGGTTCGCCGACGGCACCGTGACCGTCGCGTTCCGACGCTAGCCCCGTCTTCCGCACATGTGTTTCGTTCGGGATGGCGGTGGATCGTGGACCATTCAGTTGCGCGCGTACGCGCCAAAATGGCAGGCCAAACAGCCAGCCGAGGAGCCACGGCCCACCTCGGTCCCGGTTTTGCGCGCAGGCGCGCAAAACTCCAGGCGCTCCAGCGCCCGCCCGGTGTGGGCCGTGGGCGGGCCAGTGGGACGAGATGCCCCCCGAACTCCGACTTTGGGGGGCATGCTCCCCTAAGTCGG
>Ga0187893_10006672_pt1 | contig 19550 bp, 13 predicted proteins | sample MA1701074metaG_FD_139574 | JGI IMG/M metagenome (GOLD analysis project Ga0187893, IMG submission 139574) | White microbial mat communities from a basaltic lava cave in the Kipuka Kanohina Cave System on the Island of Hawaii, USA - MA170107-4 metaG ... | reverse complement strand
TAATATAAACATGGATGTGGAGTTGATAGGGCCTGTGGCGATGGAGGATAAGTTGAGGTTTGCGATAAGGGAAGGTGGAAGGACAGTGGGCGCCGGTGTTGTTACTAAAATAATCGAATAGAGGATTCTGATGGGAGATAATACCGTTGTTATCGCTCTTGCGTGCAGCGAATGTAAGAGAAGGAATTATTCAACTAAGAAAAACAAACAAACGCATCGTGAAAAGCTAGAACTCAAAAAGTATTGCAAATGGTGCAAGCTCCATACGCTTCACAAGGAGACTAAGTGAAGAAAACCAAAGTACAATGTCCAAGCTACAAATTTCATACGAAAATTGATCTCGTCTGCCAGTTTGTAATTCGGAGTTTAGACTTTGTAATTTATTCAGATAGGGCAGTAGCTCAACTGGCCAGAGCAGCGGTCTCCAAAACCGCAGGTTGGGGGTTCAAGTCCCTCCTGCCCTGCGTTGCCTTTTTTAATATCGTTCTGCCAGGCTTATTCTATCCGGTGTATGGAATTAAGGAGCTCTAATCACATGGAATTTAAAACCTCTGCGCCCAAGATGGACAAACTCAAAGAGCAGTGGGAAAAAGGCATTCAATTTTTTAGAGATGTGGAGGTAGAGGGAAGGCGTATATCATGGCCTTCAGTCAAAGAAACCGTTCGGTCGACTGGCGCCGTAATCGTTATTTCTGCCATACTTACTTCTTTCTTGGGGTTGGTGGATTTTCTGTTTTCATTAATAGTTAAGTACATATTGAACTAGAAAAGAGAGGGAGATAGCAGCAGTTATGGCTAACAGGTGGTATGTGGTTCACACAAATACAGGTTTCGAGGACCGGGTAAAGGTATGGATTGAAGAAAAGGTGAAGTCGGAAGGGCATGAGGATTTAATCTATGAGGTTTTAATCCCGACCGAAACAATTGTTGAGCCGATAAAAGGCGGGAAAAAAAAGACCTCCGTCAGGAAATTTTTCCCGGGTTATATTTTGGTCAAGATGGAACTTAATGAGAGAAGCTGGCATTTTATAAGAAACATTCCAAAAGTGATAGGTTTTGTAGGTGGAAGATTAAGAGAGGGTAAGATTGATCCTGATTCGGTACCTGATATCGATGAGAAACAGGTCTTAAAGATAAAGAGGCAGATCGAAGAGGGGACTCTCAAGCCAAAACCTAGGGTTACATTTGAGAGAGGAGAGACAGTGAAGGTTATCGAAGGGCCATTTGCAAACTTTTCAGGCGTGATTGAGGAAGTTAAACCTGAAAAAGCAAAGGTTCAGGTTCTTGTCACGATATTCGGTAGAACAACTCCCATAGAGTTAGATTTCAATCAAGTGGAGAAGATATAGAATGAAAAAGGTCATTGGAGAAGTAAAACTGTTGGTACCTGCGGGTAAAGCCACACCGTCGCCTCCGGTTGGTCCTGCTCTTGGTCAACGAGGGGTGAACATAATGGAGTTTTGCAAAGCCTATAACGCTCAAACTTCTAAAATGGAAGGACTTCTTCCCGCTATAGTAACAGTATATTCTGACAGGTCGTTTTCTTTTGTGATTAAAACTCCTCCTGTATCTTATCTTCTGAAGAAAGCAGCGGCAATTGAAAAAGGGTCTGGTGAGGTGCCGAGGGTAAAGTCCGGCAAAATAACAAAAAGTCAAGTTGAAGAAATTGCTAGAACAAAGCTGGAAGATTTAAACACGGATAATTTAGAGGCTGCGGTAAGGATAGTTGAGGGTACTGCAAGGAGTATGGGAATAGAAGTTGTATGAACAAATGAATTATCTTGAGTTTCAATATCTCGGATCACAGAGATCGTCCGGTAATAATCTTAAGGAGAGATAACATGGCAAGAGGGAAAAAATATTTGGAAGTTAGGAAGGCAGTTGATCCGAAGAGTCAATATAAGGTGGGTGAGGCTTTAAAGCTAATTGATGAGACAAAAACCGCTAAATTTGATGAGACTGTAGAAGTCGCTGTCAAGCTCGGGATCGACCCTCGTCAGGCCAATCAACAGATACGCGGTGCGATGGTTCTTCCTCACGGAATAGGGAAAACAATAAGGGTATTAGTTTTCACTAAAGGGGAAAAAGTGAAAGAAGCTGAAGAGGCCGGTGCGGATTATGTTGGAGCCGAAGATTTTGTGGACAAGATCACAAAAGAGAACTGGCTCCAGTTTGAAGTTGCAATAGCGACGCCTGATGTAATGAACTTAGTAGGAAAGCTGGGTAAGATTCTGGGACCCAGGGGGCTCATGCCAAGCCCTAAAGTGGGAACGGTTACATTTGATGTGGGGAAAGCGGTGAAAGAGGCTAAATCAGGGAGAATAGAGCTGAAGAATGATAAAGGTGGAGTGGTTCATGTCCCGATTGGAAAGGTTTCATTCGGAGCAGACAAGATAAGGGAGAATTTCCTTGTTTTTATGGATTCGCTTCAAAGGATGAAACCGTCTTCTTCAAAGGGAGCTTTTATCAGAAAAATCGTGATCTCCAACACAATGGGGCCTGGAATAAACATAGATTTCGTGAGCATTCGAGAAGAACTCAAGGGATTTGAGGTAGTAGCTTGATTCGATTAGGAGTTGATTGAGTATTGGCCATGAAGCAATTTTCTTGGGCTGAGGGTTAAGGCCAAATATGAATAACCAAGGAGCAAATTAATGTTGAGCAAAACTGTAAAAGAGGAAGTAGTAAAGGAATACAATGAAAAGTTCAAGAGCAATCCCTATCTTTTTGTCGTTGAGTATAAAGGTCTCACTGTAAAAGAGATAGAAGGATTGAGGCGAAACCTGAAAAGGGTTAAAGCAGATTTTAAAGTTATAAAAAATACGCTGCTTAAAATAGCTTCTATCGATACGGATGTCGAGAAGTTGCAGGTCCTCTTTAATGGACCCACAGCGGTTGCAGTTTGCAAAGAAGACCCCGTGTCTGTTGTCAAGGTTTTTACCGATTCCCTTAAGACGCTTCCTGTTCTCAAATTGAAAGGTGGAATTGTCGAGGGGAAGGTAGTGGACACCGAAGATATACTGAAACTCTCCAAGCTCCCTTCTAGAGAGGTGCTTATTTCGCAGCTGCTCGGCCTTCTTTCTAACCCCATATCGAATTTTATGGGCACTCTTATGGAACTCCAAAGACGATTACTTTACGCACTTAGCGCAGTAAAAGAAAATAAAGAAAAGGGTGAGTAAGGCTTATATCGTAGCTCGTTTTTGAAAAAATCTAAAGAACTAATTAATAAAACCAAGGAGGTAGTAGGAAAATGTCAGAGGTCACAAGAGCGGATGTTATCACATATATCGAGCGCGCAAGCATGCTCGAGATTTCGGAGCTAATAAAGGAGATCGAAGATAAGTTTGGCGTGAAGGCTGCCGCCCCACAAGTAGCCCTGGTACCAGGTGCAGGAGCCGGCGCTGAAGGGGCCGATTCTAAAGCTGCCGAAGCGGAGAAGACTGAGTTTAACGTGGTGCTGAAAACAGTGGGTGATAATAAGATCCAGGTCATTAAAGTCGTCAGGGAAATCACTGCACTCGGGCTTAAAGAGGCAAAAGAACTTGTGGAGGGCGCCCCTAAAACTGTGAAAGAAGGGGTTAAAAAAGAAGAGGCGGACGCTATGAAGAAGAAACTCGAAGAGACCGGCGCGACGGTGGAAATCAATTAGACTAATCCTTCGATATAGAATCGTTGGCCGAGTTTTGGGGCATGTGAACTAGATGCATTTTCGGGAAAGTTGTGGTGCGTTTGTAAAAACTTTTTGTTAAAAATTAATAGGGGGAGGAATTAAGTTGAGCGTTGATTTCATAGAATCGTATAAATTAAGAAAGAGTTTTTCCAAAATACCCTCTGTTCTTTCGATACCACACCTTCTGGGAGTTCAAATTAAGTCCTACGAAGACTTTCTTCAGGCTGATGCTAAGCCGGATGAAAGGAAAGAGATCGGACTTCATCGCGCATTCAAGATGGTATTCCCCATAGAGGATTACAACGGCAAGGCTTCACTCGAATACGTAAACTATCGCTTCGATAAGCATAAATACGAACCCGGCGAATGCAGGTTAAAAGGCTATACATATGTTGCTCCGCTCTATGTTACATTTCGTCTTGTAATTTGGGATACACCTTTGGAGTCGGGTGGAGAACGTACAATAAGAGATGTTAAAGAGCAGGAAGTTTACTTTGGCGAGATTCCGGTTATGACTGCAAATGGAGCGTTCATAGTTAACGGAACGGAAAGAGCGATTGTCAATCAACTTCACAGGTCGCCGGGAGTATTTTTCGACCAGACTAAAAGTAAAGAACAGTCTATGGGGAGGGTTTCTTATTCTGCTCGAATTGTACCGCAGGATGGAAGATGGCTTGATTACGAGTTTGACTCTAAAGACCTTTTTCAAGTGAGGATTGACAGAAAAAAGAAATTTCTGGTCACGGTGCTCATTAAGGCTCTGGGATATAGTGGTAAAGAAATAATGCAGCACTTCTATCCGACTGAAGCTATCTACCTAGATCATAATGAGTTAAAAAAGAGTGTGAATCCTGAAGTTCTTTCCTTTCAAAGGGCGAGCGCTGATGTAATTAATCCCAAGACAGGTGAATTTATTGTTAAAAAGGGACGAAGGTTTGTCAGGAATCTTATCGAGAAAATGCGTCAGGCTCAAGTTGATAGAATTCCTATCTTGATGACGGATGTAGTCGGTAGAATTTCGACCGATGACATTGTGGATCAAAGCACAGGAGAGGTAATAGTCAACTTCAATGAGGAGATTACCGAAGACAAATTTAAAGAGATAAAAACGCTAGGAATATCAGAATTCAAGTTGTTTTATATTGATAACGTTTCTGTAGTTGCATCTCTTAGAAACACCCTTCTCGCGGATAAAATTAAGACCCGTGAGGAGGCGATCACCGAACTATACAAGAAATTCAGGCCCACGGATCCCTCTACTTTGAGCGTCGCTCAAACCTTTTTCGACAACGTGTTCTTCAATCCAGATACTTATAGGCTGTCTAAGGTTGGTCGTCTAAAAATAAATTACAAGCTAAATCATGGGATTTCAGATGATGTCCTGACCCTCACGAAAGAGGATATACTGGAGACCGTAAGGTACCTTCTAAATCTCAAAGGCGGAAGAGGCACGACAGATGATATAGACCATCTTGGGAATAGAAGAGTAAGAACAGTGGGAGAGCTTATAGAGGACCGGTTATACCACGGACTCGAGAGGCTGGCCAGGTCGGTAAAGGAAAAGATGGGCTATCAAACAGTAGAGAATCTAATGCCAAGCGAGCTTCTTATACCAAAAACGGTTATAGCTGTTGTTAAAGAGTTTTTTGCGACGGGACAACTGTCGCAGTTCATGGATCAAACGAATCCGTTGTCAGAAATTACGCATAAAAGAAGGCTTAGCGCCCTTGGTCCCGGCGGTCTGACGAGAGAGCGAGCGGGATTTGAAGTGAGAGATGTTCATTCTTCGCATTATGGAAGAATATGCCCGATTGAGACTCCCGAGGGGCCGAACATCGGTCTTATTTCGAGTCTCAGTACGTATGCAAAGATAAACGAGTATGGATTCATACAAACACCCTATCGTATTGCAAGGAATGGAAAAGTGACGGATGAAATAGTTTATTATAACGCACTCGAAGAGGAGAGGTACATAATAGCTCAGGCAAATGCTCCTTTGGATGAAGATGGTCGTTTTACATCTGAAATTGTCTCGGCACGTCACAAGGGAGAATTTTTGATGGTCGAAGCGGACAAGGTTGAGCTTATGGACGTATCTCCATCTCAGCTTGTTTCTGTTTCTGCGTCACTCATCCCATTCCTCGAGCATGACGATGCTAACCGTGCTCTCATGGGCTCGAATATGCAACGGCAAGCGGTCCCCCTTGTTCACACAAACGCCCCTCTTGTGGGTACGGGACTCGAGAAAACGGTGGCCAAGGATTCCGGCGTTACAGTGGTTGCCACAAGAGACGGTATCGTGGAATATGTGGATGCCGCGAGAATAGTAGTGAGGGCAACTGGTAACGGAGCGGGCGACGGAGGCGTTGCTATCTATAATCTGATAAAGTTTCAGAGGTCAAATCAAAACACATGCTGGAATCAGAGGCCGATTGTCAAGAAAAATCAGAGGATTGAGGAAGGGCAAGTAATAGCCGACGGGCCGTCGACTGATTTCGGCGAGCTTGCTCTCGGCCAGAACGTTATCGTGGCATTCATGCCGTGGGGTGGTTATAACTTTGAAGATGCAATTCTTATGAGCGAACAACTTGTCAAAGAAGGCCGTTTCACTTCAATTCACATTGAAGAGTTCGAAGCCATAGCGCGGGAGACAAAGCTCGGACGCGAAGAAATTACTCGAGATATTCCCAATGTGGGGGAGGACGTGCTCCGAAATTTAGATGAAAGCGGAATAATAAGAATAGGAGCAGAGGTAAAACCAGGAGATATTCTTGTCGGAAAGATTTCTCCAAAAGGTGAAACTCAGCTTTCGCCCGAGGAGCGGCTTCTCAGGGCAATCTTTGGCGATAAAGCGGGAGACGTAAAAGACACTTCTCTCAGGGCTACGCCAGGCGTTTCGGGGACCGTTATAGATGTGAAGATGCTTATATCCAGGATAGTGAATAAGGATGAACGAGCGAAAATAATCGAAGATTTTGAGATAACTCGTTTAAAACAGGATAGAGACGACGAAATCAAAATCCTGAGGGAAGACGCAACTCAACGCGTGACATCTTTGCTCCTGGGTAAGAGCTCTTTGGGTAGGTTGACTTTAAACAGAAAAACCGTTTTGAAGAAAGGAGACAAAATAACCGTGGAAGTTCTCCAATCTCTGCCGTTTGAGAAACTAGCCGACATTACTTTAGAGAGAGGAGATGCAATCGAGTCAGAGATCAAGAAGACGATCGAAAAAACGCTCGAGCAGATAGATTTAATAAAGATGGTATATGACAATAAGATCAGCAAACTGACCCGTCCCGATGAACTCCCGCCCGGTGTTTTAAAAGTCGTCAAGGTTTATGTAGCGGTGAAGAGAAAACTCCAGGTTGGGGATAAAATGGCTGGAAGGCATGGAAACAAAGGTGTTGTTTCAAAGATACTTCCTGAAGAAGACATGCCATATCTCACAGACGGAACTCCGGTACAGATGGTTCTCAACCCACTCGGTGTTCCTTCCAGAATGAACGTAGGACAGATTCTCGAAACCCATCTGGGATGGGCTGCAAAAGAGCTCGGCCGACAGTTAAACGAATACATACAAAATGAATTCAGTCCGGCTTCACTCAGGAAAAAATTAGAAGAGATTTATGATTCGAGACAGTTAAAAAAGCTGTTAGATTCGATTGGCGACGATGAGGTCGTCGAACTCGTAAAGAGGCTGAAAAATGGTATACCGATAGAATCACCCGTATTTGATGGGTCGAACGAAAAGGAGATAAAGCGAATGCTGAAGATAGCGGGGCTCCCGGATGAGGGAAAAACAATCCTTTTTGACGGGCGCACCGGCGAGCCGTTTGATCAAAAGGTTGCGGTTGGGGTGATGTACATGCTGAAACTTCACCACCTGGTCGAAGAAAAGATTCATGCAAGAGCTATAGGACCATATTCTCTCGTCACACAACAGCCCCTTGGTGGAAAAGCTCATTTTGGCGGACAGAGGCTTGGCGAGATGGAAGTTTGGGCGCTCGAGGCTTATGGGGCGTCTTACACTCTCCAAGAGTTCCTGACGGTTAAATCCGATGACGTTATAGGACGAACCCGAATATTCGATTCCATCGTCAAGGGGGACATGAATTTTGAACCCGGTCTCCCCGAATCGTTTAAAGTTTTACAAAAAGAACTTCAGGCCCTTGCCCTGGATATCGACCTTCTCGAAGAAGGTATCGGCGGAGAGAGCAGAGAACCACATAGACAAAAGGGAGGAAGATAAAAATTGGATATAGATTCACTTTTTGAAAAACCAAAAAATCCTTCAGAGTATTTGGCTGTAAAAATTTCTGTTGCCTCTCCTGAGAAGATAAAAGAGTGGTCTCAGGGCGAGGTGAGAAAACCTGAGACGATAAATTATAGAACGTTTAAACCGGAGAGGAGCGGATTGTTCTGTGCAAAAATATTCGGTCCTGTGAAGGACTATGAGTGTCTGTGCGGCAAGTATAAGAGGTTGAAGCACAGGGGACACACGTGCGAAAAGTGCGGTGTCGAAGTGATATCGAGTAAGGTGAGACGTGAAAGGATGGGTCACATCGAGCTTTCTTCACCGGTTGCGCATATATGGTTTTTGAGAAGCATTCCAAGCAGAATCGGAATGCTTTTGGATATGACTTTAAAGGATTTGGAAAAGGTTCTTTATTATGAAGCTTATGTGGTTCTCGACCCGGGCGGAGCTCAGCTTAAATTTGGCGAGGTTCTCAGCGAAGATAGATACAGAAAAGCGCTGGAAGAAAATGGACCTATTTTCAAGGTCGGAATGGGTGCCGAGACGATCAGGGAGATGCTTAAAAAAATCGACCTCGTAGAGCTTTCAGAGCTGTTAAGACTCGAAATGAGGAATGCCAACTCTCCTATAAAAAGAGCCAGGATAGCAAAACGGCTAAGGATCGTTGAAGCGTTCAGACAGTCCAAGAATCGCCCCGAGTGGATGATACTCACACGAATCCCGATTCTCCCTCCTGACTTGAGGCCGTTAGTACCGTTGGACGGAGGGAGGTTTGCTACGTCAGACTTGAACGATCTCTACAGGCGTGTGATCAATAGAAACAATCGTCTTAAAAAATTACTGGAACTCGGCGCTCCTGATATCATAGTAAGAAATGAGAAAAGGATGCTCCAGGAATCAGTCGATGCCCTTTTCGAGAACGGCCGGCGAGGGAGGCCGGTTTTAGGTCATAACCATCGCCCGCTAAAAAGTCTAAGCGATATTATAAAAGGAAAGCAAGGAAGATTCAGGCAAAATCTTTTGGGAAAGAGAGTGGATTATTCTGGACGTTCAGTTATTGTCGTCGGGCCCGAGCTTAAGCTTCATCAGTGCGGTCTGCCAAAACAGATGGCGCTTGAACTCTTTAGACCGTTCATATATCAAAAGTTAGAAAAGTGGGGTGCCGCCGCAACTATAAAGATCGCTAAAAAGCTCGTGGAACAGGAGTCCCCAATAGTTTGGGATGCCCTTGATGAGATTATTAACGAACACCCTGTCCTGCTCAACCGCGCACCAACTCTTCACCGGTTGAGCATCCAGGCGTTTGAGCCGATACTAATCGAAGAGAAGGCGATTCAAATTCATCCTCTTGTTTGCCCGGCCTATAACGCCGACTTCGACGGAGACCAAATGGCTGTGCACGTGCCTCTTTCTATTGAAGCTCAAACCGAATGTAGGTCGCTTGTCATGTCAACCAACAACATACTTTCTTCCGCTCACGGCAAACCTATCATCTTACCCACACAGGACATAGTATTGGGCGTTTATTATATGACAAGAGAGATTCCTTACGACAAGGGTGAAGGCAAGGTGTTCTCCTCTATCGAAGAAGTAAGAATGGCATATGACTCGGGGGCAGTTGGAATTCACGCCAGGATCAGCGTGAGAGTCGAAGACCAAATGCACAACACGACGGTCGGAAGGGTTCTTCTCTATGAAATTATGCCAAAAGTGATCTCCTTTGACCTTGTGAACAGGGTAATGACCAAGCGCGCCATAGAGGAATTGATAGATAGCTGCTTCAGGGTGTCCGGCGGCAAGAGCACGGTTATACTTGCGGACAGGTTACGTACTCTCGGATTCGAATACTCAACCAAAGCGGGGATTTCGATTTCGATCGACGATATGACGATTCCTGATAAAAAGAAAGACCTACTCGAGAAGGCTAATAACGAGGTGATAAAGGTACAGAATCAATATTCGCAGGGTCTCATTACGGACGGCGAAAGATACAACAAGGTGATTGACATTTGGGCGAAAACGAGCGACGAAGTCGCTCTTGAGATGATGAAAGACTTGTCTATAGACCTCTTGAAGAACGATAAAGGAGGTGAAATAAAGAGGCCTAGTTCTAATCCTATATACATGATGGTCGATTCAGGGGCGAGGGGAAGCCAAACCCAGGTGCGACAGCTAGCGGGTATGAGAGGGCTGATGGCTAAGCCGTCGGGGGAGATTATCGAGACCCCGATTACTTCGAACTTTCGCGAGGGCCTAACGGTTCTTCAGTATTTTATCTCGACGCACGGAGCCAGAAAAGGTCTTGCAGATACCGCTTTGAAGACGGCTAACGCAGGTTATCTCACGAGAAGGCTTATTGATGTTGCTCAGGATGTGATGGTGACTGAATTCGATTGCGGGACGATAGAGGGAATTACTGTCGGAGATCTTGTTGAGAATGGAGAGATTATAGACAGGGTTGGAGAAAGGGTTTTAGGTAGAGTAGTGCTTGAAGATATAAGAGAGCCTAAGACCGGAGAGGTCATAGTAGGAGTTAATGAAGAAATTGGCGAGCAGGCTGCCAAAAAGATTGATGAGGCGGCAAGTCTCACCGAGGTTAAAATCAGGTCTGTCCTTACCTGTGAGGCTCAATATGGCGTGTGCGTCTTGTGTTACGGGAGAAACCTTGCTACCGGAAGGCTTGTGAACATCGGCGAAGCAGTTGGAATAGTAGCGGCACAGTCGATAGGCGAGCCGGGAACTCAGCTTACTATGAGGACGTTTCATATTGGCGGTGCAGCCAGCCAGAGGGTTGCTGAAAGCACTCTTGAGAGCCAGCATGAGGGTAAAGTTAATCTTGTCGGTGTTAGGGCAGTTAAGAATAAAGATGGTAATCTCGTTGTTATCAACCGCACGGGGATTCTGGCGATTCTGGATGAAAAGGGGTATGAGCGTGAAAGATACCCGCTCGTGCTTGGCGCCAGATTGAGGGTTGAAGAGGGCAAATATGTGAAAGAGGGAGCGCTTCTTGCCGAATGGGACCCATATACGACTCCTTTCATCTCGGAAGTTGGCGGCCATGTAAACTTCCAGGACCTTGAAGAAGGAATAAGTATGAAGGAACAGGTAGACGAGGTTACAGGAATTTACAAGAAAGTGGTTGTGGAATCAAAGAGTCCTGACCAGCGCCCTGCAATAGTCGTCACCGACGGTGACGGAACCGGTGTTCAATATCCGCTTCCGGTCGGAGCGATCATAGAGAGAAATGAAGGCGACACTATTTATGCCGGCGATATAGTGGCAAAGATTCCCAGAGAGACAGCAAAAACAAAAGACATCACTGGCGGGCTGCCGAGAGTAGCGGAGCTATTTGAGGCGAGGATTCCAAGAGACCCGGCTATCGTTACAGAAATAGACGGAATTGCCTCTTTCGGAAAAGACCTGAAGGGAAAAAGAAGGATTGTCGTGACTCCCGATGTCGGCGAGCCCAAAGAGCATCTTGTACCTAGAGGAAAACACGTTCTAGTGAGAGACGGGGAACGTGTAAAGGCGGGAGACCAGCTTGTTGACGGAGCGGTAAACCCGCATGATATTCTGAGAATTAGGGGGGAAAAGGCGCTTGACAGATACCTTGTAGATGAGATTCAAGAGGTCTACAGGCTTCAAGGAGTGAAGATCAACGATAAACATATAGAAGCTATAGTAAGACAGATGTTAAAACGCGTTCGTATAAAAGACCCAGGCGATACCACATTTCTTGTGGGAGAAGCAGTCGAGAAAAACGTGTTCTTTGAGGAGAACGAAAGAGTTGCTTCACAAGGCGGTAAACCGTCTTCGGCAGAACCGCTTCTTCTCGGAATAACAAGGGCTTCGCTCAGCACTGATAGCTGGCTCTCTGCTGCATCATTCCAGGAAACCACTAGGGTTCTTACAGAAGCTGCATGTGAGGGAAAAGCCGATTATCTCCGTGGCCTCAAGGAAAACGTGATTATGGGAAGATTGATCCCAGCCGGTACCGGTCTTCCTATTTATAGGAATATAGATTTGGAAGTGAAAGTCCCGGAAATACCTGTTCCTGTTCCTGTTAAAGAAAAACAGTAAATTAACTTTTTGCTCGGTAGGGGCGAACGGCCGTTCGCCCCTACATCTTATTAATTGGTCGCCGCGCTAACCAATGGAATACAGTCCTAAAATCGAGATTGAGAAAACCTACGACCCTAAGAAGGTCGAGTATAAATGGTATAAGCTCTGGATTGATAATGGTTACTTTCAAGCTTCAACGTCCTCTAAAAACCCTCCTTTTACGATTGTCATTCCGCCTCCAAATGTAACCGGTTCCCTCCATATAGGGCACGCCATGAATAATACCATTCAAGATATTTTAGTTCGATATAAGAGAATGAAGGGGTTTAATACGCTCTGGATACCTGGAACCGACCATGCCGGAATAGCCACTCAGACAGTTGTAGAAAGAGAGCTTCGCAAAGAAGGCATACAACGTCAGGACTTGAACAGAGAGGAATTTACTAAAAGAGTTTGGCAGTGGAGAGAGTTATATGGGAAGAAAATCATCGAACAGCTCAAAAGGCTTGGGGCTTCCTGCGATTGGTCGAGGGAGAGATTTACGATGGACGAGGGGTTTTCCCTCGCTGTAAAACAGGTCTTTGTGAGACTTTACAAGGAAGGCTTAATTTACAGAGGGCACTACCTCGTGAACTGGTGTCCGCGTTGCGGGACGGCTCTTTCTGATTTAGAGGTTATGAGGGAAGATACGAAGGGGAAACTCTTTTATCTGAAATATGCTTTGATAAAAAAAGGAACGCCTTCCGAGAATTACATAACTGTCGCGACAACAAGGCCTGAGACGATGATGGGTGATACGGCAGTTGCAGTTAACCCCAATGATAAAAGATATAGCCTCCTCGTCGGCAAGGAAGTAGTGCTTCCTGTTGTTAACAGAAGAATCCCCATAATTACAGATGAAAATGTAGACATGGAGATGGGAACTGGGGCTTTAAAAATCACACCTGCACACGATTTCGCAGATTTTGAAATTGGTAACAGACATGGACTTCCTAGAGTTCAGATTATGGATTTCAAAGCAATTATGAATGAAAATTCTGGCAGATATGATGGACTAGATAGGTTTAAGTGTAGAGAAAAAATTATCGAAGACTTTGAAAGGGATGGTGTTCTGGAAAAGGTAGAGGATTACTCGATTCAACTCGGGAAATGTTACAGGTGCAGTACAGTAGTTGAACCGATGCTCTCCCTCCAGTGGTTTGTCAAAACAAAGCAGCTTGCGGAACCAGCAATTAGAGCCGTAGAGGATGGTAAAACAAGGATCATCCCTGAGGGCTGGAAGAACACCTATTTCGAGTGGATGAGGAATATAAGGGACTGGTGTATATCAAGGCAGATCTGGTGGGGTCATAGAATTCCTGCCTGGTTCTGCAAGGATTGTGGTGAAATGACAGTCTCGGTCGACGAACCTAAAGACTGTGAGCGCTGCTCATCTGAGAACATCGAACAGGAGACAGATGTTCTCGATACCTGGTTTAGTTCTGCACTCTGGCCTTTTGGGACATTGGGATGGCCCGAACAAACTGATGACCTCAAGACATTTTATCCGACTTCCGCGCTCGTAACTGCATCCGATATAATCTTTTTTTGGGTTGCACGAATGATGATGATGGGCATCAAGTTCATGGGAGAAGTTCCGTTTTCAGACGTCTATATTCATACTCTTGTGAGAGACGAGAAGGGCGAGAAGATGAGTAAAACAAGGGGCAATGTAATTGATCCTCTCGATATAATGGATGATTTTGGAGCGGACGCTCTAAGGTTTAGTCTTACCGCTTTAGCGTCACAAGGGAGGGACATAAGACTTTCAATCCCGGTTATTGAGGGCTACAGAAATTTTATGAACAAGATATGGAATGCCTCCAGATTCGTGCTAATGAATTTGGGTGAATATGTTTCGGAAAATAATGTAGAGACGACCCGACAGGTCGTCTCTACAACTGATAAGTGGATTCTCACTAAGCTAAATAGAACAGTAAGAGAAGTAGAAGACTCTTTAAATTTATACGAGTTTGATAAAGCGGCAAAGACTATATACCAGTTTATCTGGGGAGATTTTTGCGACTGGTACATAGAACTTGCAAAGCCGATCCTGAACGGAGAAAACCTTGAGAGTAAACAAGCGACCCGGACGGTTTTGCTAAATGTTCTTTCGTCCGCCCTGCAAATTCTGAATCCGGTCTCTCCGTTCATAACTGAAGAAATTTATCAAATGCTCCGTGAAAATGGATTTCATCTAGAGACGCATGACGGTAAAAAAGCTGAAAGCATAACTATTAGCGCCTATCCCAATTTCAAGCAAAACGAAATTGATGGAGAAGCTTATAATGAAATCGAGTTTATCAAGCAGGTCATAGTTGCCATAAGGAATCTGAGAGCTGTTGTCGGAGTCCATCCATCGAACAATGTCAAGATCATTATGATCCCGGATAGCGAAACTATCTCCCAAAGGATTAAAGGAAATGAGAGCTATATTTGCAGCTTGGCAAAAGCAACCGTTGATCTCTCTCCAGGACAAAAACCCAAAAAGGCCGTCTCCCAGGTTATTGAAAGTCTCCAGATTTTCCTTCCTGTGGAGGGTCTAATTGATGTCGAGAAGGAAGCTGATAGAATTAAGCATGAAATCTCGAAGATTGTAAAAGACGCAGAACTATCTGAGAAAAAGCTCTCTAACTCTGAGTTTATCGAGCGCGCACCCGAGGAGGTTATCGAAAAAGAGAAAGAGAAGCTTGAAGAGCTTTCTATCAAGAAGCAGAAGATGGAAGAAGTGCTCGAGGTGCTGAGCGAGGTTGACTAGCCTAAACATCTTACTTTGGCGATATTCTTTAAAGTAGAGACTCTTTTCCGTCATGTTACTTATTAACTCGGTCTACGGATCTCCTGGAATTATTCATTCATATGTACTAATTGGCTGGGAAAGATGTTTATCTATTTCCTGCCATAAGGTACAATGTTGGAAAATCACTGCGTAACTTATCATGAGGAGGCGTCAAATGGCTGATTGGTGGTGGAAAGCAGATTATCTTGAGACATGCAATTGCTCTTATGGATGCCCGTGTAACCTTACGATGATCCCGACGGATGGAACGTGCCAGGCCATTGACGTATGGCACATTAAAGAGGGCGCATACAAGGATGCTCGTCTTGACGGGCTCATAATTGCTCTCATTGTCCGTTGGCCTAATCCCATTCACAAGGGCAACGGCAGGGCAGTTGTCTTCGTTGACGAGCGGGCAAACGAAGCACAACGGGATGCTCTCTCCAAGATCGGTACTGGCCAAGCCGGGTTAGGGGGACCATTCCAGATTTTTGCCACGACATACTCCGAGCCTGCAAAGGTTGTCTACGGCCCAATCCAGCTCGAGCGAAGAGGCAAACAGGCTACCTTGCGCTTAGGTAATGTCGCCCGGGCTGAAATAGAGCCTATTCGCTCTGACATGGATAACTCTGTGGCAGACGCTCATATGGTGTTGCCAAGCGGATTCATTTGGAAGGATAGCGAGATAGTCAATACAAAAATCTGCGATGTCAACATAGGTGGTCTTTCATTTCAGCACGAGAACTCTAGCGCTTTTCTCTCCGTGGTTGAGTACAACATCTGATGCAAAGAGTGCCGCCTTAGATTGAGATGTTAAGGCATTGTAAGATATGGCGGACATTACCTATCAAACAGATGAAGCTGTCTGAATTTTACCTTTGAATCTGTGATTTCCACTGGATAGTTTCCTGTAAAGCAGGCATCACAAAAGCTGTGATTTTCTGCTAAGCCTTTGTAGTTCTCGACTGCTTTCATAACGCCGTCAAGACTCAAGTACCCTAGAGTATCGGAAGTGATATATTTGTTTATCTCGTCTACATTCAAAGAGTTGGCGATAAGCTCGTCTTTGACCGGGGTGTCAACGCCGTAGTAGCAAGAGAATTTCATGGGCGGGGAGCTAATCCTCATATGCACTTCTACCGCTCCCGCAGCGCGGATCATCTTCACGATTTTTCTGCTTGTCGTTCCTCTGACGATTGAATCATCTACTATTACGACTCTTTTTCCAGAAAGAACCTCTCTAATAGCGTTTAGCTTCAGCTTCACGCCGAAGTTTCTGATCGATTGCTGAGGTTCTATAAACGTTCTTCCCACATAATGGCTTCTTAGGAGTCCGAGCTCAAGCGGAAGCCCGGATTGTTCCGAGTAACCTATAGCAGCAGGAACGCCGGAATCCGGTACTGCTATGACTATATCGGCATCGGCAGGTTGCTCAAGGGCGAGATGTTTTCCAAACTCTTTTCTTACTTGATATACGTTTTTCCCGAAGATGAAACTGTCCGGTCTAGCGAAATATATGTATTCAAAGACGCAGTGTGCATGTTTCACTTCTGGAAAAGGTTTAAAAGACTGTATTCCTTTGCCGTTTATTACTATAATCTCTCCGGGTTCAACTTCACGCATAAACTCAGCCTCGATCAAATCAAACGCGCAGGTTTCTGATGCAACCACAATCGCATCTCCCAGTCTTCCAAGCACAAGCGGTCTAAACCCATAGGGGTCGCGCGCCGCAACCATGAATTTAGGAGAAAGAAACAAAAGAGAATAAGCTCCCTTGCACCTGAGAAGGGCGTCTGTTATTCGCTTTATTAGCTTATCTTCCTTTGACCTTGCGATTAGGTGGACGATCACCTCTGTATCTGTGGTAGACTGAAAAATAGCTCCATCCTGCTCGAGTTCTTCTCTGAGGGTTCTTGCGTTTGTAAAATTGCCGTTGTGGGCGATAGCCAGCTCGCCTTTGGAATAGGTGACTACGATCGGCTGGCTATTCTTAAGATGACTCGAACCGGTGGTTGAGTATCTAACGTGTCCTATTGCGCTTTTTCCGGGAAGCTTTGATAGAACCTCTTCGGTGAATATGTCGGACACCAGCCCCATCTCACGGTGCGTGTAAAGATGATTGCCATCCGATGTTACAATTCCTGCGCTCTCCTGACCCCGGTGTTGAAGTGCGTGAAGTCCCAGATAAGTGAGGTTAGCAGCCTCAGAATGGCCGTAGATTCCAAAAAGCCCGCATTCTTCCTTGATCTTAATCATAGCTTTTTAACTAAATATTCGCCTACGAACTAAAACAAAAAACGATGCATGATTAATCTTTTATCCTGCATCTTGAATCGTGTATCGTGTAGTTTGCTTTTTTCATTTGTATCAATTCGAGGCAACTATTTTGCTTTTCAAAGCGCCCTCAAACCCGAATGCCCAGGACTCGTATGCATTTAGTATTGGAATGTCAATCAGTCCTTCAATAAATAACCTATCCCCTCCCACTATTCCTATCACTTCCATAAGAACATCGTGCTTTGAAGCGATACTCTCTAATTTATGGATTTTCTTCTTATCCAATGATGCTATCACTCTGGACTGCGATTCCCCGAATAAAAGAACATCTTCTCTCATTCTACCATATAATGACTTTACCTTCACTCCAATCGGGCCTTTTTGGGTGAAGCAAGACTCTGCAATAGCAACTGCTAACCCTCCTTCCGAAAGGTCATGGGCTGAGCTTAAAATCCCGGCTTGAGCAGACTCGATTAATGTGCTGATCAGTCTTGATTCAGATTTTAAATCAATCTGAGGCGGTGTGCCGGAAACCAGTCTGTGAAACGTCTTCAAATATTCGCTTCCTCCTAGCTCCTCTTTAGTTTCTCCAAGCAGCACCACTATGTCACCCTCTTTCTTGAACCACTGAGTAATATGTTTCTTTACGTCTTCTATGAGTCCTACCATTGCGACTGTTGGAGTAGGATATATGCCTTTCCCTTCGGTCTCATTATAAAAGCTTACGTTTCCGCTCACTATGGGGGTTTCCAGAACTCTCGCAGCTTCTGACATTCCCTCTATAGCTTCTTTAAATTGCCACATGATCTCTGGGTTCTCAGGATTTCCGAAATTCAAGCAGTCTGTAATAGCAAGTGGCACAGCCCCGGAGCAAGCGAGGTTTCGCGCGCTCTCTGCCACTGCAATCATCGACCCGGTATAAGGGTCAAGATAGCAGTATCTCGAGTTGCAATTTGAGGTAAGCGCCACAGCTTTCTCAGTTCCCTTTATTCTTATCACGGCAGCATCCGAGCCCGGAATGGCGACGGTGTTCGTTCGCACCATGTGGTCATATTGTTCGTAAATCCATCTCTTGCTGGAGAGGTTTGGAGAAGATATGAGTTTCAACAGCGTCTTACCAAGATCATTAGGTAAAGGGACTGAAGAGATATCGAGTTTTTTAATGTCATTTAGATACCCAGGCTTTTTGAAAGACCTATTGTAAATTGGAGCGTCGTTCGTGATGAGGCTTATAGGGAGGTCTACAATGGGCTTTCTGTTTTCCAATATATTCAACCTGTTTGAATCTTTGACCTCTCCAATTACGGAAAAATCGAGCGCCCATTTCCTGAATATTTTCTCAGCGACTTCCTCTTTCCCTTTTTGAAGGACGACCAGCATCCTCTCCTGAGACTCGGAAAGCATGATTTCGTAGGCTGTCATTCCGGTCTCGCGTCTGGGAACTTTATCGATGTTTAGCGATATTCCGGTCCCAGCTCGCTCTGCCATCTCAGTTGAAGAAGAAGTGAGTCCTGCCGCTCCCATGTCCTGAATGCCTACTACCGTTCCTGTCTTGAAAAGTTCTAGACATGCCTCGAGGAGTAATTTCTCGGTGAACGGGTCTCCTACCTGTACCGCGGGCCTTTTTTCCTCAGCCTCTTTGGTGAATGTTTCAGAGGCCATGACTGCCCCGTGAATACCGTCTCTTCCGGTTTTTGAGCCGACATATATTACAGGGTTTCCAACACCCTTGGCGTAGCCCCTGAATATCTCGGTTCTTTTCATCACTCCGAGGGCAAATACGTTTACAAGCGGGTTGCCGTTGTAGCATTCATCAAAATAAACCTCTCCCCCGACTGTAGGGACTCCTATACAGTTGCCGTAGCCTGCTATCCCGGAAACTATCCCCTCGACTAGATACTTGGTTCTTGGCAATTCTGGGTCTCCAAATCTCAGAGAGTCGAGAAGGGCTATCGGTCTCGCACCCATAGTGAATATATCTCTCAAAATTCCTCCTACACCCGTTGCCGCTCCTTGATAAGGCTCGATAAAAGAGGGATGGTTGTGGCTTTCCATCTTGAATGCAACACAGATATCGTCGCCTATATCTACAATACCGGCGTTCTCCCCCGGCCCCTGAACTACCCTTTCTCCTTTAGTGGGAAGGTTCTTGAGGTGGACTTTGGAGCTCTTGTAAGAGCAGTGCTCCGACCACATGGCGGAAAGTATTCCTATTTCTGTAACATTCGGCTCTCTGCCAATGGTATCCACTATTCTTTTATATTCGTCTTCTTTGAGTCCGTGATTTAGAGCGATGGTGAGATTATCCATTCTGGATATTTCCTAGGACTATTATACCTGTAAAGAAGTCGGACTTAACGGTCGGTTGTAATTCTGGGAAGTTGACTAGAGGTTGAATGTAAAGGGTTTTTTAAATTGAAAATTCTATTTGGTTTGCCAAAGTGGTTTCGTCATTGCGAGTGGAG
>Ga0187893_10006671_pt1 | contig 19551 bp, 14 predicted proteins | sample MA1701074metaG_FD_139574 | JGI IMG/M metagenome (GOLD analysis project Ga0187893, IMG submission 139574) | White microbial mat communities from a basaltic lava cave in the Kipuka Kanohina Cave System on the Island of Hawaii, USA - MA170107-4 metaG ... | reverse complement strand
CGAACGCGACTCCCCGGCCCGCGAGAGGCCTCTCGAGGCCGGCCTTCTCCCCCACCTCCGCGAACCGGCCGTCGCCGAGGTTTCGAAAGAGAAGGCTCCTCTGGGCGTAGTCGCTTTCGATCTTCTCCCTCTCGACCTCGGGATAGACGTGCCCGTTCGCGACGAAGATATCGAGAAAGCCGTCGCGATCGAAGTCCTGGAACCCCGTGCCCCACCCGAGATGGAGGTAGCTCGACTCGGCGATGCCGGCGGCGAAGCTCACGTCGAGGAAGAACCCGGACCCGGAGTTCTGATAGAGGGTGTTGTAGTCGTGGGAGAAGTTCGTGACGTGGAGGTCGAAGAGGCCGTCGTTGTCGAAGTCGCCGACATCGACCCCCATCCCCGCCTGCGCCCTCCCGTCCTCGTTGAACGCCACCCCGTCCGCGAGCGCCGTGTCCCGGAAGCGGCCCATTCCGTCGTTCCGATAGAGCTGGTTCGGCGCTTGATCGTTCGCGACGTAGAGGTCGACGTCCCCGTCGCCGTCGAGATCGCTCCAGACGGCGCCAAGACTGTAGGCGGGTGCGGCGCCGACACCCGCCCGCTCGCTCGCGTCCTCGAAGCGGAAGTCCCCGCGGTTGCGGTAGAGGACGCTCCTCGCGGGCGGAAGTCCCTTCGGCCCGCACATCACCGCGATCCCCATGAAGAAGCAGCTGGGCGCCCCGCCGGGCTCGGGTGTCGACTCCAGATCGAAGTCGACGTAGCGGGCGATGAAGAGATCCGAGAAGCCGTCGGCGTCGTAGTCGGCGAAGGCGGCGCTCGTGTGCCAGCCCTTCTGCGCGAGCCCAGCCGCCTCCCCGCACTCGACGAAGGTGCCGTCACCCCGGTTCCGATAGAGAAGCGCCGCGTCGTAATACGTCACGAGGAGATCGAGGTCGCCGTCGTCGTCGACGTCGGAGAACGCGGCTCCCTGCCCCCAGCCCCGGCGCGAGAGGCCCGATGCCTCGGTCACATCCGCGAAGCGACCGTCGCCCAGATTGCGGTAGAGACGGTTGCCCGCGTCCTGGGGCACCTCCTCGAGCCGTCGCCCGTCGACGACGAACAGGTCGAGGTCGGAGTCCTCGTCGTAGTCGAGAAAAGCCGCCCCCGTTCCCGTCGTTTCCAGGATATAGCGTTTCTCCGCAACACCTCCGTAGGTGAGAGCGCGCGCGACGCCCGCCTCCTCGGCGACGTCGCGGAAGCGCACGACGGTCTCCTGAGCGAGGAGTATCCAGAGCACGAGGTTCAACGGATCACTCCGGCGCCTTCCTTCACGACGTACCGGCGTCCGGCGACGAGGCCTTCGATCGTTTCCACGCGCCCCGAAGGCCACCGGAGCGTGAGTCCCTCCGCTTTCGCCGCGTCGCCAAGGCCCACATGGAGCGCCATCTCATTCTGGGCAAGATAGCTCGAGCTCGAGCGCAGCTCATCGACCCAGGGGCGGCCGTCGAGCTCGAGAGAGAGGCGCGCCCCGACGCCGTCCCGGTTCGAGGCGACCCCAACAAGCCGAAGGGCGATGAACGCGCTCGCATTTGCGCTCTCGTTGCGAAGAAGCTCCGCCGGACCGCCCCGGGAGGCGATGGCGAGATCGAGGTCGCCGTCGCGATCGTAGTCGAAGCTCGCGAGACCCCGGCCCACCCGCCGCCTCCCGATGGCGCCCGCGGAGGCGGTGAGGTCGCGAAACCGACCGCCTTCGTTCCGGAAAACCTGTCCCGGCTCGGCGAAGGAGAGGTTCGACTGGATCTCGGCGATGTTGTCGAGGATGTGGCCGTTTGCGACCACCAGATCCTGCCACCCGTCGTTGTCGAGATCGAGGAAGTCGCAGCCGAAGCCGAGCTCGGTGAGGCTCGAAGCACCGAGGCCGAAAGCCGAAGTCGCGTCGAAGAAGAATCCCCCGCCGAGGTTGCGGTAGAGAGTGTTGTTCTCGAAGTCGAAGTTCGTGACCACGAGGTCGAGCCGACCGTCGCGGTCGACGTCCCCGGCGTCCACTCCCATTCCGGCTTCGGCGAGCCCTTGCTCGTTGTAGGCAACTCCGGCCTCGACCCCCACCTCGGCCAATCGGCCGCCGTCATTCCGGAAGAGGTAGTTGCGGGTGGTGTCGTTCGCGACGTACAGGTCCGAATCCCCGTCATCGTCGAAATCGAGGGCGACGACTCCGAGCCCTTTCCCTTCCATGAGCTTGTCGACTCCGGAGGCGGAGGACACGTCCTCGAACGTTCCATCCCCGCGGTTCCGGTAGAGGACGTCCGCCGTCCCCCCATACTCCTGGGGATGACAATAGGCGGAGATTCCGGCGGTGGGGCTCACGCACTCGCGGTGGGTCTCGAACGTGAAGTCCAGGTAGCTCGCGACGTACAGGTCGAGAAAGCCGTCGGCGTCGAGCTCGAAGAACGAGGCGCTCGTGGACCAGCGGTCGTCGAAAACGCCGCGCTCCTTCGCCACCGAGCGAAACGTCCCATCTCCATTGTTGAGATAGAGCTGGTTCTCCCCGAAGGCGGTGACGAGGACGTCCACGTCGCCGTCGTTGTCCAGATCAGAGGCGGCGCCTCCCATGCCGTATCCCTCACCCGCGAGCCCGGCCTCCGCGGTCACGTCCCGAAACGTGCCGTCTCCGAGGTTGCGGTAGAGGGCGTTTGGCCGGCGCACGCCGTCCGATCCCGGGAGCGGCGAGCCGTTGATGAAGTAGAGATCGGGAAGCTCGTCGAGGTCGTAGTCGAAGGCCAGAACCCCTCCGCCCGCGATCTCCACGATGTAGCGGCGCCCGCTCCCGCCGTGATCGTGGCGGAACGAGATGCCCGCCTCCGCGGTGACATCCGTGAACGCGAGGAGCGCTTCGAGAATCACCGGGTGCGAGCGCGCATGCGTCTGGAGGAGGCTTCGGGATCTTCCGCTCCCGACGCGCGGAGCTCCGCGACCCGCGCCCAGGCGGCCCGGGCCTCGTCACCGCGGCCGAGTCTTTCCAAGGCGAGCGCCCGGTTGTACCAGGCCTGCAGGTGGCCGGGGTCGGAGTCGACCGCGGCCTCGAACGACCGGAGAGCGGAGTCGAGCTCGCCGCGGCGAATTGCGATGAGGCCGAGCTGGAAGTGGGCTTCCGCGTGGATCCCGGGAAGCTCGAGGGCTCGCAGAAGGACCGGCTCTGCTTCCTCGTCTCTACCCGCGCGCGCGAGAACCTTCCCGAGAGCGACGCGGGCTTCGGCGAGCCCCGGGTCCATCCGGACCGCTGCCCGGAGCGCTTCGACGGCGGCCTCGCTCTCGCCGAGGCCGATGTCCGTCAAACCGAGATAGAAGTACGCCATCGCCGAGGGCGCGCTCGCGATCACGCGCTCGAACTCCGTCCTCGCCTTCTCCCCCTCGAGCATCGAGTAATAGGCCCACCCGAGCTGCAGCCGGAAGAGGGCCTCCGCGGGCGCGAGCTCCGTCGCTTGCCTCAAGAACTCTTCCGCCTCGCGCCAGCGCTCGAGCTTCCCGAGCGCCGTCCCGAGCTCGTAGAGAACGGACGCGTTGGGACGCTTCGCGGCCCTTCTCGCGTTCTCGAGCGGCTCGATCGCCTCTTCGTTCCGATCCTGGCGAGCGAGCGCGATCCCGAGGTAGTAGCTCGCCCGGGAGTCGTCCGGGTCGCGGGCCGCGAGCTCGCGGAAGACCTTCTCGGCCGCGGCCGGATTCCTCTCCTCGAGGAAACGCCGCCCCTGGTCCAGGAGGCTCTCCTGGAGAAAGAAGAGGACGGCGAGGGCGAGCGTCATTCGGGAAAGAGCTGCTTCAGGAAGTCGGGGTCGAGACCCGGGTGCTGGAGGAACTTGAGCGTCGCCTCGAGCTGTCCTCGGAACTTCGGGTTCAGCACGGCGCCTTTCTTGAGCGCTTTCAACGCCTCTTCCTTGTCGCCGGCGGAATACGCGAGAAGTCCGAGGTTCAGATAGGCGTCGGACGCCCCCGGCCAGAGCTCGACCGCCTTCCGGGCGGAGAGGAGAGCATCCTGGACCTTGTTCTCGGTCATGAGCCTCCGGCTCTGCCCGAGGGCGCCCATCGCGAGCTGGATGTTCAGGAGGCGCCGGAGCTCCGCGATGGGAGCCGGATGGTCGTCGACGTGGAGCCGCACGGCGACATCATTATTGATGTTCCGCCCGGCGCCCTTCTGCACGACCAGAATCGCGGCGGACTGCTGGCCGCGGCTGTCCCCTCCCGCGGTCTGTCCCGCCTCGAGAGCGCTCACAAGCCTCTCGGCGAAGGAGGCCTTGGTTTCCTCGAACGCCTTGGCCATGGAGTCCACCACCTCAGCACCCATCAAGATGTTTCCCTGAGTGCTGTAAGAGGCCCCCGTCTTATGACCGGCCCAGGCGTTGGCGGCCGATCCGGTGTGGACGGCAATCCCGCCACGAGCGTCGACGACCGCGAGCTGGCGTCCGTCCTTGCCGGGAAACGCATCTTCCGCGAGGAGGCGATCGACCACCTGCTGCGCGGAGAGGCCCTCGCGCAGGAGCGCGACGCCCTTCGGGCCGTAGCCCACGTTGACGTTCGCCTGCGTCGCGACCACACCGACTCCCGCCTCCCCCCAGCACACCACAGCCCCGACGGCGAAGTAGCGAGACTCGACGGCGCATCCCATGGCGCCCGTCTCGGTGTCGTAGGCCACGATCGAGAACGTCGCCACGATTTGAAGAACGAGACTCAGCATTTACGACTCCTTTTCGGAAATCTCCCGGAACCGCGCGAGCGCCCGCTCCGCCGCAGAGGCGTCGCCTCGGCGCCGGTGCGCGAAGCCCAGCTGATAGTACGCCTCTTTGTAGTCGGGAGTGAGCTGGACCGCCCGTTCGAAATTCGCGATCGCCTCATCGAGATCGCCTCGTCGCAGGGCGATTTTCCCTAGATTGAAAAACCCCTCGGAGAAGCTCGGGTCGCGCGCGACCGCTCCCCGGAAGGATTTCTGAGCGCCTTCGAGATCCCCGCGGCGAAGGGCGATGAGTCCGAGGAAGTGGCGCGCGCGGAGGAGGTTCGGGTCCTTCTCGATTGCCCGCTCGAGAAGAGGCACGGCGGTCTCGTAGCTCGAAAGCCGCCATTCGATGTAGCCGAGCTGCAAGAGCGCCTCCGCCGAGTCAGGTGCGAGGTCGAGCGCCCGGCGGTAGGCCTTCTGCGCCTCCGCGACGTGATCCTGATGGAGAAGGGCGCTTCCGAGGTCCAGGTAGAGAGAGGGAGACGAGCCTCCGCGCTCGACCGCGGCCCCGAGCTCCCTCTCCGCCTCCGGCCACTTTCCGAGCTTGAGGTACGCGCCCCCGAGAAACCTGCGGAAGGCCGGGTCCTCGGGCGAAAGCTCGACGGCGCGAAACGCGGCTCTCAGCATCTCCTCGTCGCGTCCCATTCTCTCGAGCACCGCCGCCCGGTAGTAGTGCGCGCTCGGCTCGTTCGGCGCTTTCTCCAGAAGCGCGAGCGCCCGCTCGTAGTTCCCCTCGCGCCCCTCGAGCTGGCCGAGCGCGAGGATCGCCTCCGCGTGCGCGGGGTCGATCCCGAGAGCGCGCTCGAAATGCACTCTCGCCTCGGCGGGCCGCCTCTCGAGAACGTAGGCGAGACCGATCCGGAAGGAGAGCTCCGCGTTCGCCGGATGCTCGTGGGTGACGCTCTCGAAGAGCTCCGCCGCTTCCGCGAATCGTCCGAGCCTCAGGTAGACGGCACCCAACTGGAACCGCGCGGGAGAAAATTCAGGGGCGGAGGCGACGAGCGACTCGAGAAGTCGGCCGGCTTCCGCGAGATCGCCTTTCGCGTAAAGCTCCTGAGCTCGTGCCTGGATCTCCTGTGGCGTCTGCGAGAGACGGGCAGAGAGCAGAAGGAGTGCCACCAGCATGAGAGCTTCCATGTTTAGCACATCCCCGCGGTAGAATCGACGGCGGTGCGACCTCGCGCGCTTTTTCTCGCGCTCGTCTTTTGGCTGCCGTTTCTCGGCTTGCGTCAGACGTCCGAAGAGCCGCTTCCCGTCGGGGGCTCGATCGCCCGTCCCAAACGGATTCGCACCGTCGAGCCCCGTTATCCCGAAGAGGCCCGGCTTCAGGGCCTTCAGTCCGTCGTGATCCTCGAGCTCACCTTGAATCCCTCGGGTGAGGTAGGCGACGTTCGCCCTCTACGGGGAGCGCCCGAGCTCGTTCCCGCTGCCGTCGAGGCCGCGCGGCAGTGGGCGTACGAGCCCACGATCGTCAATGGACGCGCCGTCTCTCTGCGGTTCGCCGAGACGGTGCTCTTCGTGCTTCAAAAGAGCTCCGCGCGTGGGGGAAGCGGAATGTTCCTCCGTCCCCCGGACCCGAACGCGAGCTACGGGAGCTTCCCCGATTGGGAGATCGAGGGCGAGGCCTTCACCGCCTGTCCCTGCGACACTCCCTGCCCCTGCCGTTCGAACGCACCGCCGTCTCATCCTCCCTGCCACGCCACGACTGCGCAGAGGCTCGAGCGAGGCCGCTACGGAGACGTCGATCTCACCGGCGCGACATGGGTCAGCCTCGGGCCGGAGTCGTGGACTGCGGTCTACTTCTCGCAGAACATGACTGCGATCCAGCAGAAGGCGGTGATCGACCTCTATTCGAGCCTCGCGCCGGGAGCGCCTCAAGTGTTTCGGCTCCTCAAGGCCACGCGGGTGGACTTCGAGTCCGTGGGTCCGCTCCGGCGCGCGGTCATTCCCGGCGTTCTCGAGATGGAGTCCGAGGCCCCTCTCGGGCCGGACGGGCGGCTCGTGGGGTTGATTCCAGCGATGGACGTCTGGTCGAACTGGCTCGCCTACGGGAAGACAAAGGTCTATCGGTATCACGACCAGGCACTCGGGGAGTCCTGGGACCACAGGTTCCGTCAGTCCAACCACAAGCGATTCCGGGTCTCGAAGGCGGACTACGAGAACCGCCTTATGCTGATCCAGCACGGAGACGGATCCGGGCACTGGACGGAGGGCCAGGAGCGAATCCTCGCCTGCTTGAGGAAGTAAGAAGATCTACGATCTTTCGGATCGGATTCAATAATCCGTACGAAATCGCGCTTCAATGTCCGAGCTCTCTCGAGCAGGCTCCCCGTAAGAGCCTCACTTGCCACACCTTAAGATAGCATCGCCTCCCTGACATGACGGGCATGGCGATTGCTTCATTTTTTCGCCGGAATGTTCTGCTATCTGTAAGCTGGCTCACACCTTGGCGTCGCCCACTCGAAAAACACATATCAAGGAGGACTGAAGGGTGTCACGGAGATACGCTTTGAGTTTCTTGTTCACCGTTCTGGCCGCTGCCGGCCTCTCCGCCCAGACGCGCACCGGAACGATCAGCGGGACCGTTCGGGATGCCACCGCGCAGGTGCTCCCCGGCGTCTCCATCACTCTCGAGGGAGCGACTCTCGTCACCGCTCAGGTCACGACCTCGAGCGAAACCGGCATCTATCGCTTCATCAACCTGCCCCCGGGTGTTTACGACATCCGGGCGGAGCTCTCCGGATTCCAAACGCTGACGATGCAGGCGATTCGTGTGGACATCGGCCGGAACACGCCTGTCGACATCTCGCTTCAGCTTGCGACGGTTGCCGAAACGGTGACGGTCATCGGGGAATCGCCCCTGGTCGACGTGAAGACGACCGTGACGGGCGCAAGCTTCGATGAGCAGCTTCTGTCCGAGGTCCCCAGCGCCCGGGACGTCTGGTCGGTACTCGAGCACCAGGCGCCGGGAGTCACTACGAATCGGCTCGACGTGGGCGGAAGCGAGACGGGTCTCCAGGCTCTCTTCTCCTCACGCGGCAGCTCCTGGCAGCAGAACAGCTACTACCTGAACGGGGTCAACGTCACCTGTCCTTCGGCCCTCGGCGCCTCCGGCTATTATTACGACTTCGACAGCTTCGAGGAGATCCAGGTGGCCACGGGAAGCCATCCCGCTTCGGTCAACGCTCCCGGTGTGTTTCTCAACATGGTGACCAAGACGGGCGGTAACGACTTCAGGGGCGGTGCCACATATTATTTCCAGAACGACGCCACCCAGGGCGATAATCTCACCGACGATCTGCGTACCGTCGGCGCCAGCCGCGGCGATTTCGACTACCTCTCCGACGCCAACGCCCAGCTGGGCGGTCCCATCGTGAAGGATCGGTCGACCTTCTACTTCTCGTGGCGCGACGAGCGCGTTCACCGTTTTGTCTCGGGATTCCCGGAAGTGGAATCGACCGATATGTGGCAGTTCCTCGTCAAGAACAACACCCAGATCAACAACAAGAACCGGGTGGGTGTCGAGTGGCACCACATGTCCTACTACAAGCCCAACCGGGGAGCGGCGGCGAACCGCACGGCCGAGGCCACCTGGATCGAGGACGACACGTTCGATATCGTCCAGGCGGAGTGGAACTCGACGATCAGCGACAACGCCCTTCTCGACGTCCGCTTCAGCCATTTGAAGGTGTTCTTTCCGACATACCAGCAGCCCGACGTGCTCGGTCAGTCGGCGTTCGACGCGGGACGAAACGTCTTCTTCAATGCGCGCGACCAGTCCGTCGAGCGCGATCGAAGGCGCTACACGTTCAAGGGCGACGTCACCTGGTTCCGCGAGCAGTTCCTCTCCTCCAACCACGAGTTCAAGTTCGGGGCCGAATGGGACCACAATCCCGTCGAGAACCACATCACCGCGATCGACGACGTCGACCTCCGCTTCCGCAACGGCGTGTCGGATCAGGTTCTCCTCCGAAACACGCCTTTGATCCAGAGGGAAACGGTCGACCAGCTCGCGTTCTACATCGACGACATCGTCAACGTCAGCCCGAGGGTGACGTTGAAGCTCGGCCTTCGATACGACGCCTACGAAGGGTATCTTCCCGAGCAGAACAGCGCCGCCGGCACGTGGGTTCCGGAGAGGAGCTTCCCCGAGAGGAGGAACATTCTCGACGTGGGAAGTTTTGCACCTCGCCTCGGGGTCGTCATCGGTCTAGAGGAGAACGGCCGGAGCGCGTTCAAGACGAGCTGGGGCCGGTACTACCACCAGTTCCCGACTGCCTTTCCCAATTTCGCGAACCAGAACGCGTCTCTCGCCGACACGTACAGCTGGAGGGATCTCAGCGGGGACGGCTTCTTCCAGAACGGCGAGCAAGGGGCGCTCCTGGCCCGAGGCATCGCCGCGCGAAACCTCGTCGACCCGGACTTCATCCACCCGTATACCGACGAGTTCACCGTGGGAGTCGAAAAGGAGTTCGCGCGCAACATGTTCGCAAGCGCCACCTACGCCCACCGGCAAGGGAGAAACCTCAACGACTCCGTCGACATCGGCATCCCTTTTTCGGCGTACTCGCCAGTCCAGCGCATCGACCCAGGGCCGGACGGGATCGTTGGAACGAGCGACGATGGTGGTGCGGTGACGGTGTACAACCTCGACGTCGCGTACCGCGGAAAGAACCAGAGAATGCTGACCAACCCTGAAGGGTTCACGCTCGATGCCGATACGGTCGAGCTGGTCCTGCAGAAGCGCTTCAGCGACAACTGGCAGGGTCTCGTCTCTTACACCTGGATGGACGCCGAGACCACGACGAGAGGCGCCGCCGGAGATGGCGATCTCGCCAACGCGTTTTACGATAACCCGAACAACCTCATCAACGCCGAGGGGGCGAAGCCTTTCTGGGACCGGCCCCATCAGTTCAAGGTCGTTGGCAGCTACCAGCTCCCCAAGGAGTTCCGACTCTCGGGTGTCCTCCGCGCCCAGAGTGGCGCGCCCTACGCGCGTACGTTCACGGTGGCGGGTCTGAACCAGGGTACGGTTGCGATCCTCGCCGAGAAGAACGGCGACTCGCGGCTCGAGAGCGTCGCCACATTTGACCTCACCTTCGGCAAGAGTTTCCGCACGGGAAGGGCAACGATCGTGCCGGAGCTCGCGATGTTCAACATCTTCAACGCGAACGAAATCACCGAGATCAACGTTGCCAGCGGAGCGAACTTCGGCCGCGTCATCAATTTCCTCGCACCGAGGATCTTCCGCTTCGGAGTGCGGGTGAACTTCTGATCTAGTTGTCCTTGCCGGGAGGCTCGACGGAAGAGGTCCTGCCCTGGGCCGACCTTCCGTCGAGCTTCCCTCCTTCCGTTCGACCCGGCGTTCGCTACACCGATCTGTCGAAGGTCGCGTCTCCGCACGTTCCCACGTCTGAGTTCTTCGTTCTGCAGCACCACGAGATCCCCCGGATCGACCCCGGATCCTGGAAACTCCTCGTTGCAGGTGCGCGCGGCGACGTCTCGCTGACGCTCGAGCAGATCCAGAGCCGGCCCTCGAAGCGCCTCGCGGCCGCGTTCGAGTGCGCGGGGAACGGCGGGTTCGGGATGCACGGCCTGGTGGGAAGCGCCGTCTGGGAGGGGGCGCCTCTCGGTCCGCTGCTCCGCGAGATCGGAATTCTCCCCGAGGTGAGGGAAGTGGTGTTCGTGGGCGCCGATGGCGCGGAAGAGAGGCTGCGGGGAAATCGGTACCCCTCTCGCTTCGCTCGAAGCCTTCCGATAGCGGATGCCCTCGGCGAAGACGTTCTCCTTGTCTACCGCATGAACGGCGAGCCGCTTCTCCCCGAGCACGGCGCGCCCCTCCGCCTTCTCTTGCCCGGATGGTACGGAGTCTCCCAGGTGAAGTGGCTCGAGAGGATCGAGCTCTCGGCGTCGCGTTTCATGGGCTGGTTCATGGCCAAGGAGTACGTCACCGTGCGCGGCCACGCGCGTGGCGACGAGGTCGAGCACCGCGCGACGTCCGTCGCCCGGATGCGGCTGAAGTCCGTCATCACGCGCGTGGTTCGGAGCGGCCAGGGCAAGCTGCGGGTGGAAGGACTCGCCTGGTTCGACGGCACACCCATCGATGCCGTCGAGATCCAGATCGACGAGGGAGGCTGGCAGCCCGCGGTGCTCGAGAACGGCTCATCCGCCTACGATTGGGTCCGCTTTGCCCTCGACTGGCCGTCGCCGCCACTCGGGGAGCACGCCCTCGTCTCCCGCGCCCGCGCCGGCGCCGACTTGCAGCCGACGGACGCGGAGGCATCGGAGTTGAAAGCCACGCCCTGGGAGAACGATGGCCAGGTTCTGCGCAGAATCGTTCTCTAGCTCGCCTCTCGGATGCAGTTCGGATCGATGACCTTGCCGCCGACCTTCTGCCGGCGATTGAGCTGCTTGAGCATGTACCGGAAGTTCGGATCCTGAAGCGGGTACGGGATGCGGTAGAGCCTTCGATAGAGCGTGTACAGCACCTGCCGCACCTCGTCCGACGTCAGGCTTTCGAAGGGCTTCGCGATCGGCTGAACATAGAGGACGAGAGGCACGGGGCTCTTGTGGTCCTCGAGAGGCGGCTGGAGGTAGTCGATGTCGAGGGCGAACGCGCCCTGGCTCAGCAGCCGCCGGAGCCACGGGCTATCCTCCCGGGTCTCCCCCAGGACCGCTGTCAGATCCTCGAGCTCGTGCGTGCGGGCATCCTCGCGCAGGACCTCGACGAGCTTCTCCCGGAGGAGCGTCCCGACCCCCTGCCCCTTCGCGCCCGAGTCGACCGCCAGGTAGTCGATGAAGCCCATATTGACCAGGGCGAGGTACGTGCAGCAGCCGAAGCCGAGAACTCTATCTCCTTTGATTCCAACGAAATAGTGAAAATGGAAAGGCCGGGACAACCCGAGCTTCTCCTCGACCAGATGCTCGTAGAAATACCGCTTCGGCATCTGCTCGTCCTTGGGGAAGACCCTTCGGTACAGGGCGAACGAGGCGTGGAACAGGGGGGAGCGGACGCTGTCCACCTTCTCGATTCTTATGTCTTTCACGATTCGCACCAAGGCGACGAGGGGGGGAATGAATCCACGTCGATGGGATCCCTTTATGCCATACCGGACGGGGTGGCGGCAAACGGGAGGGGGACGGGGCCTTAGCGCCCCGCACTCAACCTGCCTTGATGCGGGTGAGGGCGTCGAATGCCGCCTTGGCGACAGTCGGATTCTGATCCTCGGCGGCGGCCTCCAGGACCGAGACACTCCGGCGCGAGCGAAGGTTCCCGAGAGCCTCGAGGGCAACGGCACGGGCCGCGCTCCCGGTCCGGCCCGCGATATCCTCGAGCCAGTCCACGGCCCACCGGTCGCCGCGTGCCTCGAGACTCATGCAGGCGATCCTCTGCTCGAGCTCGGAAGCTGACGCGAGAGCGCGCTCGACCCCGGCGCGGAGCGCGAGATCGACGGTCGTCGACGGCTTGCACTCGCGGAAGCACTCGGACGCAAGCACCAGATCCCGTTCCGCGAGGCGTTCGACGAGCTTCGGACCGTCCTCGCGCAGGCCGCAGACGAACGGCAATGCGCCGTGAAACGGCCCCCGGCTCATGTTCAGAGGCCTCGCCTCGCTCCCCTCGATCTCCCGCCAGTCGGCGTAGGGGACGAGGCTCAGGATGGTGTTCGGCGCCGCGAGCCTCAGGGCGTGCGCGGTGAGGAACTCCTGAAACGCCACGTTCGGGAAGCAGAACGCCCCGGGACCGCGCAGGAAGCGAGTCTTTTCGACCTCGGCGAGAAGCTCGTCGACGGAGGCGGCGCCCGTCGTCCGGAAAGCGACCTCCTGGGCGAGCTGGGCTAACCCGCGCGGGCGGCGCTCCTCGAGGAGGTGGTCCTTGTGGAGAGACAGCCGCCCCTCCTTGGTCATGAAGAAGGCGAGTTGCGGCAGGAGCCCGTCGCGGGTCTCGGGGGCGATCCCCTCTCCGGCGACGCGCACGAACGTGGAGAAAATCTCGGTAAACGTCGACGGGACTCGGGACCCCTCGCGCCACAGGCGCCGGGCGAGCGTGAGGATCTGCGGGTTTCCGGCCCGCGGGCCGAGCGCCTTCACCAGCTGCGCGTAGAGGATCCGGGCCGCCTCCGGCCGAATGACCGACCCCGCGACGAGCAAGTCGATGGCCTCCCACTCCGCGAGCGGCAGAACCTCGGCCCAGTTCGGTATGTCGACCAGTCGCGGCGAAGGCATCCGCGCCGCCACGACGAACCGGTTCAGCGGGTAGCGCTTCATGAACTGGTTCAACGCATCGGTCTGAGCGACGGCCGCACGCGCGCTCAACCCCTCGAGCGAATCCATGAGAAAAAGGAATCTCCCCTCCTCCAGGTCGCTCTTGAAGAGGTCCGGGTCGAGATCCGACGTGAGGAGAGAGAACAGATCCCTGCCGTAGTCGAGATCGGGAAGCGACACGTACACCGGGAGAGGCGACTTCGCCTCGTAGGAAAGCACCGGCTGCGCCGCCTCCCAGAACAGCCGGTAGAGCGCCATGGTCTTGCCCGAGCCCGCCGGTCCGAGCAGGAGGAGGCGCTGGAATCGCTGGTTGAGCTCCGAGACTCCATGAGGCTGGCCCAGGAACTCCGCGGCGTGCAGATAGTTCGCGAGCGGCTCCTCGCGCGGGAGCCACTGGAGGAGCTGCGGGAAATAGCGCTCCGGCTTGGGCCAGAAACGGTTCAGCGTTTCCCGGAGCCGGCGCCGGTAACGCCCTTCGGAGAGCTGGTAGACATCCGGAACCGAGCCCCGGGCGGGGTGGTAGAGCGCCGTCGCGTCCTTGCGAGAGAGATAGAGGGCCGGAGCGACCCATTCCGTTTCATCCGGGAACTGGCTCATGACCGCGGCCCGCGCTTCCGCGAGAGCGGCATCGACGGGCTTCATCGCTCCGAGAGCGCGGTAAAGCGCCGTGTTGTAGGGGGCAAGGAGCTCGTCGACCGGAGTGTGCCGCTGCGCCAGAAACGCCGGGACCGAGGCCAGGATCGATCCGGCAAGCGCCGGGCCGATGGTTCCCGCTTCGCTTCCGCCGCTCCAGACGACGAGTCCCGGGGGATGCGCTTTCAGAAGGCGGGCGAATGCCGAAAGCGATAGGCTCTCGCCTCCGAGAAGAAGGCGCGCCTCCCCTTCCCCGGCTTCCTCCGGAGCGCCGTCCGCCACCAAATGGAGAACGTCGAAGCCGCGCGTGAGCAGCGTTTCGAAGCTTCCCACCGTGAGCGCAGACCCGCCAAAAGAACTTCCCGCCTCGAGGACGCTCACCGCCCCCTCGGCCTCGAGCTTAGCGAGGGCGCTCCGCACCGTCGCCACCTCCCGGAGCCGGCGCTCCGTCGGCTCCGCGGCCAGAAGCACGCGGAGGGGCGGACGCGCCGGAACCGCAGGCGGCTCCTGTGCCTGGGGCCGGATGTAGCGGACGAGGGTCACCTCGGGGAGCGTGCTGAGATACGCGCCGCTCCTCGTGTCGTAGAGGCACTCCCAGGGGAGCTTTGCGACGACGGGAGGATCGAGCGCGAGCCGTACCCGGAGCCTCGCTCCCGTGTTCCGGATCTGCTGCAGCAGGTGCACGTAGAGGCGCAGGATCTCGTCCTGGAAGAGGCTGTCGAAAAGGCGGGCTCCCACGTAGTGGAGCTCCCTGGGGTTCAAAGACTCGACCCGGTCGGCGTACTGAACGAACCAGCGATCGTCGAAAGGGAGGTAAATCCGCCCGGGTGGCGTCGCCCGGCCGAACTCCTCCTCGGCCCGGGCGCGGAAAAACCCCGGAGTTTCATCGCTCCAAACGGCGACGAGGAGATCGCGGTACTCGAACGACACCATGGCACTCAAACCGGCCTAGACGCGAGGCAAAGCCGGCGCCCCCCTGCCTCGTCGTTATGAGTTCGTTGGAGTTATGAAACGGAGACGGTATGAGAACAGCTTGTAAATACCCCAGGTCGGGCCGGCTGTCAAGTTGGCTCAGGGGGACGAAGTAGCCCGCCCCGATACCGCCTTACGGATTGCGTCGATGGTCTTGTTAGCTCGCCACTCAACGGCTTTCCGCCCCAATTCCTGGGTCTTTTCGAGGGGCGTGATCTTGATGCCGTTGATGCTGTCGAGACCCTTCACCACCCTCTGCCGGTAGCGGACGCTGTCCGGGTCGACGGTTGCCATGATCGAGGTAATTCCGTAGTCATCGTGGAGGCCCTGGTCCACCTGTGGATATCCTTCCGCTTTCAGCCAGTCCATGAGCCCGGGGTAGTCGTAAAACTCCGGGATGAAATGGACGCCGGGCTTGCCGCCAAACCGGGAGGTCAGTTCCGTGGCGACTTCATTCATCCCTGTCTGGTTCCCGCCGCTGTCCCCGATGAAGATGATGTTCTCGAAGCCGTGGGCCTTCAGGCTCGAGCCGATGTCCCGGAGAAGCGCCTTGTACGTGTCCTGGGTCACGCTGATGGTGCCCGGGTAGCGCATGTGCCCCGTCGGCGGGTCGAAGTCGCCCTCGGGGACGAAAGGAATGATGGGAGCGACGAGCGCGTTTCCGAGCTTCCGCGCGATCGACTCCGTCATCGCCTGCAGAACAACGTTGTGCTTGCCGGTGACGAGGTAGGGGCCGTTCTGCTCGACCCCCCCGGAAGCGACGAGGGCGGTGGTCTTCCCGGCCTTGATGGCGTCGCGGACCTCCATCCAGGTGAGGTCCTCGATGAAGACGGTGTCGACCGCGTCGATCGGCCGGGGCTCGTCGAGCGGGGGCGAGCCGGCCTGAGCGAAGAGATCGGCGGCGAAAAATACGAGCGCGAGCGGAAGCGCGGTCTTCATGGCGTTCAATCTCCCTGTCTCCTTCATCCCGATATCCCCCTTCTTACACCGATTCGTCGGGCGCGTTCAACAGACGAGAGGGAGACTCGGTCATCCTTTGAAGTTGGCCTGGAGGAACGTGTGGCGGTAGTCGTCCCCCTCGACGCGGACGTCTCTGCACATCTCGTAGAGGCGCGAGCGGAGCCGGTTGGTGATCCGGTCCGAGAGCGTCTCCTCCCGGGGCGCCGCGCGCGGGAGGGAGACCGCGTGGAGGCTCGACGGGCGATCGCTGAAGTTCGTCGTGATGATGGTGAGCTTCCTCTCGTTGTAGCGCTGGTTCAGAATGTCGAACACTTTGTCGAAGACCCAGAGCGTCGGGTTCTCCCCGCCGAGATCGTCGAGCACGAGAGGCTCGGCATCGAGGACCGGCCGGAGCACGGCGGTCTCGGTCTCCGGGGCATCGGGATGGTAGGAGCTCTTGATCTGCCGGAGGAGGGCGCGAAAATCCGCGAAATGGGCGGAGGCGGCGATGCGCCTCTCCACGAGAATGCGGCGCAGGACGGCGACGGCAATGTGGGTCTTTCCAACTCCGGGAGGACCGGAGAGGAGAAGCCCCGCGTCGACATCGGGGAATCTCTCTGCCCACTCCTCGGCGACGCGCGCGGCGCGGGCGGGCTTCGGAAGCGCGTCGAACGGCTTTCCGCCGCTGCGGCCGTCGAACGCGCACTCCTCGTACCGCTTCGGAATGCCGGCCTTGGCCATGGCCGAGCTCCGCCTCTCGCCGAGGAAGCAGTCGCAGCGGCTCACGACCTCGACCCCGTCTTTCAGCATGCGCTTCCACGTCGTGCCGCCGCACTCGGGACACTCCTCCGCTCTCGACACCATCCCCTGCCTCAGCCGTCTTTCTTCACGAGGTGCCGGGGAGGGAGCTTCACCAGCGCATTCGAAACCCGCTCCCGCCATCCTTCGTCCTGCTTTGCCAGCTCGCGCTGGACGTACTCGACGAACTCCCCGATCTCGGCCTGCATCCGCTCCATCTTTCCTCTCATGTTGAGGATGATCTCGACTCCCGCCAGGTTCACTCCGAGATCGCGCGTGAGGTTGAGGATGGTCTCGAGCTGCCGGAGGTCCTCGTCCGAGTAAAGGCGCGTGTTGCCCTCCGTGCGCGACGGCGCCAGGAGCCCTTCTCTCTCGTACAGCCGGAGGGTCTGCGGATGAATTCCATAGGATTCGGCAACGGCGCTAATCATATAGTAGCCCTTGCCCTTTCCACGACTCCGCGGCGCTTCGGGCCCGGTGCGGCCGGAGGTCCCCCGCCTTCTCACGACGACACCTCCGAGACTTCGCTCGATCGCGGGGCGCGGGCGCCGAGAGGATTCAAGCGGTCGAGCTCCCTCAGGAGAGTGCGCGAACGGTCGTCGTACACGTGCGGGGTCACGACTTTCACCACGATGAAGAGATCTCCCCGACCATCGCCTCGCCGGGAGGGCGCCCCGCGTCCCGAGAGCCGCAGTTTCTGGCCCGATTGGACACCTGCCGGAACGCGCAGAGTGACCTCCCCCTCGGGCGTCGGCACTTCGATGCGAGCGCCGAGCGCGGCCTCGGCGAAGCTCACGGCAACGGTGCAGAAGAGGTCGTCCCCCCGGCGGGAGAAGAGAGGGTGGGAATGGACGTGCACGTCGACGTGGAGGTCTCCGGGAGCGCCCGCTCCCCGGCCCTCGTGCCCGAGTCCCGGAAGGAGAATCTTGTCGCCATCCGCGACACCCATGGGAACCTGGAGGGTCACCGTCTCGGTGCGGGCCGTTCGGCCGGCGCCGTTGCAGTCCGGACAGAGCTCGCGAGCGAGATGGCCCGCACCCCGGCAGACGGGACAGGGCTTGGTGAAGATCATGTAGCCGTGCGCCCGCATCGCATGACCGCGCCCGGAGCAGGCCGTGCAGGGCACGGGGTCCATCGCCGGGATGTCACCGAACCCCTGGCAGGTTCCGCAGGTGTAGGAGCGGGCGACCTCAAAGCTCGTCTCGAGCCCGGTCAGCGCGTCCTCGAAGCGGAGAACGAGGCGGTGGTGGATGTCTTCGCCCCGTGCCCGCCGGCTCGCCCCAGGATCGAGGGCGCTCTGGAAAAGCTCGGGGAAGATGTCCGAACGCTTTTCCCCCTCGAGCGAGAAATCGAAGCCTTCGAAGCCGAACTGGAGCGGCGGTTCGCGCGCCGGCTCTTCGGGCCGGCTGCCCTGAGTGTCGTACCGCTCGCGCTTTTCGGCGTCGGTCAGGATCTCGAACGCTTCGTAGAGGCGCTGGTAGCGGACGGCCGCGACGTTGTCACCCGGATTGAGGTCCGGGTGATACTTGCGGGCGAGCTTCTGGAACGCGCGGCGGATCGAAGCCCTCGACGCGTTCGACTTCACGCCCAGCAGAGTGTAGTAGTCGTGGAGGGGCATCTATCTCTCGTCTTCGCGCAGCCTGTTATTTCTTGTCATCGGAATCGACGATCTCGGCGTCGATGACGTCGTCATCCTTGGCCGCGCTCGCGCCCGTAGCCTTCCCTCCGTCGCCGGAGGCGCCGGGAGCCGCATCGCGGTACATGAACTCCGCGAGGCGATAGCTCGCCTTCTGCAGGACTTCGCGCGCGTTTCTCACGGCCATGATGTCCGACTCTTTCAAAGCCTTCTTCGCCGATTCGATGGCGGCTTCGATCTGCTTGGCGTCGTCCGAGGGAATTTTTTCGCGATGCTCCGAAAGAAGCTTCTCGGTCTGGTAGATCAGGTTGTCGGTCTGGTTCTTTTCCTCGACGACCTCGCGGCGCTTCTTGTCCTCCTCGACGTTGAGCTCGGCGCTCTTCTTCATCTGGTCGATTTCCTGGTTGCTGAGCCCGCTCGAGGCAGTGATGGTGATGGCGGTGTGCTTGCTGGTCGCCATGTCCTTCGCCGAAACGTTGAGGATTCCGTTGGCGTCGATGTCGAACGTGACCTCGATCTGGGGCACTCCTCGGGGAGCCGGCGGAATCCCGACGAGGTGGAACCGACCGAGAGTGCGGTTGTCGCCGGCCATCGCTCGTTCGCCCTGGAGGACGTGGACCTCGACCTGGGTCTGGTTATCGACCGCGGTCGAGAACGTCTCGCTCTTCTTGTGAGGAATGGTGGTGTTGCGCTCGATGAGGCGGGTGAAGACACCACCGAGGGTCTCGATCCCGAGGGAGAGCGGCGTCACGTCGAGGAGGAGGAGGTCCTTCACCTCGCCTCCGAGGACTCCCGCCTGGACGGCGGCCCCGAGGGCGACCACTTCATCGGGGTTCACGCCTTTGTGGGGCTCCTTTCCGAAAAAGTCCCGCACCATCTGCTGGACTTTCGGGATCCGCGTCGAGCCTCCGACCAGAACCACCTCGTCGATCTCCGAGGGCCGCAGGCCCGCGTCGTCGATGGCCTGCTTGCAGGGAGCGATGGTCTTCTGGAGGATGTCGGCCATGAGCTGCTCGAGCTTCGCGCGCGTGAGCTTCAGGGAGAGGTGCTTCGGTCCGCTCGCGTCGGCGGTAATGAACGGTAGATTGATCTCCGTCTCGACCGTCGAGGAGAGCTCGATCTTGGCCTTCTCCGCCGCCTCCTTGAGCCTCTGCAGCGCCATACGGTCGTGCGACAGATCGATGCCGTCGGATTTCGTGAACTCCTCGATGATCCAGTCGATGATGCGCTGGTCGATGTTGTCGCCGCCGAGGTGGGTGTCGCCGTTCGTCGACTTCACCTCGACCACCCCCTCGCCCACTTCCAGGATGGAGATGTCGAAGGTGCCGCCCCCGAAGTCGAAGACCGCGATCTTCTCGTCCTTCTTCTTGTCGAGACCGTAGGCGAGGGCGGCTGCGGTGGGCTCGTTCACGAGGCGCATCACCTCGAGCCCCGCGATCTCCCCCGCGTCTTTCGTCGCCTGCCGCTGGCTGTCGTTGAAGTAAGCCGGAACGGTGATGACCGCCTTGTCCACTTTGGCGCCGAGATAGTCTTCCGCGGCCTGCTTCAGCTTCTGGAGAATCATCGCCGAGATCTCCGGGGGCGAGGACTT
>Ga0187893_10006670_pt1 | contig 19554 bp, 18 predicted proteins | sample MA1701074metaG_FD_139574 | JGI IMG/M metagenome (GOLD analysis project Ga0187893, IMG submission 139574) | White microbial mat communities from a basaltic lava cave in the Kipuka Kanohina Cave System on the Island of Hawaii, USA - MA170107-4 metaG ... | reverse complement strand
CTTTAATACCTGATCCACGCTGTAAAAGCACTGCTAATCCAAAAGCCAATCTGGCTTATCCGATCGGAGGAAAGGTATGTCTCCAAAAATGCAAGGAAATGCTCATCTGACGCTCACGCTGCTCATACTGGCCTGTCTGGCGGCGATTGGCGGCGCGGCGCTCGCCCAGGAGACGCGCGGCACAATCACCGGCGTCGTCACTGACAGTTCGGGCGGAGTGTTGCCCGGCGCGAGCGTGATCATCACCAACACGGCCACGAGCGTGGCAGTCAAAACCGCAACGAATGACGAAGGGCGCTTCACCGCGCCGCTGCTCATTCCGGGGCAATACAGCGTGACGGTCGAGGCCAGCGGCTTCAAGAAGCTGGCGCGCGCCAATGTCGAACTGCGCGTGGCTGAGCGGCTGGCGCTGGAATTGAAGCTGGAACCCGGCCAGTTGCAGGAAACCGTGACAGTTTCATCCGAGACCGGGTCGCTGCTGGAGACGGCGACGGCCACCAAAGACAGGTAACCGCATCGGTCAGCAGCCGCCCGCCGACGCCGTCCAGGAGTTCAAAGTCACGACCGCGAGCTTCGACGCGCAGCAGGGGCACACCGCAGGCGCGAGCGTGGACGTGGCGATCCGTTCCGGTACGAACAATCTTCACGGCACGCTGTATGAGTTTGTCCGCAACGACGCGCTCTGGAACGCGAACAATTTTTTCACCAATCGCTCGGCGCCGCTCGGCTTTGATTCGGATGGCAATGCGCGCAAGCCCGTCCGCCGCTACAACCGCTTCGGCGGCACAATTGGCGGCCCCATCTACCTGCCGCGCTTCGGCGAGGGCGGCCCCGCCGTTTATAAAGGCGAGAACCGTTCGTTCTTCTTCGCGTCCTACGAAGGCATCCGCACCAGCACGCCGAAATCGGACATCATCACCGTCCCGACCGTCTCAACAAACAACGCAACGACGCGCGCATCAACCTGGCGCAGAACATCCGCACGCTGCCCTCGCGGTTTTCCGGGCTGCGAACGGATTCGGTAAACAACTTCGATTTCTCGATCATCAAGAACATCTCGTTCACCGAATCGGTCAAGCTGCAACTGCGCGCAGAGTTGCTGAACGCTTTCAACCACGCTCTGTTCGGCGCGCCCGACCTGAACCCGCGCGGCGCCAGCTTCGGCGCAATTCTGGATTCGCAGCTCAATCTGCCGCGCGAGCTGCAACTGGGAATCAAGCTGATTTTCTGAGCGGCCTGATCCGAATGACGCCAGAATCAAAAACATCGAGACCTTCGTCGTCGAAGGCGCCTGCTTCGTCAAAGTGACGGCCACGAACGGCGCGGCGGGCTGGGGCGAGGCCGACGCCGACAACGCGCCGCTGATGGCCGCGTTCATCAACAACGGCTTGAAACAGGAAGTCATCGGCGAGAGCGTCTGGGACTCGGAACGGAACTGGGATCGGATGTTTTACAAGAATCATGACCAGGGGCCGGGCGGCGCGCTAGCCAACGCCATCGCGGGCGTGGACATCGCGCTGTGGGATTTAAAGGGGCGGCTGCTCGGCTTTCCCGTCTATCAACTGCTCGGCGGGATGTACCGCGACCGCATTCGCGCGTACGGCAGCTTCGGCGTCAGCTTTGGCCGCAGCATGACGGCGCAACAGGCGGCTGAGCAGGCCGCGAAATTCGTCAAACAGGGCTTCACCGCCGTCAAGCTGCGCATGCAGATTCGCCAGAGCCGCCAGGACCCGTCGCCCGACCCAACGATGGAATACGCCCGCGCCGTGCGCCGTAGCATCGGCCCCGACGTGGATTTCTGGGTGGACATCAACAACGGCTACACCGCGGCGCGCGCCATTGAGATGCACAAACGCCTGAAGGAAGAGTTCAACGTGATCTTTTACGAAGAGCCGGTCTCGGATCAGACGCACAGCGAGACCGCCGCCGTCGTGCGCGCCGTGGACACGCCCGTCATTCAGGGAGAGAAGGAGTACACGCGCTGGCAGGAACGCGAGTTGATCATTTACGGCAACCCCGATTACCTGAACCCCGACCCGATCAAGGCGGGCGGCTTGACCGAGATGAAGAAGATCGCCGCCATCGCGCAGGCTTACGGCAAACCGATTATGTGCCACAACACACGCCCGACGCTTTCAACGGCGGCGGCGCTGCATTTCGTCGCTTCGATCCCGAACTGCGGGCCGCTGCTGGAATATGTTGACCTTGACCGCTTCGAGTTCCTGCTCGGCCTGATGAAGAACCGTGTGAAGTTCGAGAATGGTTACTTGTTTGTGCCGCAAGGCGCCGGGCTTGGTCTTGAAGTTGATGAAGCGAAAGTGAGGGCTGCCGCAAAATGAAAACGAACAGCCACGATCCCGGACGCCGCACGTTCCTGAAAACATCCGCCGCCGCTGCGACGCTTGCCGCGCTGCCCCCCTCAACCGACGTCTCGGTAGATACCGCGACCGCCATCTCTCCTGCGTCAACCGTCAAAGTCAAAGAGGTGCGCACTTTCAAGCTGAAGGACGCGCTCTTCGTGCAGGTCGTGGCCGACAACGGCGCGACGGGTTGGGGCGAATCCGGTCCCAACAATCGCCACGTCGTCGAAACGTTTATTCACACCGGGCTGAAGAAGCATGTCATCGGGCGCAGCGTCTGGGATGCGGAGCCAATTTGGGATGACATGTTCTTCGCCAATCACGACCTCGGCCCGTCCGGCGCGCTGCCTTACGCCATCGCGGGCGTTGACCTCGCGCTGTGGGATTTGCGCGGCAAGCTGACGGGGCTGCCGGTTTGCCGATTGCTCGGCGCGAGCTATCGCAACCAGGTGCGCGCCTACGGCAGCTTCGGCGTCAGCGGCGGAAACAAAATGACTCCGGAACAGGCCGCGCGCCAGGCCGCCAAGTTCGTCGAGCGCGGTTTCACCGCCGTCAAGCTACGCATGCAAATCCGCGAGCGCAACATCAATCCCTGGCCTGATCCGACTTTTAGTTACGCCAAAGCCGTGCGGCAGGCCATCGGCGACAAAGTGGATTTCTGGGTGGACATCAACAACGGCTACACCGCCGCGCGGGCCATCGAGATGGGCAAACGACTGCGCGGCGAACTCGGTGTCATATATTTCGAGGAGCCGGTCAGCACACAGAATTTGCACGAGCTGGCGCAGGTGGTCGAAGCCCTCGACATCCCGGTCATTGCCGGCGAAAAGGAATATACCCGCTGGCAGCACCGCGACCTGATCGAACAGGGCAAGGTCGGCATTCTCAACCCCGACGTGACCAAATGCGGCGGGCTGACCGAGGCGAAAAAGATCGCCGCGCTGGCGCAGGCGTGCAGTAAACCGATCATCGCGCACAACACCAAACCGACTTTCAGCACTGCCGCTGCGCTGCATTTTATGGCTTCTATCTCGAATGCCGGACCATTCATCGAATTCGTTGATGTGGATGAATTCAAAGACCTGCTCGGCGTGATGCGAACAAATGTCGAATTTCGTGACGGCTCGCTGCGCGTGCCACAGGGGCCAGGGTTGGGGATTGAAGTTGATGAGGCTGCAGTGAGGCGCGCGTCTTCGAATGCTGAGTTGGATAAGAGATAAAGGCGGGTATTCTCAGCCCTGCTTGACAGCCTGAGTGGGTCATAGTAAAAACCGACCGGCTGGCCGGTCGATATTCTGATTTATGGCCAAACAACCAGGAAGAGGAGAGAGTGAATGATTCAGCGGCGAATAAGCGCGCCGAAAATTCGGCGAACTGCGAAGCCCAAAAAGGATCAACGGCTCGACGAAATCCACCGACTGGCGGCGGAGATCATCCACGCGCAGGGCTACGCTGCGACGACGCTCAACGACATTGGCAAAGCGGTCGGGTTGACAAAGGCCGGGCTGTATCACTATCTGCCGAGCAAGGAACGCCTCCTGTTCGGGATCATGAACTATGCCATGGATCGCATTCAGTCCGACGTGATTGCCCCGGCGCTAGCGTTTAGCGATCCTGCCGAGCGCATCCGGGCGATCATGGCCAGCTACGCCCATCTGATCATTGATGACGGACAGGCCATCACGCTCATCATCAACGAGGCGACCGGACTCACACCTGCGCATCAGCGCAAAGTCGCGCAGCGGCGGCGGGCTTTTTATGAATTCGTGCGCGAGACGATTCAGCAGCTCAAGGACACGGGCAAGTATCCGGTGCTGGACGTGACGGTGAGCGCGCTCAGCGTATTTGGGGTGATGATGTGGCTGGCGCATTGGTATCGTCCTGAGGGGCGGCTGACGCGCGCGCAGGTGGTGGAAGAAATCACCGAACTGACGGTCGGCAGGATGCTGGGCGTCCCCCAGGTTGCCGGACGCAAAGGAGGAAAGATACATGCCGCGAGCAAGCGATAAACATGCGCCGCTGCACGGACGCCGCGCATGGCTGCGCCAGGCCGGGGCCGGATTGAGTCTGGCTCTGTTTAAGGGGAACCCAGGCACCACTGATCCCCACGCGAGCCAAACAGGCGCCGTAGCGCCAGAATTTCTTTCAGGCCAGCGGCTCTATCAGGACATCGTGACCTATTGCAATATCGGCGAACATCGCACGGCAACCAGAGAAGACTTGAAGACCGCCGATTGGCTGGCCGCGCAATTGAAGTATGTGGGGTTAAAGACTGAGTCACATCCTTTCACCGCCTGGCAATTCTTCGTGGATAAGGTCAGCCTGAAAGTGAACGGCAAATCGATTGAAGCCTTTCCGCTCTGGCAGCCGCAGGCGACAGCGAAGCCGGTGGAAGCGCCGCTCGTGTACGCAGGCGACGGCGCCGGTCAATCCTCCGCCGCGCTCAAAGGGAGCATTGCGCTCATTCGCTTCGGCGCAGTTATCGGCGGCGGCCCGGCGGCGTTGCAATCGCTCAAAGCTGCGGCGGCAGCCGGCGCAGTCGGCGCGGTGGGGATTTATGAAACGCTTTCCGGCGAACTGTTCGGTCACAACCTTTATCAACCGATGCCGCTGCCCACAGTAGTCGCGGACGCGAAAGATTTCCCCGCTTTGAAACAGGCGGCGGAACGTGGCGCAAAGGCTTCGCTGCTCATTGCCGGAAAAGCCGATCCACAGGCCAAAGCGTTTGAAGTCGTCGGCAAGCTGGAACGCGGCCAGCGGCTGATCGTCGTCTCGACGCCTTACAGCGCGTGGTTCCGCGCGGCGGGCGAACGCGGCCCCGGCATCGCGCTCTGGCTCGCGCTGGCGCGTTGGGCGGCGCGGCGCAAATCCGATGTGAGCTACCTCTTCGTCGCTTCCTCCGGCCACGAATTGCAGGGCGCGGGCATCACCAGCTTCGTCGAGCATCACGCGCCGAAGCCGGAGCAGGTTCATTGCTGGTGTCACCTGGGCGCTTCGATTGCCGCTTATGATTACGAACGCACGCCGGGCGGTCTCAAAAAACTCCCGCGCGCGTCGAACGCCTGCCGCCTGATGACTAATCGCCAGGACCTGCTGCCGATTCTGACCGATGCTTTTCAAAATGGAGGCTGCCAGATGAACCCGATTCGAGAAGAAACCTTAGAATCGCAGGCGCACGCCCGAACAATTGCAGGAACGCTACGGGCCGCACGCCTCGACCCGCACCTTCGGGCACGCCGGAGCGAGTGGCATGCAGGCCTTCGCTGATCCCGAACACGGCCTGGCGGCGGCCTTCATCGGGCGCGCGCCGATCAGCGGGACGATCTACGAAGACCTGGGGCTGGCCAGAAAGGAGGCTTAGAGCGATGAACAACGAGGTCCATCAACTTTCGCGCCGCGCGCTGCTCTCGCTGGCGGGAAAGTCATTCGGCGCGGCGATGCTCTGCGGCGCTGATTGGGCTGCGCTCGCTCAACCGGCGACTGGCGGCGCGCCCGCAGGCAGCCTGCTCAAACGGCGGATCAAGACGCGCACCTTCAACGCGCACATGCACATCACGGGACTGTCGCGCAGCCTCGCGCCCAATCTAGTCAAGACGGAGCCGAAGCCCTTCGATCCCAAAATGACGATCACCGACGAGGAGCGGCAGGAGGCGATCACTTACTGGACGCGCTTCAAACACGGCGTGCTCGAATGGGACTCGAAGGAGCAGGAAGATTTCTACGTCAAGAAATACACGCACCACCGCCGGCGCCCGCTGCGCGAGACCTTCGAGGACCGGGCCGAACGCTTTCTCAAACAGATGGACGAAGCGGGGATTGATACTTCGATTCTGTTGCTGCTCGATTTCATGCGCCCGCTGGCGGCGGCCGGCGCCGAAGGAGATACGAAAGGCGAGCGCATCGAGCCAATGCTTCAGGCCACGCAAGAGCTGGTCAAAAAATATCGTGGACAAAAAGGATATCAAGTTCAGCGAAAAAGAACTGGCCATGTTCTACTCGTTGAACGCGCTGAACTATCTGGGCTTGAAAGAAGGTTGAAAGTTCCGGACAGTCGTGGCTTTTCCACCAACAGAAGGGAGAATCTCCTATGAGGCAAAAATTGAAATTGACCGGGCGCAGAGCCGGCGCCTTCGTCCTGGCTGCGATAATGATCACGGCCCTGGCGTATAGCTGGCAGGCGCCAGTGGCGGAGGCTGAACAAGCCGCCGCCAGCAAGACAATCAAACCCGGCGCAGCCGAAGGTCCGCCCGCGTGGATAAACGACCTCGCGCCGATCAGCCGCCGCGATTGGAGCTATGCCCGCGCAGCGCACCTGCTCGAACGCGCCGGCTTCGGCGGCGCGCCGGAAGAGATACAGAGACTGGCAAAGATGACGCCGCAGCAGGCGGTCAACTATCTGGTGGACTATGAATCCATCGAGAACAAGCTGCCGCCGTTCCAGGAGTCGGGCATCTTCGACGCGGCGATGCTGGAGGATGTGGATCGCCGCTACGAGAGCTTCGGCGACGGCATTCGCGCCGGTTATCAGGGCAGAGCCGTTTACGGCGTCAAGGCCAACGCGGGCGGCGTGCGCCGCTTGCAGCCGGTGGTTGATCAGTCCTATTACCGACTCTTCGCCCCGCGCTTCGAATGGAACCGCGCGCAGGTTTATCTGGCCAACCGCATGCTCATCACCAATCGCCCGCTCGAAGAGAAGATGTGGCTCTTCTGGCACGGCCACTTCGCGAACGAAAATCGCAAGGTGAATGAATACCGCCTGCTGCTTCAGCAATACGACACGCTGCGACGGCTGGCGACGGCCAACTTCCGCGAGATGCTCGTCGCCGTCTCGAAAGATCCGGCGATGCTCGTTTACCTGGACAATCGCCAGAACGTCAAAGGGCATGCCAACGAGAACTATGCGCGCGAGATATTGGAATTGTTCTCGCTCGGCGTCGGCAATTACACCGAACGGGACATCAAAGAGGCGGCGCGCGCCTTCACCGGATGGACGAACACGGGGCTGAAATTCACTGATCGCGCCGACCTGCACGACAATGGCGAAAAAGTCTTCCTCGGCGAAAAGGGCAATTTCAACGGCGAGCAGATCATAGACATCATCCTCAAGCAGAAAGCCTGCGCCGAGTTCATCACGCGCAAACTCTATCGCTTCTTCGTGCGCGAGGAGATTTCGCCCGAACTCAACGCGCAGCTTGCCGCCAGACTGCGCGAAAGCAAATACGAGTTCAAGCCGCTGCTCAAAACGATCTTCCTCTCGAAAGACTTCTACAGCCCGGCCTCCTATGCGACTCAGATCAAAAGTCCGGCGCAGTTGATTGTTTCGACCTGGCGCAAGCTGGGAGTTAAGGAAGCGCCGGGCATTCCGAATTTCACAGAACTGTGCGCCAGTCTGGGCCAGGAGATCGGCGACCCGCCGAACGTCAAAGGCTGGGACGGCGGGCGCGCGTGGCTCAATCCTTCCACCATGCTCCAGCGCGCCAACTTCGCGCGCCAACTACTGCTCCCATCGCCGGAAGCGGATGGTTACGCGGGCCGGATCATTCCGGAGCGTTACCGCGATGCTGACAAGGAAGCGGAAGAGCGCGACCGGATGGCCACGATGGGCCAGAGCATGATCGCTTCCACCGCGCCGACGACGGCGGCGCAGAAGATCAACAGCGCGCCGGATTACGATCTCAAGCTCGGTGTGCGCAATGGCTATCTGAAAGCCTTCGCGCGGGTCAAAGAGGTTTCGCGCACGCCGGCCAACATCAACCTGACGGCGATAGCCAAAGGCTCCGGGTTGAAGACCGCCGACGATACAGTGGATTACTTTCTGCTGCGGTTGCTGCGGCCACAGGCGGCGGAGAAAGACCGCGCGGCGCTGATTGATTTCCTGAAGCAGCAATGGGGCGGCGCGCAGATCAACTACGACTCGGCGGAGCTTGAGAAATCGCTGCGCGAGCTGGCGCATTTGATTATGAGCATGCCGGAATATCAACTGACCTGAAGCTGAATCAACTTCATCCACGAAGTAACCCGAAAGGGCGCGAAGGCGGAGGTCCTCTTCGTGATCCTTCGTGTGGCTTAGTGGATGAGATTTCGAGGAGGACACGATGAATCATCAGAACTGCAATTGTGAATTTGGCGCAACGCGACGTGACTTTCTGCGCGCCGGGATCGCCGGCTTCGGGGCCGTTGCGGCCTCGCATCTCTTCCTCAATGAAACCGCGCTGGCGATGGCCGTTGATGCGGTCGCGGGGGCGGAACCGAAATATCCCAATCGCACCCTCGTCGTGCTGGAACTCTCCGGCGGCAACGACGGCCTCAACACCGTCGTGCCTTATACCAATGATGAATATTACCGGCTGCGCCCGACGCTCGCCGTCAGGAAGAATGATGTCCTCAAGCTCAGCGACGAGCACGGATTCCATCCCAATTTGCTCGGCTGGGAGCGAACGTTCAAGGAGGGGAAGATGGCGGTCGTTCACGGATGCAGCTACCCGAAGCCGAACCGTTCGCACTTTGAATCCATGGCCTACTGGCACACTGGCGTGCCGAACGGAGCGGATTCGCGCGGGTGGCTGGGTCGCTTCGCCGACGCCTACAGCCCGCAGCCACTGCCGAGTTACATCATCAACATCGCGCGCGAGCAGACGATGGCGGTTAAAAGCGGCGTCCACGCGCCGGTGGTCTTCAGCGACCCGGCCCGCTTCCGGCGCGAGACGAGCGAAGCGGAGAAGGAAGCCCTTGCCAAAATGGCCAAAGACCATCCGGCCACCGGCAATCCGTCGCTCGCCTATCTGCGCAACATCAGCGCCACGGCTGATCAAAGCTCGGACTTCGTGCGGCGCGTCTGCACCGAATACCGGACGCAAGTTGATTACGGCTATGGTCCCATCGGCGTTGACTTGCGCCGTGTCACAGCCCTGATCAAAGCCGGTTCGCCCACGCGCATCTACTACGTGAACTTCGGCAACTTCGACACGCACGTCAGCCAGCAGGGGGCGCAGACCGGATTGTTCAATCAGGTGGGCGACGCGGTTGAAGCTTTCTTCCGCGACCTGAAGGGCAGCGGGCGTGAAGACGACGTTGCGATGATGGCCTTCACCGAATTCGGGCGCCGCGTGAAAGAGAACGCCTCTTTCGGCACCGATCACGGCGTGGCGACTCCAATGTTCATCTGGGGCAAAAAGGTCAAAGGCGGTTTTTACGGCAAGCATCCTTCCCTGACCGATCTGGACGAAGGTGACCTGAAGATGACGACCGACTTCCGCTCGGTGTACGCGACCGTGATCCGGGAGTGGATGGGCTACGAGGATACGAAGACGATCCTCCAGGACGATTTCCCGGCGCTGGGCGTGTTCGCCAGAGAAATGCCCTGACCGGCCAGCCGGTTGAACGATTCAGAAGCCGGCAGACAGGAGGCTGTGATGACGCATAGAGTTACACGAACCGTTTCTGTGTTTTTGCTCAACTGCGCCATTTGGACCGCCGGCCAGACAGTGGCAGACGGTCAACGTGACGGGCGAGACGCCGCAGATCAACACGACCGATTACAAAGTGGATGGCAGCGTCAACCGAGTGCAGATCGAGAACCTGCCGCTCAACGGCCGCAACTTCCTCGGACTCTCGGCGCTGGAGCCGGGCGTGAGCGTGACGTCGTTCGCCAATCCGGGCGCGCTCGGCAACAACTTCGTGCGCGTCTCGGTCGCGGGCGCGATCTTCAATCAGACGCGCATATCGGTTGACGGCGGGACGGTCAACGAGCGCATCACCGGCGGCACGGGGCAGAACTTCTCGCGGCGCGGCGGCAACGATCTGCACGGGACGGGCTTCTTCTATTACCGCGATCACAATATGGCGGCTTTCCCTGGCTTCGGTCGAAGCGCAAGCAACCCCGACCCATTCTTCGCGCGCCGCCAATCGGGCTTCAGTCTCGGCGGGCCATTCAAAAAGGATCGCTTCTTCTGGTTCACCAACTACGAACACAACAACCAGGACGGCGTCTTCGACGTGCGCAACAACAACCCGATCTTTTCGCGCTTCGACCGGATTCACCCCAGCCCGCTCAATTTCAATCTCTTCAACCTGCGCCTGGACGGGCAGCTCACGCAGAAGCACAACGGCTACCTGCGCTTCAGCCTGGACAAGAACTCTTCGTTCGCGCCGCCCGCCGCCGCTACTTTTATGCCATCGAACTGGCAATCGAGCCGCAACCGTTGGACGCAAACCCAGATCGGATTGACATCGGCGCTGACGCCAAAACTGGTCAACGACCTGCGCGTGTCCTACCTGTTTTTGAAGAGCTATCTGACGCCACCTACGCAGGAAGAATGTCCCGACCCGGTGGCCTGCATCGGGCTGGGCGGGCCGCAGATTGCCATCTTCGACGCGGCGTTGTTTCGCATCGGCAATCAGAACGCGGTTCCCACCTCGCGCTTCCCGCGCACGTTTCAATTGACCGACAATCTGACCTGGCAGCGCGGCGAGCATCGGTTGCGCTTCGGCGGTGAGTGGGAGCATCTGTATTTTCGCGCGTCGCTGACTTCGGTCGAACCGGCGGCGATCACGCTGTGGGGCGTGTCGAACCTGCAAGGGCAGGCGCTGCGGCCGATCTTCGATTCCTTGCCCGCCAGCCTGCGCGGCGCGAGCAACAGCCCGCCGACGCTGGATGAGATTCTGCAGTTGCCGCTGCGCAACTTCACCACCGGGATCGGCAATCCGGTCTTGCCGGGGCCATACAATTTCGACGAGGCTTCGCGCAACGACCGCGTGCGGCTCTATTTTCAAGACGCCTGGCGCATTCATCCGCGCTTCACCTTCAACTACGGATTGGCTTATTCGATTGAAACAAACCTGCTCAACCACGACCTGGACCGGCCCGCTTACCTGGCGCCGGCGCCCGGCGAGCGGTAGTCTCGCCGCATGGGCGTCACAAAAATTTACAACGATCGCTTCCAATCGCTTGACAAGGCCAGCCTGTGGGGAGTACCTGGTACTACCAATTCTGGTAGCGCCAATTTTCTTCGTCAAAATCAAGCATAGCGCGCTGATTGCTGGGATGAATTCGAGTCATTGCTGGTAGCGCCAAATTCACAATTCTATCCGGCGAGGCAGGCTGTCGCCTTGCCCAGCAAAGGAGTCTCTATGAAGCGATTGACCTTCTCTGTCTTGGCGGCTCTCGCGCTACTGAGCGTAAGCGCCCTGGCGCAAACCAACGTGGCGAGCATCACCGGCATAGTGACCGACGCATCGGGCGCGGTCATACATAACGCCGAAGTTGTCATCACCAACCTCGAAACCGGCGTCGCCAGCCGCCGATCACCGAACGAATCGCGCTGCAGTTCCGGCTCGAGGCGTTCAACGCCTTCAACCACGTCAACTACCGCGAGCCGGCGAGTACGAATATCGTCAACGCCAATTACGGGCTGATCACCGCCGCCGCGCCGCCGCGCCGGGCGCAGATCAGCGCGCGGCTATCGTTCTGATTTCAACGTGGGTCAGGTTTCCAAACCTGACCCACAAACTTATGCTCAATTGCGAAGGTAATCGGACTGCCGTGGGGCAGGTTTCCAATCTGCCCCAGGCTCTTCTCAAGGGAAATCGTCCATGGAGAAAACAAAATACTCAGTGCAAACGCTCGCTCTGTGCCTGCTGCTCGCCGTAGCTGTTGCCGCGCAATCGCAACACGAAATCACCGTCGCGGGCACAACCTTCCAACTCAACGGCAAGCACTTCCCCTGGACAGGCATCAGCTTCTTCAACGCCATCTACAACCCGAACTTCAACAAATCTTCCGAAGAGCGGATGCAGTGGATGAAGAAGTTTCAGAAATACGGCGTCAACGTCCTGCGGCTCTGGGGGCAGTGGGACGCCGGGCGCGGTTATGTTGATTCGTGCGCTGACTGTTCGCTCTACCGGCCTGACGGCAGCTTGCGCGAACAGAGCCTGGCGCGTTTGAAAGAGATCACTGCCGACGCCGATCGCTTGGGCATCGTGATTGAACTCGCGCTTTTCGCCCAGGAGAGTTGGAACGCGAAGGTCAGACTTGGAAAAGACGAGGCCGACCGCGCCGTGGCTGCTCTGACGCGCGAGATGGCGCCGCACCGCAACATCACCTTCCAGATCTGGAACGAGTTCTCCGAACGCGTGCTCGATCACGTCAAGACGATCAAGGCGATTGACCCGAAGCGGCTGGTCTCGAACTCGCCCAGCGTCTTTGACAATCCAAGCATCACCAACTCGTTCGGCGAGGACAAGAACAACAAGGCGCTCGATTACTTGACGCCGCACACACTTCGACAAGGCGCCGAAGGCTGGCGGCATTGGGAGATCGCGCCGAAAGAGATCGGGTACCTGCTCACGCGGTACAAAAAGCCTGTCGTTGATGACGAGCCGGCGCGCAACGGCACGCCCAACTTCGGCGGGCCGAAAGTCCCGACCGACCCGGTCGATCACATCCTGCAGATTTACCAGGTCTGGCAGTTGGGCGGGTACATTCTTTATCACCACGATATGTTTCAAACCGGCTACGGCACGCCCGCCGTCCCGCCGAGCGGGATCCCCGACCCGGAGTTCAACCCGTACCACAGAGCCGTGCTCGAATTCATCGCCAAGCGCGAACGCTATCAACCGCAGCCGCGCTGAAACAGTGAAAATTTGTGGGTCAGGTTTCCAACCTCACCCACTTGTCGGTGTAGGTCAGGTTGGAAACCTGACCCACACTCTTCCCGAGGATTCTTCCAGGTGTACACCATCGCCAAAGAGCTGGCGCGGCAGAAACAGGGATACACCATCATCGCTCGATCGTCGAGCAAGCCCGGCTTCTGGCTGGTTGATCAGGAAAGCCCCGGCGGGCGCTGGTACAAACGTTCGGATGGGTCGCATCAATACGTCATCGGCAACACGCAGTACAGCTTTCTTGCGGGATACCGAGACGGAAACAAACCGAGCGGCGTAGACATCGCCGCCGATGTGGCCAACAACGCGAAGTATTTCAAGAAGCTCCGTTTCACATTTCACGGCGACCGCTACCCACACCCGCAGGAGAAGCCGTTTCTGGATGACGAAGGGCGGCCTACTGATTCAGGCGATTACTCGCACCGCCCCAACCCGAAGTGGTTTCATGATCGCGGCGACGTGGCCGTGCGCGCGACCTTCGATCACGACCTGATAGCGGACCTGATCCTGTGCGGTCCCGATACGATAGATTCGCGCGCGACCTGAAAACGACCGCGCTCTCGACCGACGCGACGGGCAATTTCACATTCGACGCGCCGGAGAGCCGCGCCGTGCTCTTCCATTTCAAGCGAGCGGATCGCGGAAAGGAGACGACCAGATGAGATTGCTCGTGGCGCTGCTGGTGTCGGGCTTGAATGAACGGATGTTCCGGCGCATTACGTCTGGTCGAACCGTGGCGTGAACGAAAATGATTACTCACAAAACTAAAAAACTTACAGTGGGGGAGAGCAACCACCGGGTCGCCAAACCCGCGGTTCAACTCAGCCAGCGCCGTTCCGACGAGGCGTTGCGGCAGATTCTCGATTTGATCTTTCAAGGCAAACTGCCGCCCGGCGCGCGGCTCCCGGCGGAGCGCGAACTGGCCGAACTGATAGGCGTCAGCCGCAACACGTTGCGCGACGCGCTCAACAAGCTCGAAGCGCGCGGCTACATCGAACGGCGCGACCGCAGCGGAAACTATGTCTGCACAGCCATTCCGCAATCATTGAGCGCGCCGCTTGAAGAGATTGTCGAGAAGGACGTCGTCGGCCTGCGCGACATCGTGGACATCCGCAAGGCGCTCGAAACCTGGGCTGCGCGCAAGGCCGCCGAAGCGCCGACGGCGGCTTTGCTCAAGCAGCTCAAAAACTGCGTGCGAGTGATGCGGGCCAACGCGGAACTGCGCAGTGACGAGCAGTTCGCGCGCTACAGCGAAGCCGACCGGCGGTTTCACGAAGTAATCGCCGATATGACGGGCAACCCGGTCTACGTTCACCTGTTCCACTACTTCACCGCGCTGCTCAGCCGCTCGATGACTATCACGCGCGAACTGATGCAGGAACGGTTCTCTGAGCACAATATCAAAGTGCATGAAAATATCCTTGAGGCGCTGAGTGAAGCCAACCCGGATGCGGCCGAGCGCACGATGAAAGAGCACTTTCAGTTCGTCGAGGAACTGATCGCGCCCAAACCGCGTCGAGACGCAAAGATGGGCCGATCAGGGCGCGGGCCTAAATAACTTTCATCTCACAATCGCATGGCTAATCAAACACCTTTACTTCGTGTTTTTCGTAACTTCAAACGTCCCTCGCCGCAAGCTGTCGCGCCATTCGTCGACGCCCCGACGGGCAACGTCTGCGACGCGATGGATCGCTTCGGCGCGATGGATTATCAGATCAAGCCGATTGATCCGGCGTCGAGAATGTGTGGCGTGGCGCTCACCGTTCGCACACGGCCAGGCGACAACCTGGCGATCTATCAGGCGCTGGAACTGGCCCAGGCTGGCGACGTGTTGGTGATTCAAACCTACGATCACACGGCAGGCAGCGTCATCGGCGATCTGGTGGTCAATAACGCGCGGCGGCGCGGTCTGGCGGGCATTGTCACCGACGGCCTGGCGCGAGACGCAAGCGGCATTCGCGCGACTGGATTGCCTGTCTTCGCGCGGGGCCTGAGTCCTTCGTCGCCCTTCAAAGATGGCGGCGCGGAGATTGGCGGCGCGATTTCCTGCGGCGGCGTGGCCGTGAGACCCGGCGATGTGGTCGTCGGCGATGAAGACGGCGTGGTCGTCGTGCCGCAGGCCGATCTGCCGGCGGTCGCCGAAAGGTTGCAAGCTGTCTTTGAGAAAGAAGCGAAGATGCTGGCGGCGATCGAAGCCGGACAATTGACCAACGAAGCCATGCTGAAGCGGCTGGCCGAGGTTGGGGTCGAATTTATCGAATAAAACGATTGGCGCTCGAACGGTTAGGCTGTTGTTGTGGGACACAGGCAAATTGTCCCACGCTGAATTTTCAATATGCGCAAATGGCTGATCATCTTTCTGCTATTTTTGGCGACGCTGCTGAACTATCTGGACCGGCAGACGATTTCGGTCACCGCTTCGGTCATCAGCAGTGAGTTCGGTTTGAACGACGCGCATCTGGGGCAGCTCTTCTTCACCTTCCTGTTCGCTTACGGGCTGTCGCAGTTACTGGTTGGCAGCGCGCTCGACCGTTGGCGGGTGCGGCCGGCTTATGCGGCGGCGGTGGCGGCGTGGTCAGCGGCGGGCGCGGCGGCGGGGTTGGCGACGGGGTTCGTGACGCTCTTCGCGATGCGCGTGCTGCTGGGCTTTTGCGAATCGCCGAACTGGCCGCTGGCTTTGCGCGTCGTGGCGCGCACGATCCCGCCCGAACAGAGATCGCTGGCGACGGGCGTCTTTCAAAGCGGCGCCAGCGTGGGCGCATTGGTCGCCGCGCCGTTGATTATCTGGCTGACCAGTTTTTACGGCTGGCGCTTTGCGTTCGTGGCGGTCGGCGCCATCGGTCTGGTCTGGGTTGTGGCCTGGCTGTGGCTGTCGCGTGATGCGGTCGAGCTTCAGACGCAGGACGATGCGCAACTTGCTGGCGAGCGCAAAGACGAATCGCCCGCTTCGTTCGGCGAGATTCTGCGCGCGCGCAGTTTTCAAGGTTTGCTGCTGGCCGGCTGCTTCCTGCAACCGTTGCAGTACTTCTACACAACGTGGATGCCGCGCTACTTCGACAAGTATGCGGGCGTGGGCTTCGGCGGCAAGCTGGCGACGATCCTGGTGATTGTTTATCTGTTTCTCGACCTGGGCTTCCTGAGCGGCGGCGCATTGGCGCTGCGGCTCTCGCGCCGGATGGAAGTGGCGCGGGCGCGGCGAGTGATCATCGGCTGCGGCGTGCTGTTGATGATGGTCGCCCCGGCGGCCGCGCTGTGGCGTGATGTGAACGCGATCACGGCCTGCATCTGCGCCGCGACGCTGGGGTTGGGCTGGGTGCAGGTCAACTTCCTGACCTTCACGTCGGAAGTCTCCTCCGCGCGGACTTCGACGGCGACCGGGTTGCTCGGCGGCGCGGGCGCGCTCAGCGGCGGGCTGTTTATGCTGCTGGTGGGCGCGGTGGTGGAGCGTCAGGGGAGCTTCGGCCTCGCGTTTCTGATGGCGGGCGTGATGCCGCTGGTCACGCTTGGCGGCGTCTGGCTGGGAACCGCCGGACGGCGCTGGAAGAACAGCGTCAGGCAATACGAGCGATAATGATGCTGCGGCACGATATGGGGCAGTTGGAAACCTGCCCCACATCGTCTGAAAGCCGCAATGAACCGACGAAGCGGCGTTTGTTTTTCATCGGCAAACGGAACACTTTGCCGAGTTCATACGGGTCGCGCAGGAGATGACGGCGGGCAAGCGCCTGGAGACGTTTCTGCTGAACTGAAGATCGGGTTGTCGCGAAACAGAATTTATGAGCTACACGGTTTTTTACCTGAATCCCGGCGTGACGGAGGAAGTAGCCGCCATCATTCGCGGCCGGATGCCCGACGGCTGGCGATTGACTACGCCCGCGCCGGGCGGCGATTTCGCGGCGGGTTTGCGCGAATGCGATTTCATATTAGTGGCCGACCACGCGGTGACAGCAGAACACATCGCCGCTGCGCCGCGGTTGCGAATGATCCAGCACCAGGGCGTCGGCTACGAGCGCATTGATCTTGAAGCCTGCCGCGCGCGCGAGATTCCTGTTGGGCTGACACCTGAAGGAACATCCATCGGCGTGGCTGAACACACGCTGTTGCTGATCCTGGCCGTTTACAAGCAACTGGTCAAAGCGGTGATTGGGGCAAGAGAAGGAAAATGGATGCAATGGGAATTACGCGGCAACTCGTTTGAACTTTATGGCAAGACGCTGGGGCTGGTCGGAATGGGCCGCATTGGGCGCGAGGTGGCCGGGCGCGCGCTGGCCTTCGACGCCAACGTGATCTATTACGACCCGTTCGTGCCGCAGCCTGTAGACCTGGCTGCGCGCAAGGTTGAGACGCTCGATGAATTCCTGGCCGCCGCCGACATCGTCAGCCTGCACGTTCCGGCGAGCGGCGGCAACCGGCATTTCATCAACGCGGAAACTTTAGCAAAGATGAAGCCGGGCGCATTGCTGATCAACACCTCGCGCGGCGCGCTGGTGGATGAAGCCGCATTGATTGAAGCGTTGCGCGCAGGGCGTCTGGCGGGCGTGGGACTCGATGTCTTGGAAAAAGAGCCGGCGACGCCCGACAACCCGCTGCTGCATTTCGAGAATGTCATCATCACCCCGCACATCGCCGCCGGAACGCGCGACGCGCTGGCGACGAAGATGCGGGCGGCCTTTGCCAATCTGCAACGCTTCACGCGCGGCGAACCATTGCATAACCTCGTGCCGGAACCAACGGACCTTGGAGCGATCCCGGGAGCGCCTGCGTCTTCGCGGGCAGACTCGCTCATCACGCCAGCCCGCGAGGACGCGGGCGCTCTCAAGAAAAGCAAGCGATGAACCATGAATTGCTCGAACAACTGTGCGAAGCCGGGGTGAGTTTTTACGCGCGCGGCTACGCTTTCGGCTCGACCGGCAACCTTTCGGTGCGCATCGGCGACCGCGTCTGGATCACGCCGACGGGCAGATCGCTCAAATCGCTCGCGCCCGGCGGGCTGGCCTGCATTGATCTTGACGCGAAGAGTTTTAACGAGAATCAGCCGTCGAAGGAATACCCGTTCCATCTGGCTTTTTACCGCCAGCGCGCGGATGTGAACGCCATTGTGCATCTGCACGCGCCGCACTCGGTGGCGCTCGCCTGCCTCGACGATTTGGATGAAGCCGCGCCTCTTCCGGCGCTCACGCCTTATTACTTCATGCGAGTCGCGCCGCTGGCGGCGCTGCCCTATTTTCGGCCTGGGGCGCCGCAGTTGGCCGAAGCGATTGAGCAGGCTGCGCCCGATCACGACTGTTTGTTGCTGCGCAATCACGGAACCGTCTGCGCGGGAGTAAGCTTGAGCGCCGCCGTGGACGCGGCGGAGGAGTTGGAGGCGACGGCGCAACTCTATTTCCGGTTGCGTGGCGAGCGCGTCCGCTATCTGACCGATGAACAGGTCGAGGAGTTGCGCCGCGTCTTCAAAACGAAATGAGCAATTTACGAGGAGCGATTTTCGGTTCAGGAGATGAACAACGGAAACCAGGAGCCAGAGCAGGGATTTGAATTGCGCGCCGGGCCGCTCTCCATGCGGTTCGAAAGCGGCGGGCTGCGCTACATCCGTTACGGTCGCCATGAAATCCTTCGACGCGTTTATGTCGCCGTGCGCGACCGAAATTGGGGAACGGCGCCGTCGCGGGTTTCGCTTCTTAAATCTGAGATTGAGCGGGATTCCTTTCGGATTGAATTCGACTGCGAGACCCGGCGAAGTGAGCTTGATTTCCTATGGAAGGGAACAATTACAGGCGAGCCTGACGGCGCGGTGGTCTTTAGCTTCGATGGCGTGGCGCGCTCGACCTTCCACCGCAACCGCATCGGCTTCTGCGTCCTGCATCCGATTACGGAATGCGCCGGGCGGCCATGCGAAGTCGTTCATACGAACGGCGAGACGGAGCTGGGTCGTTTCCCTGCCGAGATCGCCCCACACCAACCTTTTAAGGACATCCGCGCGATCACTCACGAAATCCTTCCCGGTCTCCGCGCGACAGTGCGCCTGGAAGGCGAGACCTTCGAGATGGAAGACCAGCGTAACTGGACGGACGCTTCATTCAAAACTTACGGCACGCCGCTCGACCTGCCTTTCCCGGTCGAAGTGAAGAAGGGCGAGCAGTTTTCGCAGCGCGTCATGCTGACGCTCACGGGCCGCGGGCCCGAACCCACCCTGATTTCATCCTCTGGCGCCGGGACTTCGCAAGGGACCAGGCTGTTGATTGAAACGCAGGCGCCGCGGAAGATGCCGCGCATTGGTTTAGGCGTCGCCAGTCACGGACAACCGCTGACTAAGCTCGAACTGGCTCGCTTGCAGACGCTCAACCTGTGGCGCCTGCGTGTAGACCTGCGCCTTTCAGAGGATGATCTCGAAGCGAGGCTTGAGCGCGCCGCCGCCGAAGCGTTGGCGCTCGACGCCGGGCTGGAAGCCGCGCTCTTCCTTTCTGATGAAGCCTCTGATGAATTGCAGCGATTGCTCGCGGCTGTGCGCCGCGTCAGGCCGCGCATCGCTTCG
>Ga0187893_10006669_pt1 | contig 19556 bp, 14 predicted proteins | sample MA1701074metaG_FD_139574 | JGI IMG/M metagenome (GOLD analysis project Ga0187893, IMG submission 139574) | White microbial mat communities from a basaltic lava cave in the Kipuka Kanohina Cave System on the Island of Hawaii, USA - MA170107-4 metaG ... | reverse complement strand
GGCGACACCACGGACGTCACCTGGTGGCGCGAGCTGCGGCTGCCGGTCCGCGCCATCGTCCAGCCCAACGGCACGCTGGGGCCGGTGCGATGGGGCCAGCCGGGATGGGAGTCGGTGGACGCGGCCAAGGCGCAAGCCGCCTACGACCAGCTCACTGGACTGTCGGCGAAGAAAGCACAGGTGAAGATCGTCGAACTCCTGCGCGCCAGCGGCGATCTGCAGGGCGATCCCAGGCCGATCACGCATGCCGTGAAGTTCTACGAGAAGGGCGATCGGCCGCTGGAGATCATCACCAGCCGTCAGTGGTTCATCAAGACCATCGATCACCGCGAGGAGTTCATCGCGCGCGGCCGTGCGATCAAGTGGCATCCCGAATACATGCGCCTGCGCTATGAGAACTGGGTGCAGGGGCTGAACGGCGACTGGTGTGTCAGCCGTCAACGATTCTTCGGCGTGCCGTTCCCGGTGTGGTATCGCGTGACCGCGGCGGGCACGACCGATTATTCGCAGCCGATGCTGGCCGATGAGTCGCGACTGCCGATCGACCCGTCCACCGACGTGCCGGACGGTTATACCGCCGATCAGCGCGGCAAGCCCGGCGGGTTTGTCGGCGATCCCGACATCATGGACACGTGGGCCACCTCCTCGGTGACGCCGCAACTGGTCACCGCGTGGGGCAGTGACGCCGAATTGCACCGGCGCACGTTCCCGATGGACCTGCGGCCGCAGGCGCACGACATCATCCGGACCTGGTTGTTCTCGTCGGTGGTGCGCGCGCACTTCGAAAACCATTCCATCCCGTGGTCCAACGCCGCGATTTCCGGGTTCGTGGTCGATCCGGACCGCAAGAAGATGTCGAAGTCGAAAGGCAACGTGGTCACGCCGCTGGCGCTGCTGAAGGAGTACGGCTCCGACGGCGTCCGCTACTGGGCGGCGCGTGGCGGCCCCGGCGTCGACACTGCGTTCGACGTCGGGCAGATGAAGATCGGCCGCAAGCTGGCGATGAAAGTGCTGAACGTGTCGAAGTTCGTGCTCAGCGGCGACGCCCTCGATGGCCCGGTGACCGAGCCGCTCGATCGCGGCATGTTGCAGAACCTTGCCGCGCTCGTGGACGAGGCGACCACCGAGCTCGAGAACTACGAATACGCGCGCGCGCTGTCGAAGGTCGAGGCGTTCTTCTGGGATTTCTGCGACAACTACGTCGAGGCGGCGAAGTCGCGCAAGTACGGCGATTTCGGCGCCGAGGCCGCGGCTTCGGCGTCCACCGCCATGCGGCTGGCGCTTTCGGTTCTGGTGCGCCTGCTCGCGCCGTATCTGGCGTTCGTGACTGATGAGGTCTGGTCGTGGACCAATGTCGGCTCTGTGCATCGCGCGCCCTGGCCCACCGTGGATGAGATCATCCGCGTCTCGGGTAAGGACGACTCATCACAAAAGGCCGTGTGGCACGTCACCGAAGCGCTCAATGCGATTCGCAAAGGCAAGGTCGATCAGAAAGTGTCGATTGGCACGCCGGTGCGGGAAGTGGTCTACAACACCAGCGATGAAGCGCTGGTGTGCCTGCGGCTGGTCGAGCGAGATCTGAAGGCCGCGTCGCGGGCCGACACGTTGATTCTCAGGGTCTCCGCTGAGCCGGGCGTGCAGATTACGCTCAAGCCTGCCGAGGCGTAATGGATCGCGAGCTGGTCCGCCGCGCCCTCGAGGAAGATATCGGACGCGGTGACGCCACGACGGCCGCGGTGATCACGACGGACCAGCGTGGCCGCGGCACCATCCTCGCGAAGTCGGCGCTGGTGGTCGCCGGACTCGAGGTGGCCGCGGAGACATTCCGGCAACTCGACCCCGACGTGGTCTTCGAAGTGTTGTGGGGCGACGGGTCGCGCGTGAGCGCGAACGAACCGATCGCATTCGTGACCGGCAATGCCCGCGCGCTGCTCACCGCTGAACGCACCGCGTTGAATCTACTGCAGCGTCTGTGCGGCATTGCCACCTTGACGGCGAAGTTCGTCGATGCCGCCGGCGGCCGCATCACCATTCTCGACACTCGCAAGACCGCGCCCGGGCTGCGTGAGCTGGAGAAGTACGCCGTTCGCTGCGGCGGCGGGACCAACCATCGGCAGCGGCTTGACACCGCCATCTTGATCAAGGACAACCACAAACGGCTGGCTGGTGGCGCGCGAGACGCGGCTGCGCAAGCGGTGCGGAATGCCGGCGGGCTGCCCGTTGAAATGGAAGTCGAGAGTCTCGACGAACTTGAAGACGTCTTGAGCGCGCGGGTGCCGCGTGTGCTGCTCGACAACTTCACCACGCACGATATTCGCGAAGCGGTGAAACGCGTGGCGGGGAGGGCGAAGATCGAGATCTCTGGCGGCGTCACGCTCGAGCGCATTCCTGAACTGGCCACGACCGGAGCCGACTTCGTCTCGGTCGGGGCGTTGACGCACTCCGCGCCTGCCGCCGACCTCAGCTTCGAGCTGGAACCAGCGTGAGCAGACGCGACGTTCGATGGCACGAGTCGCTGGCGTCGACGATGGATACGGCGGCGGAGCTGGCCCACAATGGTGCGGCCAACGGCGTGGTGGTTGCCGCCGAGCATCAAACGGCCGGCCGCGGCCGACGAGGCACCAATTGGGTTTCGCCACCGGGCGCTGGATTGTATTTCTCCGTCATCGTGCGACCCGTAGTGGCCGTGGCGAAGACAGGCCACTCCACGTTGCCGCTGCTGACGCTTGCCGCGGGAGTCGGGGTGCGGGACGGAATCGCTGCCGCATCAGGCCTTCGGGCCGATCTGAAATGGCCGAACGATCTCCTGGTCGGCCGCCGCAAGCTCGCCGGCATTCTGGCTGAAGGCATCGCGATCGGTTCGCCGCAGCAGTCAGTGATCGTCGGCGTGGGTGTCAACATTCAGCCTGCCGCGTATCCGGCTGACGTGGCGGCGCGCGCGACCTCGATAGCAGGCGAGCTTGGCCGGCCCATCGATCGCGAAGTGTTGCTGGACGCCATTCTCGACGCCCTGTCGTCGCGGCTCGCCGCGCTCGATCAAAACGCCGGTGATATCCTGCTGGCGTGGCGCGCCGCGTCGCCGAGTGCCACCGGCACGCGCGTGGAATGGGATGGCCGCGTTGGCGTCACGGCCGGAATCGACAACACCGGTGCGCTTCTGGTGAAGACGTCGTCGGACGTGGAACGCATCATCGCCGGCGAATTGCATTGGCAGCTCGAGTAGCACGAGGCACGAGGCACCAGGCACGAGGCACCATCACGAGGCAGCATGCTTTTAACGATTGACGTCGGGAATACGAACATCGTCATTGGCGTGTTTCGCGGCGAGACGCTGGTGCACACCTGGCGTTTGACGACGATTCGTGAGCGCACCGCCGACGAGCTGGGCATCCTCGTCAGCGATCTGTGCGAGCGGCACGAGATACGGCAGCGCGAGATCTCGGGAATCATCCTGGCGTCGGTGGTGCCGCCGCTGACGGGCACGCTGATCGCGATGGCCACCCAATACTTCGGGCGCGTGCCGCTGCTCTTTGAGCCGGCGGTGAACGGCGGCATGCCGATCCTGATCGACAACCCGGGCGAGGTCGGTGCCGACCGCGTCGCCAACGGTATCGCCGCGTTTGCCAAATACCGCAGAGGATTTCCGTTGATCGTCGTCGACTTCGGCACCGCGACGACGTTCGATGCCATTTCGGCCAAAGGCGATTACCTGGGCGGCATCATCTGTCCTGGTCCGACGGTCTCCGCCGAAGCCCTGTTCCAGCGCGCCGCCAAATTGCCGCGCATCGACGTGCGCAAGCCGCCGCGCGTGATCGGCACCAACACCGTTGCCGCAATGCAGTCGGGGTTGTTCTGGGGATATGTCGACATGGTTGAGGGACTGCTGCGCCGGATGAAGTCGGAACTGGGCGGTTCGGCCACGGTGCTCGCCACTGGTGGCCTGGCGAGCGTGGTGGCGCCCGAATCCGCGTTGATCGAGCATGTGGACCAGGATTTGACACTCCATGGATTGCGGCTCGTCTGGGAACGCCAACCGGAACGATCGCCGGGCTCGGAGATCCAGGGACGGCCGTGATTGATGTTGAATCCTACTGCCGCGACCTCGAAGCGTATCTCTGCAGAAAGAACGACGGCCATTTAATCCGCATCACCGGACCGGCCTTCGAGCGCGTGCAGGGCTGGGCGCAGCAGGGCATTCCCCTCCGCATCGCCGAATCGGGCATCGATCGCTATTTCGAGCGCTACTACCGCAAGGGACCGCGGCGCCGGCCAGTGCAGATCCTGTTCTGTGACGCCGACGTGCTCGACGCCTTCGATGACTGGCGGCGCGCCGTCGGCGTCGCGCGAGTGGCCAACGATGTTGAAGGCGGGCCGGACGTCGAGGAGCCGTTGCCGGCATCCCGTTCACGGCGATCGCTGGCGTCGAAGATCGACAGCGCGCTGGCGCGGCTCACCGTGTTGCGGGGCAGCGATCAGGCCGGTCCGGCCCTCGATGCCGCGCTCGAGATCGCGGTGCGCGCGCTCGACGCGCTGCGTCCCGCTGCCGCGCGAGCGCGTGGCGACGTGCGTGACGCGCTGCTCGGAAAGCTGGGCGACATCGAAGACGCGCTCACCGCAGCGGCGTTCGCCGCGCTGGCGCCGGATCAGCAGGCCGCACTCGAAAGCGAGGCCGCCGCCGACCTTGCGCCGTTCCGGACGCGCATGAGCAGCGACGCGTATGCGCAGTCGCGCCACGCCGCGATTCAGCGTCTCGTCCGTCAGCACTTTGGATTGCCATCGCTATGAACCGGGGCGATCGCGTGCGGCTGGCGATCGAGCGGCCGGCAACCGGCGGGCGGATGATCGCCCGGCATGAGGGCGCGATCGTGTTGGTGTCCGGCGCCATTCCCGGTGAGGTCGTCGAGGCGGAAATCGAAAAGGTGCAGCGCGGCACGATGTGGGCGGTGACGCGTGACGTGCTCGAGCGCTCGGCTGATCGCATCGAGCCGGCGATGGATGGCGCCTGTGGCGGGTCGGTGTTCGCTCACGTCGCGTACGAACGCCAGCGCGCGATCAAGAGCGCGATCATCGACGATACGCTGCGGCGGTTGGGACGGGTCACGCTCGAGACGCCGGTCGAGGTCGCCGGCTCGCCGCTCGACGGCTACCGTATGCGCGCGAGACTGCACGTTCGCAACGGCCGCATCGGGTTCTTCCGCGAGGGCACGCATTCGTTGTGCGACGCGCGCCAGACGCGGCAGCTGAGTGCCGCCGCCATGGACGCGGTCGAGTTGCTCCAGCAGTCCCTGTCCGGGCTCGCGCGGCCGGTGGTGTCGGAGATCGAGTTAGCGGAGAACGTGAGCGCGAGCGAGCGCGCCGTGCATCTCGAGCTCGTGCCTGATGCGGATCCCTCACGGCTTGGCACGTTGACCAATGTCGATGGCCTAACGGGCGCGACGTCGGCGCCGGTGGATCATCCGCGAACCATGGAGCTGTGGGGCTCGCCGTACGTCTCCGATCGCGTCGCCGGCGCACCTCTGATGCGTCATGCGCGATCGTTCTTCCAGGCGAACCGGTTTCTGCTCGATCCGCTTGTCGCTCACGTTCTCGGGCTGATCGACGCCGGTTCGATCCTCGACCTGTACGCCGGTGTCGGCCTGTTCAGCGTCGCGGCGTCCGCGAGCGGAAAGGGCAGCGTCGTGGCCGTGGAGCACGATCGATTCTCGGTCGATGATCTGCGGCGTAACGTTGCCGGGCACGACATCACCGCCATCGCCGGATCGGTCGAGGGTTTCCTGGAGCGCCCCGGCGCGACATTCACGACGGTGATTGTGGACCCGCCGCGAACCGGTATGTCGAAGGACGCGACGGCGGGCGTGATCGCGCGCCGCGCGCCGCGTGTGGTCTACGTGTCGTGCGACATCGCCACGCTCGCGCGCGATGCGCGGCAATTGATCGACGCCGGTTACCGGATTGCTGGCGTGCGTGGGTTCGATCTGTTTCCGAATACCGCCCACGTCGAGACGGTCATCGCTTTCGTGCGTTAGCGGCTTCGACCAGGCCCTCGAACAGCGCGCGGAACTCACCGGTGCGCCAGAAGTTCTCGGGATGCCACTGCACCGCCACGCAGAATGGCGGCCCGGTTTTCTCCATCGCTTCAATCACGCCGTCCGGCGACGTCGCGGTGACGTCGAACCCGGGCGGCGCCACTTTCACAGCCTGGTGATGCCGGCTGTTGACGTGGCACGTCTCGCCGTCTTCCATGTGGTCGGCGAGCAGTGCCGATAAGCGCGACCCGCGCGACACCCACACCTCGTGGGCGATGGCAAATCGCGGCTCCGGCACCGAATGCCCGAGCGCGCCGGAGACCTGGCTCGGAATGTCCTGAAACAGCGTGCCGCCCATGGCGACGTTCAGGACCTGCATGCCGCGGCAGATCGCCAGCAGCGGCGTGCCGTTCTTCACGGCCGCGCGCGACAATTCGATCTCGAACGCGTCGCGGCCCGCCTCGGCCGATTCGAACGTGGGATGCCTGGCTTCGCCGTAGAGCTTGGGATCCACGTCGGCGCCGCCCGTGAGCAGCACCGCGTCGACGCGGGCCAGGATGTGGTCGGGCCGCTCCACGCCGGCCAGCACCTCCACCGGCTCGCCGCCGGCGCGCTTCACCGACTCGACGTAGTCCGCCATCCGCCGGCTTTGCGCGATCGCGATCAGCGCCATGGTGTCAGCGTCCTACATTCTTGGCGGGACCGCAACGCCCATCAAGTCGAGCACCCGCGCCAGCTGGTGTCGGTAATACGCCACCGCGGCAGCCCGCCACCGCCGCACATCCTCGCGTTCTTCATTGAGGATCTGCGAGCGGTGATAGAAGGCGTTGAACTTCTGCGCCAAACCGAACCCGAACTTGGCCAGCACCGCAAATTCAAGACTCCGGACGACTTGTTCGACGACATCGTCGAGCCGCGCCGCCTCGAGGACCAGGTCCCACAACTCGGCGTCCTCGTTGATGGCGGTGGGCGGATCGGTGGTCAGCGGCTTGAGCAGGTCCTCGGGTTTCAGCCCGAGGCGCTCCTGGAGCTTCTGGAAGATGTTGTTCGCGCGGACCACCGCATACTGCAGGTACGGGCCGCTCTCGCCCTCGAAGCTCAGCGCTTCGTCGATATCGAATGCGATCACGGTGGTGCGCGAATACTTGATCAGAAAGTAGCGCACCGCGGCAACACCGATCTGTTCCGCGATCTGCCGCCGCTCGGCTGCCGGCAGCGCCTCGTGACGACGATCCACTTCGACCAGCGCCTTTTCGATCACCCGATCGATCAGGTCATCGGCTTTGACGCCGAGGCCCTTGCGTCCAGACACCTCGACGAATGGCCGCTTGGCGTCTTCGGAATCGGGGTCGGGCGCAAAGCCAAGTTCCTGTGCGGTGGCATGCGAGAGCGCGACCATTTCGTACGAGAAGTGTTTCAACCGATCCGCTTCTTGCGGGTGCCCAACCGCAGTGAGCGCCTGCTTCAACAGTTTCTGCAAGTACGACTGGCGGACGTCGATGACGTTATACGTCGCCGCCGCGGCGCCGAACCGCGGATGATCGTCCACGGCTCGCGCGCGATCGCTGGTCGTGGCCCACAAAGTCTTGCCGTCCAGCCGGTGCGCGAACGTGCGATAGAGGAAGTCGCGCCCCAGCAGTCCCGACTTCCAGAACTGGTAGGCCATGTCCTTGCCGACGTACACCACGGTGCCGTTCGATCTGACGATGACCTTTTCGCGAGCTTCGGGATCTTCTTCTTCGTCTTCCGGCGCCGTATCCGGGTCGTCGATCTTCATGACCCAGCAGCCGGCATGCTTGCCGTCGGTCTGGTAAAACACGGCGCCGGTCTCTTTCAGGACTTCGAAGGCGCGCGCCCAGAATTGCAACCGCAGAATGTCGCCCTCCCACGTCAGCAGCTCGTAGTCGATGTTCAGGCGGCCCATGGTTTTGAGATGGGCCCGCACCACGGTGTCGGCGATGAACGCGGCCAGCTTCGCCGTCGGATCGACCCCGTGCTCGATGTCGTGCAGCGTGGCGGCGCGGATCTTCAGCCGCTCCTTGTCGCCGTCGTACCACTCGGTGACGCGCGCGTACAAATCCCAGCAGTAGTAGTCGAACCGCTTCGTCTCCGCGATGCGTCTGGCATCCTCGAGGGTCAGCTTCTCCAGCTCACGAAATCCGACCACCACGTCCGCGACCTGCACGCCGGTGTCGTCGATGTAGTTCTGGACTTCGACGGGCGTGCCGCGGAATCTCAGCACGCGCACGAGCGTGTCGCCGAGCGCCGAATTCCGCAGGTGGCCGATGTGGGCCGCCTTGTTCGGGTTGATGGCGGTGTGCTCGACGATTGTTTTCTCCGTACGGACTGGCGCTTCGGGCAATTGCCCGCTCACTCCGAGACGCGACAACAGGAACGCGGGACGATCGAGGAAGACGTTGAGATACCCGTTCGGCGCCGCCTCCACCCGGGCGATTCCGGGGATCGGCCCCAGCGCGGCGGCCAGCTCCCGGGCGATCAGCCGCGGCGCTTGGCGCAGCCGGCGCGCCAGATCGAACGCGATCGGCGTGCCGAGGTCGCCGAGCGTCCGGTTGGGCGGATACTCGATCGGAATCGTCAGCGCAGGGTCGGCGATGCCGTGCTGCCGGGCTAGCACGTCGCGCACACGCGCCCTGACCTGTTCATGTATCGGAAGAATCATGCGGCTGTTCGTTGACTCGTTTGAAGGCGTGCGGTACGCTCACGTTATCAGATCCTCCCGCACTCGTCATGGTTGATGCCGGAATCGGCCGCCTCCTCATCTCGAGCCTTCATCAGGGAATCGCTGACGTCACGCCAAACCGGCTCGAGTTCTACGAAGAATGGTTAAGCCCGAAGGGGATGCGAGACGGTCGCATCGGCCTGGCGCCGTTGGGCGCGGTACTGAGCTTCGTTCATCGTGAAGAAGCGCCGACGAACGATGCCATCGTCGCCCGGGCCGGCCGATACGCCGCCGACTGGACCTACGCCGATCTGACGGCGTTTCGCCGGTGGGTGATCCATCGACTGCCCACCACCCTGCGGGCCCGCGCGGCGCTGGGATTGGGCCGCCGGCTCGTGCTGGCGACCGTTCGCCAGTCGCGCGTCAAGACTCGTCTGGCCGGCGCGGATGGGGAAGTCGACATTCAGTCGGCGCTGTTCGACCAGTTGCGCGATCCGGCGTCGATTCCGATGCGCGCGTTCTACGCCGCCGCAGTGGCGCAACTGCTCAAACATTGCGCTGTTCAAGCCGACGTCGACGTGAGTAGCAACGGTTCCGGCGCGTGGAGTCTCGTCGTCAAGGTGCGCGGCGGCGTGACTGAGGTCACGTGAAATGCAGAATGCAAAATGCAGAATGCAGAATGGGCGGAGGTCACGCGTTTCCGTGCTGGCTTACTGCATTTTGCACTTTGCATTCTGCATTTCTCCCGCTGCCGCACAAGTCGCCGACGACCCCGTCGTAGTCTTGCCGTTCGAGAATCCGGCGCACGAACCGCGCCTGGCGTGGATGCGCGAAGGCGCCGCCATTTTACTGACCGATGCGCTGGCCGCTCTCGGCGGGCCGGTGATCGAGCGCGAAGAACGGCTGCAGGCCTTCGATCGGCTGCAGTTGCCGGCACACGCCACCCTCAGCCGCGCCTCAACGATTCGCGTCGGGCATGCCCTGTCGGCCTCCTCGGTTGTCGCCGGGACGCTGCAGATGCAAGCCGATCGGCTCGTGGTGCGAGCGCGCGTCGTCCGAATCGATACCGGCCGTCTGCTGCCGGAAGTCGAAGCGTCCGGGCCACCGGCCGACATGTTCGGCGTGTTCGCGACGCTGGCGCAACAGATTCGCGGCCTTCCGCCATCAGCCGACGCCGCCCGCGGCGGAAACGATCGGCTCGCGCCGACGCCGCAGGTCTTCGAGCTCTACGTCAAAGGCCTGGTCGCTGAAACGCCGTCGACCGCGCTCGCGTTTCTCGAGCAGGGGCTCAAGGCGGCGCCGAAATTCGACCGTGCACGGCTGGCGATTTGGGATTTGCAGTCGGAAGCGTCCGAACATCAACGCGCGCTCGATGTGGTGTCGGCCATCGCCGCGGGAAGCCGGTTGTACCGGGAAGGACGGTTTCGCGCCGCCCTGTCGAACTTGCATCTCAAGCGCTTCGAGGAGTCGCTGCAGATTCTGCGCGCGATGCAGGCCGACGGGCCGGCCGCGCCGGTCGCCAACGCCATTGGCGTCGCCGAGTTACGGCGCACGGCGACCGTTCAGCCCGGGCGCGCGACGTATTACTTCAGTCAGGCATCCGAGCTCGATCCCTCCGACGGCAACGTGTTCTTCAATCTTGGCTACGCCTATTGGCTCGACAAGGACGCCAACGCGACGATCTATTGGCTGCGCGAAGCGGTGCGGCGTGATCCCGCGGACGGTGACGCGCATTTCGTGCTCAGCGTCGCGTTACAGGCCGCCGGCGCCACGGCGGAAGCGGCCCGCGAGCGCGAACTGGCCCATCGGCTGTCGTCGAAATACAAAGGCTGGGAGGCCAAGCCGGCTTCGAGCGATCCCGTGCCGCGCGGGCTCGAGCGTCTGAGCGAGGAGTTGATGCCGGCGCGAGCGCGAGTGGAAAGCGTGATCACGAGCCAGAGCCAACGCGAGCAGGAGAAGCTCGCCGCGTTCCACCTCGATGCGGGCCGTCGTGCCTTTCAGCGCGAGGCCGATCGCGAAGCGATCCAGGAACTGCGCCGCGCGCTCTACATTTCGCCGTATCTGGCCGAGGCGCATCTTCTCCTGGGACGGCTGTATCTGCGGGGCGGCCGCGCGCCCGACGCGGTGGAAGAGCTGAAAATCGCGCTGTGGAGCGAGCCCTCCGTTCAAGCTCACCTCGCTCTCGCTGCGGCCTTCCTTCAGGTGGCGGACCGGGCGGCCGCGAGGGCAGAAGTCGACCGAGCGCTGGCCCTGGACCCCAAGTCCGCCGACGCCCTCGAGTTCAAGGCGAAGCTGGACGGTCCACCCCACGACGCATAAGACGCGTCGTGGGGACCCCGGCTGGACCGTGGTAACATTCTTCTCAGATTTGCACTCATGGCATCGACGCAAGAGGACGGACTCCACGAGATCCAGCTGAGCGGCAAGCAGTTGGTGTTCTGGGCGATGGCGGTCGTGGTCATCGGCGTTGTCGTCTTCCTGTTGGGCGTGCAGGTGGGGCGTGGTGTCTTGGAGCAGCGCGGGCTGCCAGAAGGAACCGATGTCGTGGCGGCAGCCGAAGCCGAACCCCCGCCACCGCCGCCGTCAGTCGCCCAGGGATCGGGAACCCCGATCACCGCCGCTGAGAAACTCAGTTACGCAGAACGCCTTGGATCCACTGAACCCACGGCGGAACCGTTGAATGCCATGCCGGCACCGAAGCTCGAGAGGCCGGCTCCCAAGCGCGACGCGGTGGAACCGGCGCGAGCCCCAGTGGCCGATAGCTCGTCACCTGTCGCCACTCCGAAGGTGGCTCCCGCGGTCAAACCGAACTCGACGCCGGATTCTGCCGCCTTCTCGATCCAGGTGGCGGCGCTACGTGAACGCGACGAAGCGGATACGATCGTGAAGCGGCTTGCCGGCAAAGGCTATCCCGCCTACGTGATGACGCCCACCAAGGAGGCGCCGTCGCTCTACCGCGTCCGGGTCGGGAAGTACAAAGACCGCCGCGAAGCGGACACTGTTGCGGCGAAGCTGCAGAAAGAAGAGCAGTTCAAGCCCTGGGTCGTCAGATAACTTTCGCTCCGGCGGCCGCCCTGATCTCGGGCGTGCTGCTGGCCCTGTCATTTCCAAAATACGGGCATGCCGCGGTCGCGTTCGTCGCGCTGGCGCCGCTGTTGATCGCGATCAGCGGCTGGAACGGACGCGAGTCCGTGCTCGGCGGCGTGAGCGCGCGGCGTGGATTCACGCTCGGACTCATCGCGGGATTCGTGCACTTTGCCGGGACCGTCTACTGGACCGGCGCTACCGTGTCGACGTTCGGCGGACTACCGGCTGCGGTTGCGGTCGTCGTGGCGGGACTGCTGGCGTTGTACATGGCGCTTTACGTCGCCATCACGTGCGCGATTGGCGGGACGTTCATTCGACACTTCGGCAACCGTGGCCTCTTGTTGTTCCCCGTGGCTTGGGTCGCGACCGAGTATTTGCGCGGAATCGTGCTGGGCGGTTTCCCCTGGATTCCGCTTGGCAACACGATGGTCACGTTGTTGTCGATCGCTCAATTGGCCAGCGCGTTGGGTGTGTACGGCCTGTCGCTGCTGGTCGCGTTTCTCAACGTCGGATTCGCCGCCGTGGCGATGTCGACCGGGAGGCCGCGTCTGATCGCCGCGGGGACGACGGTGGGTGCGATTACGTTGATCTCGATCTGGGGCGGGGCGCGCCTGGCCGGCAACGATCTGACTACCGGCGCACCGATCAAGATTGGATTGATCCAGGGCAACATCCCGCAGACCGACAAGTGGAACCCCGCGCGTGCCGGGATGATCCTCGAGCGCTACCTGCAACTGACGCGACAGGCGAGCGACAATGGCGCGCAGTTCATCATGTGGCCCGAGTCGTCGACGCCGTTCTACTTCGAGGAAGATCCCAGCGGCAACGTCGTCCGCAACCTGATGAGGGCGATCGGCAAGCCGCTCCTGCTCGGCAGCGATGAGTTCGAGCATGGCGAGCCGCCGCGCCACTACAACGCGGCATTCATGCTCGACACACACGGCGCCACCGCCGCGGTCTACCGCAAAATCCACCTCGTGCCGTTCGGCGAGTACGTGCCGTTTCAGCGGCTGTTGTTCTTTGTCGGCCCGCTGGTCGAAGCGGTGTCGGCGTTCTCGCGCGGCACCATGGTGACGATGATGCCGGTGGACGGGCACATGGTGAGCACCGCCATCTGCTACGAGGTCACGTATCCCGCGCTGGCGCGCGAAGCGGTCCAGCGGGGCAGTGAGATGCTCACCACCGTGACCAACGACGCGTGGTACGGTGAATCATCGGCGGCGTTCCAGCATTTCGAGATGGCGGCGATGCGCGCCATCGAGCAAGGGCGCTACCTCGCGCGCGCCGCGAATACCGGCATCAGCGGGATCATCGATCCGTACGGCCGCGTACTGGTCCGGACGAATCTCTTCGAAACCGTCGCGGTGGTCGGCGAAGCGAGGTTTGTGCAGGCCATGACGGTGTATGCGAGAATTGGTGATCTGGTTGCGCACATTTCGATCGCCCTTACGGTTCTAGCTCTAATCGCCGCCACCAGGGGAGTACGCTTTGGCCGTCGTCATCGATGATCTGATTCGCCGCTCCACAGACCTGCTCAAACGCGCGTCTGAGATGCGGAGCTATCTTTGACGACGCTCACGACCCTGGCGAGCTCGCGCAGCTAGAGCAGAAGATCTCCGCCCCGAATTTCTGGGACAACCAGGCAGAAGCGCAGAAGACCCTGCAGCGGCAGCGCCGCCTCGCCCAGGACATCGAGCTCCGCGACAGCCTCGCCAAGAAGACCGACGACATCGGTGTGCTGCTCGAGTGGGCACAAGGCGGCGAAGACGTGGCCGCCGATCTGGCCAAGGCGCTCGACGCCCTCGAAGATCAGGTCGATGCCGCCGAGACCAAGAAGATGTTGGGCGGCGAACACGACGCGGCGAACGCCATCGTGTCGATCCATCCGGGCGCCGGCGGCACCGAATCGCAAGACTGGGCGGAGATGCTGCTTCGCATGTACTTGAAATGGTCGGAACGTCGCGGCTTCAAACGAGAACTCCTGGACTATCAGCCCGGCGAAGAGGCCGGCTTGAAAAGCGTGACCTTTACGCTCGCCGGTGAATACGCGTTTGGGTTGATGTCGGCTGAAGCCGGCGTCCACCGACTTGTGCGCATCTCTCCATTCGACCAGGCGGCGCGGCGCCACACGTCGTTCGCCTCCGTTTACGTGTGGCCGGAGTTCGACGACGAGATCGAGATCGACATTCCGGAGAAAGACCTTCGGATCGACACCTATCGCTCGAGTGGCGCCGGCGGCCAGCACGTCAATGTTACGGATTCCGCGGTCCGAATCACGCATCTGCCGACCGGGATCGTCGTCTCCTGCCAGAACGAGCGATCGCAACACAAGAATCGCGACGTGGCGATGAAAGTGCTGAAGGCTCGTCTTTACGATCTAGAGCGCCAGAAGCAGCAAGAGAAGCTTCAGCAGATCGGCGGGGCGAAGAAAGACATCGCGTTCGGCAGTCAGATCCGCAGCTATGTCCTGCAGCCTTACCAGTTGATCAAGGACCACCGAACGAAACATCAGGAAGGCCAGGTGGACAAGGTCCTCAATGGTGACATCGAGCCGTTCATCAAGACTTACCTAATGCAGAAGGCAACGGGCACGCTTGGCCAGCCGTCTGCCGACCCGGACGAGGAATAGCTCTCAGCCGCCGCTTCGAACTGGTTGCGTTCCCGAAATGAACGCTTCGGTCACCGCGCCGTCGGCGCCGGCAGTGGTTGGTTCGCCAGTCTGTCGATCAACCGGCATGAAGATGATGTTGCCGGGCGGCTCGAAGCGCGGCCGCTCGCCCTTCACCCGATCGGCGTGATAGAGGTCGAGGTAAGCCTTCATGAAATCCGTCCACATCGGCACGGCGGCGGTGCTGCCGGTCTCGTTGGGGCCGAGCGGCTTCTTTTCGTCGTGCCCCAGCCACACCCCGACCGTGATGTCCGGATCGAAACCGACGAACCACGCGTCGGTGTAGTCGTCTACCGTTCCCGTCTTGCCGGCCAGCGTCCAGTTCAGCGAGTTGGCGGCAGCACCCGTGCCGCGCTGCACCACGCCCTGCATCAGGCTGGTCAGCACGAACGCGGTGTCGGCGCGAATGGCATCCTTCGGTTGCGGTCGCCGCTCCTCGAGCAGCGCCCCGTCGCGGTCGCTGATCGCCTGGGCAAGGAAGGGCTCCATGCGAATGCCGTGGTTCGGGAATGCCGAGAACGCACTGGTCAGCTCGAGCAGCGTGACTTCCTGCGCGCCCAGGGCCATCGAGAGGAACGGCCGGAAGTCCTGCGTGAAGCCGAACTTCTTTGCGTACGACGCGACCTGTGACGGGCCGAGCATGTCCATCACTTTGACGGCCGGAATGTTGCGCGACTGCTCGAGCGCGTAGCGCAGCGTCATGGTGCCGAGATACTTGCGGTCGTAGTTGCCCGGCGAGTACGGTGGCTGCCCGGCGCCCGCATCGAATGTCGTCGGCTCGTCAACGAGGATTGTCGTCGGCGTGAGCCCGCGATCGATTGCGGCCGTGTAGAGGATCGGCTTCACTGTCGAGCCCATTTGCCGGTAAGCCTGCGTGGCGCGATTGAACTTGCTGCGCGAGAAACTGTAGCCGCCCACCATGGCCAGCACCTGGCCGCTGTGATTGTCGATGGCCACCAGGGCGCCTTCGATGATTGGCGTCTGCTCGAGCAGCACGGTTGCGGTGTCGCCCTCAATGTTGACCAGCTCGACTTCGATCAAGTCACCGGCGGTGAGCGTGCCGATGGCGCCCTTGCGTGGCCAGTTCTCGAGGCTGGCGGCGTTCAGGTTGGCGTTCAGATCGCCGATGCGCACGCGGGCGGCGTTCCCCTCGACCCACCGCACCACGGCGGGGACGATCTCGCCGGGGGCCATCTTGCGTGACCACCGATCGATCTTGAAACCGGCCACGGTGTGCCCTTCGGCCACCACGTTGCGGCGCGGCTTGCGAAAACCGCGTCGCTTGTCGACCCGGCGCAGGCCGCGATCGACGGCGGCGTTGGCCGCTTCCTGCAGCTTGAGGTCGAGGCCGGTCCGAACCGTCAGTCCCTTCTCATAGAGCGCCTTCGCGCCGTAGGTGGCTTCGAGATACTTCCGCACTTCCTCGAGGAAATATGGCGCCGCGCTGCCTCCCCCCGAAGGATCTCCGGCAGCCACCACCGGCTTGGCCTTGGCCGCCTCGGCGGCCTCCCGCGTGACGAATCCTTCTTCCGCCATCCGCTCGAGCGCGTAGTTCCGCCGGCGCTTGGTTGCTTCCGGATTGACGAATGGGCTCTGCCGCACGTTGCTCTGAATGATGCCCGCGAGCGTGGCCGCCTCTTCGAGGTTGAGCTGTTTGGCGGACTTGTTGAAATAGAGCTTCGAAGCGGCCTCGACCCCGTAGGCGCCATGACCGTAGTAGATCTGGTTGGCGTAGAAGGTGAAGATCTCTTCCTTCGTGTAGCGCTTTTCGACGCGCATCGCCACGAGCGTTTCCTTGATCTTCCGCTCCCAGCTTCGATTGCCGACGGCGAAGCCAATCTCGTCTGCGAACAGCGCGCGCGTGAGCTGCTGGGTGATGGTGCTGCCGCCCGGCGACCGGCCACGTGTGGCGACGTCGCGGATCAACGCCAGCATCATGCGCGTGATGCTGAAGCCGGAATGTTCGAAGAAGCCGGCGTCCTCCGCAGCCAGAATCGCGTGCCGCAGGTTCTCCGAAATGTCGTTGTAGTGAATGACGACGCGCCGTTCGACGGCGAACTCGCCGACGAGTTGACCGTTCTTGCTGAGTACCCGCGTGATGGTGTTGGGCGAGTAATCGTCGAGCGCACTGACCTCGGGCAGATCGTCCGAGTAGGCGAACAGAACCCCACTCAAAGTGCCCAACAGCGCCGCGAGGATAAACAAAGCGGCGATGCCGGCATGACGCGCGTAACGAACGGCGACTTTCATCGAGGGTCTTGGGTCCTGGGTCCTGGGTCCTGGGTCTTGGGATGCTTCGATCTCGTTAAACCTCAGTATAGCAGTCACTTTTGGGCAAGACTGGGCAGTCGCATAAGCTCAGATTGACAGCATTACACTCAGATTTCATACTAAGCTCATGAGCAAAATTATCGGCATCGACCTGGGCACCACGAACTCCGTCGTGGCGGTCATGGAGGGCGATCAGCCCACCGTGATCCAGAACGCGGAAGGGAGCCGGATCACCCCATCGGTCGTTGCGTTCAGCAAAAACGGCGAGCGCCTCGTCGGCCAGGTCGCGAAGCGTCAGGCCGTCACCAATCCCGAAAACACGATCTTCTCGATCAAGCGGTTCATGGGCCGTCGCTTCGATGAAGTCAGCGAAGAAATGCGGATGGTCCCGTATCGCGTCGAGCGCGCCGGCAACGGCGACGTGCGCGTCAAGGTCGGCGACCAGGAGCTCGCCCCACCGCAACTCTCCGCGATGATCCTGCAGAAGCTGAAGCAGGCCGCGGAGGACTACCTCGGCCAGCCGGTCACGCGCGCGGTGATTACGGTGCCCGCGTACTTCAACGACGCGCAGCGCCAGGCTACCAAGGAAGCCGGCCAGATCGCCGGCCTCGAGGTGATGCGCATCGTCAACGAACCAACCGCGGCGGCGCTGGCCTACGGTCTCGACAAGAAGAAGGACGAGACCATTGCCGTCTACGACTTCGGCGGCGGTACGTTCGACATCTCGATTCTCGAAGTCGGTGAAGGCGTGGTCGAAGTGAAATCGACCAACGGCGACACGCACCTCGGCGGCGACAACCTCGATCAGCGCGTGATCGAATGGATCGTCGGGGAATTCAAGAAGAGCGACGGCATCGATCTGGGCCGCGACCGAATGGCGCTGCAACGGCTGCGCGAAGCCGCTGAGAAAGCCAAGATGGAGCTCTCGACGGTGATGGAAACGGAGATCAATCTGCCGTTCATTACCGCCGATGCCAGCGGCCCGAAACACCTGGCGATGAAGTTGACGCGCGCGAAGTTCGAGTCGCTCGTCGACGACCTGTTGCAGAAGACGGTGGGCCCGACCAAGCAGGCCCTCACCGATGCCGGCCTCGACGCGTCGAAGATCGACGAGGTGGTGCTGGTCGGCGGCTCCACTCGCATCCCGCGGGTGCAGGCGATCGTCAAGGAACTCTTCAATAAGGAACCGCATAAGGGCGTCAATCCCGATGAAGTGGTCGCCGTCGGGGCCGCGATCCAGGCCGGCGTGCTCGCCGGCGAAGTGAAGGACCTCCTGCTGCTCGACGTCACACCGCTCTCGCTTGGGATCGAGACCATGGGCGGCATCATGACGCCGCTGATTCAACGCAACACCACCATTCCGACGCGCAAGAGCGAGGTGTTTTCAACCGCGTCGGACAGCCAGACCAGCGTGGAGGTCCACGTCGTGCAAGGCGAGCGCCCGCTGGCGCGCGACAACCGCACATTGGGACGCTTTCATCTGGTCGGCATCCCACCGGCGCCGCGCGGCGTGCCGCAGATCGAAGTCACCTTCGACATCGATGCCAACGGCATCGTCAACGTCTCGGCCAAGGACCTCGGCACGCAGAAGGAACAGAAGATCACGATCACGGCCTCGTCTGGGCTCAGCAAGGACGAAGTCCAGCGCATGATGCGCGAGGCGGAGTCGCACGCCGAAGACGACAAGAAGCGGCGTGAGGAGATTGAACTCAAGAACCGCGCCGACCAGTCGCTCTACACGGCGGAACGGATGTTGAAGGACACGGGCGAGAAGATCGCGATCATCGACAAGAACGCGATCGAGAACGCGATGGCCGATCTCAAGAAAGCCATCGAAGGCAACGACTCGGCCGGCATGAGCCGCGCGATGGACGCGCTGACTCAGGCGCAGCACCGGGCCGCCGAGGCCCTCTATAAGCAGCAGCAGGGTGCGCAAAGTGCGCAGGGTGCGCAAGGTGCGCAAGGTGCGCAGGGTGCGCAAGGTGCGCAGGGTGCGCAAGGTGCGCAGGGTGCGGAAGGGGCAAAGCCCGAGGGAGATGTCATCGACGCGGAAGTGGTAGAGGACGACAAGAAATAGAACATGGATTTTTACATTGTCCTGGGCGTCGATCGGGGCGCGGCCGCTGGAGAGATCAAGCGGGCCTATAAGCGCCTGGCGCGGCGGCTGCATCCGGACATCAATCCGGGCGACCGTGAGGCGGCCGCGCGCTTCCGGCAGATCCTCGACGCCTACGAAACGCTGATGGATCCCGACCGGCGGCGGCGGTACGACGCCGGCCATCTGGCGAGCGCCGCCAGCGACGATGCCGGTTCGTTCGGGTTCACCGGATTTGATTTCTCGAGCCGTGTCCATGCCGAGCGGACCACCACGTTCGGCGATTTGTTTGAAGAAGTCCTCCGCCAGCGGAGCCCGGCCGCTCCGGATCACGGTTCGGACATCCATGCCCACACCACGCTGACGTTCGAAGAGGCCTGGCATGGCGTGCCGCGCATCGTCCAGGTCACACGGCAGGATGTGTGCCGCAGATGTGCGGGCAGCGGCTTTCAGCGCGTGGCCGAGACGCGCTGCATGTCGTGCGATGGCAGCGGTGCGGTGCGATCGGTGCGCGGGCACATGGTGTTTGCGAAAACGTGTCCGGCGTGTGGCGGCGAGGGCCGGCTGAAGCAGGAAGAATGCACGGCCTGCCAGGGCCAGGGCGTGGAGACGCGCGCTGAGAAGCTGACGGTGCGTATTCCGCCGGCAGTGAATGATGGGGCTCGCGTGCGTATCGCCGGGAAAGGCCATGCCGTCGCCCGGGGTGGTCCGCCGGGAGATCTGCTGATC